>Ga0256405_10012564_pt1 | contig 10456 bp, 7 predicted proteins | sample RumenRJG_02DNA_FD_189096 | JGI IMG/M metagenome (GOLD analysis project Ga0256405, IMG submission 189096) | Bovine rumen microbial communities from Lethbridge, Alberta, Canada - RJG_02 | ecosystem: Host-associated > Mammals > Digestive system > Stomach > Rumen | place: Canada: Alberta | collected... | reverse complement strand
CTGTTCCTTACAAAAAGACAGTGACTAAGAAAAATAAATCCGGATATTTACAGACTTACGAAGTTTACCAGTGTGAAAACTGCGAAGGCTGTCCTTTCAGACAGTTATGTACAAAATCTGAATATGGCAGAGTGATTCAAAGAAACGGGCACTGGCTTGAACAGAAAGCAAAAGTAAAAGAACTTCTTTCTAGTGAAGAATATAAAACTCTTATGAAAAAGCGTTCCACTGAATGTGAAACTGTCTTTGGTCAGACAAAAGGCAATTTAGGCTTCAGGCGATTTCATCTTCGGGGAAAAGAAAAAGTAGGAACTGAATGGGGATTGCTGATGCTTGGATATGATTTCAAGCAGCTGATTCGATTAATGAACGCCTAAGAAAAAAACAATAAACGAAAATCTACAAAAATCATTTAACATTAAAAAGGCTGCCCTTTTTGAAGTCACTTTAATAACTTCTAGGACAGCCCCTTTGAAAAATCGTAATCGGGGAGCGGAAAACCGCCGCAATTCCCCGCAGTTCGGCAGATACAGCTTATATTTTGACACAACTAGGTTCGTGTCCATTCCGTAAGTTGCGTATTCAACGAGCAGTTCGAAAATCTGCGACCAGTTCAATTTGTCAGATGTCAGACAAATCGGGTAAAGAATGTGGAATTTGCGCATATTCTAGTTTTCAAGTATTTCATCCACGAGTTGTTCAATATAAAAACTATGATTAAATCCATATTTCTTTAGTTCCTTACATACATTCTTTGGAATTTCTAACTTTCTTGTATTCCATGTTTCTGCTGCCGAAAAACTTTGCCCATAATATTTATTTCCAATATATTCTGCAAATTTTGAAAATTCATTTGCGACTGTAATAAAAAAAGAAGGATTCCTTAAATCCATAACTATAAGTAAATCCAAAATTATTTTTGTCATATCATTATATGCTTTAAAAGCCCCTTTTGGTCTTGCATTTATCCAACACTGATTATAGACATTTTTCAAAAAGAATTGAAAAGGAACTAATAAATCCACTCTATTATCAAGAGATTTTTTTATAATTATTTTTCGTTTATTCTCATCAGAAATAAAAGCATCTATCAATGTTTTATCACCACTAAGATATGCTTCCCGCAATTTCAGTAAATTATCAGATTCTTTTTTTGCCTCTGAAATTTTATTTTCTCGGAATTCATAGAATTCATTTAACAGTAAGGAAAGTTTATTTGTTTCTATTGTCATCATATTTCCGATTTCATAAACCTCATTACTAGGATTAGATTTATATACAATTTGTATTTTTTTTGCATTTTCAACATCAAGGCCTTTATATATATTGTTAGCCCAATCTATTGAAGTCTTAACATTTTGATCTCCAATTGCATACCCCAAAAAAATGACTGTAGATTCCTTCATTATCAGTGCAAGTTTTTCTAGACGATAATCATTAGGACGAAATAATTGAATATAATCTTCGTTTGTAATGACAATCGATGAAGGAGTTTGACATATTCCATGTAAGTGATATATTGGCACATATTTTCTTGGCGATTTTAAACAATCAGTAGGAGCTAATGGATAACCAATATCAGGTAATATTGCTTCTAATACTAAATCATAATTTGTTGTAATAATATATTCAGGATTAAAAGCTTTAAGCAATGGAGCAAAAGTCTTGCATTCATTCTCATTCGGGATATATTGCACTTCTCGACAAACTATTGTTTTTAGGGATTTTATAGCATCCTCATATTTCAAATTCTCATCAAAAGACATCATTTTACTAACTAAGTAAGAAGCGATTTCAGGACAACTTTTTCCTAAAAGTTCTGATTCATCAAATCGTATATTTTTTTCTGTATAGATTTTTTGTAAAAGTTCTAACCAAGTAGGAGGTTTTATAGTTGTTTCCTCAAAAACCGCTTTTGAAAAGCCTGCTCCAACAAAAAGACAGATATTTCCATAGTCTGCAGCATTTGATATTATTTGAAATAATTCTAGTTTTGTCATTTCTATCCTCTATCAAATTCTTGAAAAATCATATCCAACTCTTCTTCGCTAGTTGGCATAGTTTCAAGGACATCGTTATCAATTGCATTAAGCATAATTTGTTCTTTTTCTAGCAATCTTTCATATACTTTTTTATTCAATGAAAAACCACCTTTAAAAGTCTGATAATTCTGCTGCAAAAAATAATATTGCGTATATTGATTTTGCGGTAATCCTAAACGATGAATGCGATCTTTTGATTGTAACAGATGAACAAGGTTATAGCTGTATTCAAAATAAATAGCATCGTGGCAAACTGAATGTAGCGAAACCGATTCGGCAAGAGTATGAGGGTTGGTTATCAGAACTTCAAACTCTTTGTTCTTGAATGCGTTTATTAAATTTTGTCGTTCTTCAAGTTCCACTTCGCCATAGATACATTTTGCATTTACACCACTTTCTTTTAAAAACATTGCAAAACGCCTTATTGAATCTTTGAAAATACACCAAATAATTACAGGTTTATTTTCATTTACCAATTGTTTTGCAAGCTGAATACATCGTTTAAATTTTGTTGTCATAGAAACAGATTCTATGAGTCTTTGGACTTCTTCGGAATAATCTGCAAAATCAATTTTCTGCTCGTCGTCTATATCTATTTCAAGAATATGGCTGAAATCACTTAAATCCAAAGATTCAAGCAACAGTTTTGGATTGATTTCCAGTTGCAGAATTCTAATAAACAAGGCAAGTTTATTCTTTCGGTATTTTTTCAGCAAAATATTTAAAATATCATTTTCTTCTTTCGAGGAATCAAAAAAATCTATAAAATCGGGATTTGGAAACGGAACATTCAGTTGATTTTTATTTGTTCGGCAAAAGAACGGTTGAATCCTTTTATTTATTGTTTCCATCATATCTTGTGATGGATTTTTCAATGCATTTGCCTCAAAGCCAAAGAAATCATCATATTCTTTAGGAAAAAGGATATGAAGAAAATTATAAATATCAAGATAGGTATTCGGAATCGGCGTTCCTGTCATTGCGATTGTGAAACAGGAATTTTCTGCAATCTTCAAGGCATTTACGGCATATTCTCCGTTTACTTTCTTTACTTTATGCACCTCATCAAAAATCAGCAATGTTTCATCATCAATAATTTGCGAAATTTCATTGCAATATGTTTTCAGTGATTCATAATTAAACAACAGGAGATTTGATTTTCCAGAATCATAAAGTATCGCATTTTTCTTTTCTTGTGTGTTTTTGTAAACTTTGCTGTGTAACAAGAAATAATGCAATGGTATATTTTCCCCAAAAGAAAATTTAAATTCGTCAATCCAAGAACCAAAAGCATTTTTCGGACAAATGACTACGATTCTTTTTACTTTCTGATTTTTATGCAAATAAGCAAAAACACCCAAGGCGGAAGCCGTCTTTCCAGAGCCAGGAACTGAAAAATTCCCAGCTTTTTGCATCGCATACATAAAGAATGAATCCCACATTTGCCGCTCGCGCAAGGGGCGAACCATTGCAGAATTCATAATTTCCTTATATTTCTCAAATCTATCAAAAAGCTTTGCATTGTGATGCTTTAGTTCATTGCCAAGTTTATATCGTTCTTCGATGTGAAGTTCTTTTTCTTTTAGATAATCAGAAAGGCTATTATCAATTTTATAGTTTATATTGTACTGACTTGCTTTCTGCTCAAAAACTGCCAGTAATTTTTTTAGCCGCAAATAAGAAAAATTTGATTTAAAGTAAATCGTATTTTCAATGATTTTTGCGACACAAACTTTTATATTCAGTTTATAAAAGAAAGTCGTCTGAAATTCTGTCAGATTTTCAGATTCAAATTTGAGGAGAAATTGTCCGTCATAAACAAAAACACAATCAAACATTAAGATTCTTTTCTATCTCCGAAATGTAAAACTTCAATCTGTTCAGTTCCCGCTTAATATCATCAAGTTCTTCTTCTGATAATTTTTGAAAAATATTTATGTCAAGGTCTTCCAAAAGATTTTTCGCTTTCGCAATATTTTTTGCGGGAAGATTTCTTGTTTCTCTGCGTTTCGTTTTATACAATACTTTTTCGAGAGAGTCTTCCAAATTTGTGCGAATGTCATCATGACTTCTGACAGTTTGTGTAATAGAAGCCGCATTACTTTCGCTTTGTTTTGGAAGCAGATTTGCAACCTGTTCCGCAATGGGAAGTTGTTCCTCAATATATTCAGTAAAATAATCAGAATTTGCGACTTTATTTATATCTCGGATAAAAATACGCAAATCCGTCCCTGTGTGCATAATAATATTTGTAAAAACGCAGATTTTTGTTTTTTCTCTTTCTTCTTCATCATGAATCTTTTTCAAAATAATATTCAATGTATCAAGAGAAGAAACAATATCCAAATCACGGGCAATATAATATTGTTGTGGAGCATTGATATATTCAAGGAATTCATTTAAAAGTTTTGCGTTCTCAAGGCGATGAACAACCTCTTTTAAAGGAATATTGCAACTTCGCGCATATTCTTCCGCCGTCACAAGATTAGATACTTCAATATCGTTATAAATTCCGACAAGTTCTTCTATCGGATTATATTCAACTTTACTTTCTTCGCCATGCTGAATTGCCAGCTCCAAAAGTTTTATCTGTTTTGCACTTTTTTCTATATCCCTGTCAAGAATGATTGCTTCAAACGCATCAAATTTTTCGGCTTTCTTTGCAAGGTGACGAAGACAAGTAAACCGCCTGTTTCCATCTATGATTCGTCCGTCATTCAATACAACGCCAGCTTCTTTTTGGTCTACTAGTTCTATATTAGTTTCTGTTCGTTTTATGGCTTCGGGATTACTTTTTACAATGTAATCTTCAATTATGGTGTTAAACTTCTCTTTATCATCACTAGATGGCAAATCTCCATTATGTTCCGCACGGTACTGGCTAATATATGTTGAAATACGATTGTTCTGGTCGTTAAAATATAATAAATCCAATCGAATACGATAGACAGGAAATATTTGTGTCGTTCCATCAATAGAGAATTTTTTTGTCAAATCGGTTTTTACAACAGCCCCTATTTTTGCGCCATCATCCAAAAGATTCATTTTCTATATCTCCTCAAAGTAATCATCATAAGTACGATACAACTTTTCCATTATTTTGTCATAGTACAAATCACTGTCAGTAGTTCTTGTTAAAATGTCATCTTTAGAAATCTTCATTCCGAAATCCGCATTCAGTTTATCCGCAAGCCGATAAATATCCATTCCATTTTCTGGAATAATATCTTCTAGCAACGAAGCCCAAGTAATATTTTTCTCACCTTTAGAAAGGATTATTCTTCCCCCAATTTGCTGGCTTGAAAACAGATTGTCGTTTTGTGCCAAAATTTTTTCATAAAACCAATCATCGAAGCCAAGTTCAAAAAGTTTATGATTAAAGCCAGCTCCTTTTATTTGCTTCATTGAAAAATATTCGGGCAAATCTAATGTATATATCTGTTTGCAGAAATCATTGAAATATCCTTTTGTAATTCCGATTGCCGAGAAGCGATTGAAGTTTATATATTTTTTCTTGTCATATTCAAGAATGTCATAATTATCAAGAAGATTATTTAAAACCATGTTGAATGTTACATTATGTCTGATTATTGGAGAAATATCTTCATAACAAAATTTTTCATTTTCTAGCAAAAGGAATTTAAAATAATTCGCAGCAGATTCAAATTTTCCTTGAACAATATAACTATCATTTACAATAAAACCTATTTCTTTCAATGTTATAGGATTTATGTGGGATAAGTCCGAGAATTTTTGTGCATAAACTTGTCTTACTTCGTTAAGAGTATAAAAATCATTCACAAGCTGTTGTTTTAGATAATCAAATTCATCTTTTGTTAATGACGGCAAATCAATTTGATATAAGCCTTTATGAAGATATTTGGAGATGCAATAAAAGTAAGTGCCTCTTGCTGTCGCTGCTTGTGTTCCATATTTTTCTTCATATAAAATTGACAACTTCTCTGGAGAAATTGGAGCATTTTCGTTCAATAATTCAATCACCTGATTATCAACATCTGCTTTTCCAAATTCTATTGTTGGCATTCGATGAAATGTTATATTTTTATCTTTGTTTTCTAACAATGTACGCAACAGACTGTGTAACTCATATTCATCACGGATGTCATATTTTTTCATTAATTTTGGATATTCTTTTACAAATTTTGCAGTTGATAGCATAACATTTTCGTATTGAGAAAGATTCAATGAATCAAGCAAATCGCTAAAATCATATTGGTCAAAATCATAAAATCGGAATGTACGCGGATATTTATACATGACATTCGTTGACCGCATAAGTACGCCTTGAAATGCCCGCTTATTTATTTCGTCCACTTCTTTTTCGAGTCCTTGTTTTTGCCAAAAAGCAGAGTAATTTTTTACAAAAGTATCGATTTCCGTATCTTCCGTACAATATCGTTTGATATAATACTGATATAGCGCAGGTCGATATTTCTTTACATATTGATTTCCCACATAAATATAATCTGTGTAAATAATTTCTTTTTGAATCTTTCTTCGAATATTTTGCGGAATGGATTTATCATCAAGACATTCTTCCAAATCTGTTTTTCCCGAGTCATATACTGTTGAAAAATAAAATGATGTAATATCTCCGAAAATAAGTCTTGCTTGCTCTCTTTTAAATTTATATTTCTGATAAATAAAAGCATATTTATCTTCTGCAAAAGTTAATTCTTCAGTTCGCTTATTAAAATTTTTGAAGATAATTTGTCTAATCCGCTCTCGGCTTATATTATACTCTTGTCCGATTTCTTCCAGCGTTTGCCCTTTTATTATTTTTCGCTCCAAAATATCTTTCAGTTTTTCATCTTTTATGCTTTTGATATAATCAACTACAGATGGATAAATAATTTCAAAAGTTTCATTTCGGAGTTTCCTAATCAGCTTGTTTTCTTCCAGTTCTAACAAAGCAACTTCAATTATTCCAGCATTTTGAATAATACTTGGGAATAACGCTGAAATATCTGCATAAACGACAGAATCCGTTTTAGTTTTCAAGTTATCCAAAATTACTGATTTTACGGTCGTAACATATACTTTATCATCACAAAGAATTTTGCAAAATTCAGAATCTAAAGTATATATTCTTTTTTGCCCTATCTTTTTTAACAGAATGCATTTGATAGCGGATAAGAGAGTTTGAGATACAGTTATTTTCTGAAATCTGACAAAACTATTTAATTCATTTGAAACAGATTCACAAAATCGAAATAACTTTGAATTCAGAAAGTCTTTATGAAATAAAATAACATCAATGACAGAACTTTCAGAAAAAGTAAAAGATTGTCCAGCGCATAAGAATTGTTCAATGCTTTCTATATTTTCAAGATTTTCAGTTAAAATCTTTTCGTATACAGATGTCGGTACAGTATAAAATTTGAACACAGTTTCAGAAACACAAAGACAAATATTTATTCTGTTTTGCGAAAAATTTTCAATAGGTAAACTCAAAGCGTCAATTATTTCATCAATAGTTTTCTGACCGACATTCCGCCATTTTTTGATTTCAACAATCGGATATTTCCGTAAATCTTCAAGCGTTTCAATATTTTTACTTTTTAAGGCATTCAATGTACGGTTCGAAAAATTATAATCATTTATAGTTTTCTTTCTTAGTGATGATATTTTCGATTCATTCAACACAAAAGTGCAAATAGAATTCCGCTTTGTATAATCGGTATTCTTGGATTCGTCAAGCGAAGAGAGCATATCAATTATTTCATCGAGAGTCTGTCTTCCGACATTCTTCCAATTTTTTATTTCTTCAAAACTATACTTCCTTAATTCTGAAATTGTTTTTATATTTTGATTTCCAAAAACAGTTTGCGCCCTTTTGGAGAAATTATAATTGTCAATCAAATCTGTATAAGAATCTTCTTGCAAACCAATGATTTCAATATTATCAAGAGCATTTCGGATTTCTTCTGCCGAAGTTTTCCCAAGATTTTTCAAATTTAAAAAAGACTTTTTATCTGTTTTTATTAGATGGATAAGTTGTCCTAGCGTGTTGATATTATTATCACGAAGCACATTCGTAGGACGAAGCGAAAGATGAAGAACATCTATTGAGGTATCAAGTGAATATAATTTCTTTTGCATGCCGCATTTCTTCATAGTGCTTTATAATAAATATAACATAGAAACCAAAGTTCGTACTAAAAATTTTAGTTTCCTCACTCCCCATCCACAAACATTTTCCCGATAAACTCATCCGCCAGTTCATCAGTATCAATCAAAAAATTCCGACATCCACACTGGCAGCTTCTTCTTATCCGCATAAGAAAACCGATTGTCTTCTCCGTGACGATACACTGCCACATGACAGCCCGCATCTTTTACCGCCGCACAGCCAAACGATTCTTCAATCGAAGCTCCCTCGTCTATTGCCGCGCCCATTTCCTCGTGAAGTCCTTGGTCGCCGATGGCAATCAGCTTTGTGCTGTGAAATAGTGGCACGATGTATTTTTTGATTTCTTCAAACGTAGTCTGAATGTTCGTCTCAATTTCGGGATTGCGATTCATAAGATATTCTTCCCGAAATTCCCGCCAGCGATGTGTGCCGTGAAGAAAATTGAATTCGTCTCCGAACGGAGAAAAGCACATCGTCTTTGGATTTATAAAAAGTTCCCATGCGTGCGAACGATTTTCTTGATGAAGTCTGATTGTGATTCCGCAATCTTTTCGCATACTGTAGGCGGTTTCAAAATCATACAAAAAGCAGTCGATTTCCCAACAGTTTGAAAGCGGCTCGTTTTTGGAATACGGTGAATCGTCCATGCCAGTAAACATGAGGGGAAGCGGGGCAATCCGTTTTTTGAATTCCGCCAGAAACTCCGCCGCTGAAAGCCCGATAAAATCGTGGTCAAGGTAATATTCGATGTCGCAGCCCATAGTTAAATCTCTCCCGTCTCCCTTAACTTCCGCACTTTCTCAATCGCATCCGTAATATGATGATTCTTCTCATCATCGTAATAAGTCCGCACAAGCGCACGGATTTGATAAGATGCCGTCAAAATCTGCTTTTTGAGTTCGTCATTTTCGCCTGTATCAAGCGAATATACTCTGTCATCATCCTGAATCCTGTAATACGGATTGAGCCATGCAAGCATCGACTGAATCTCTGCCTCATCCTCGTCCGTGTCGCCCCAAAATCCCCACGAATTTTCACTTGCCATTTTGCGAAGCACCGCGGGCTTGTACACTTTCTTGAGCCTGAAATTTTCGACCATTTTTGACGGAATAATAATTTCAATGTACTTGGGGCTTTTGCGGTGCTTTCCGATTACAACGATATTTTCATAACCGTCGCCCCAATGCGCGGGAGCGCAGTACACTTTCGTGCCACCCGAAAAAATGCTTTGTACCGGAGCGGATTTCTTTTTTCTCGCCACATTCATGCTCGCGGACAATGTTTCCGACCAACGCCCACCGCCAAACGCTTGTGTCAAAATAATATTTTCCAACCGTTTCCGTGCAGCGATTGAATTTTCGTTTGTAAAAGTCGTGCTTCTTTTGCAAGGTGTCCAACAGCTCTTTGCATTTTGAGATAAATGCGACTTTATCCATGCAGATGTCCACAGGTTCAGCCACTGTTTCATTTCCGTCGTAATCTTGGATTTTTACCCGAATTCCCCGACCGAGATTCCACGCGAGAATTTTTATGTGGTAATATTCTTCTATCGAAATAGTGGCGAATTCTTTTTGCTTTAGATTTTCAAAGAATTCAGAAAATGCTTTAAAATACGAATCGCAGTATTCCCATTCAAACTCAAAGCCGTTAAGCCTGACTTTTGCCACGGAATAAAAAACATTCTCACCACACTCCTCAGAAACTTCATCGGCTATTTCATCCAAATCAGAGTTTCGGTATTCTTCATATTCCACAGAAAATGAAAAACCGTGCTCGGAGCAGTCCCGCCCCTCTGAATCGTAAGAAAGCGGAATCGGGATTTTCCCATCGGGTAGAAACCATTTTCCGCCGCTGTAAATCCAGTCCGAGGTCAAAAATGTTATCTCTGGCTCAAGATTGTACGGAACGCTGTCCGAATACTCGTCAATAAACTTCGCGCTGACTTCTCCGCCGTCGAATATTTTGTATTCCTTCCAGTTATATTCTTTTATTTTGGCAAGGACTTCATCTTCCGTGCCCGTAAAGCGCGCGACAAGCCAGCCAGGAGTATCGTCGGTTTTGTAGAAAACATAGTGGAAAGGAATCGTGTTTGGTTCATTCATATTCTACCCCTATCTTCATCGCCCTAAAAAATGCCCGCGCGTCCTGCCCGTCCGAAAGCCCGCTCACCTGTCCGTCGCCCGTTTCAAGGATTTTCCAGCTGCCGTCGGCAAGTTCCGCATAATCCACGGTGTAAAACGGACTGGGAAGATTTTTGTAT
>Ga0256405_10012563_pt1 | contig 10456 bp, 11 predicted proteins | sample RumenRJG_02DNA_FD_189096 | JGI IMG/M metagenome (GOLD analysis project Ga0256405, IMG submission 189096) | Bovine rumen microbial communities from Lethbridge, Alberta, Canada - RJG_02 | ecosystem: Host-associated > Mammals > Digestive system > Stomach > Rumen | place: Canada: Alberta... | reverse complement strand
CATGTTCAAAATTGTCAGCGAGTCCGGTGTAGCTTCGGGTGTTCGCCGCATTGAGGCGATCACGGGTAAAGCCGCCCTCGATTATGTCAATGGCAAGATGGCAGTTCTTTCGGAAGCTGCTTCCCTGCTCAAGACGAAAGAGGAAGAGGTGCCCGCTCAGATTGAGAAGGTACAGGCAGAGAGCAAAGAAATGAGCAAGCAGCTCGCAGAAGTTGCCGAGATGCGCGAAAAAGCTGATGCTCAGAACCTGCTGGCCGGTCTCAAAACCATCAAAGACGTCAATGTTGTCTGTGGCAAATCCAATGCAGCCAGCATGGATGAACTTCGCGATGTAGCGGATATGGCCAGCTCCAAGATTGAATCCCCGAGCGTCGTTGTCCTGGCTTGTGCAAATGATGGCAAGGTTAATCTCGTGGTTAAAGCAGATAAGGCTGCCGTCGCCAAGGGAATCCATGCCGGTAAAATCATCAAAGAAGCGGCTCAGACTGTCGGTGGCGGCGGTGGCGGCCGTCCGGATATGGCACAGGCAGGCGGTAAAAATGCTGAGGCATTGCCGAAGGCCTTTGATAAAGCGGTAGAAGTAATTGAAAGCCAGCTGGGCTAATCCAAGAAATAAGTGAACAGACTCCCTCTTTTTTGAGGGAGTCGTTCTTACTTTGCGAAGGAGGTTCCGGCAATGGAAGTCGATATTACAAATAGGGCAAATAAAGTTATTCGTTTCGGCCTTATCGGATTGGTGTTACTGGCAGTTATCGTCAGCACGGGTGTTTACTATTATCAACACCATAATAAGACTTTGACCATCTATGATGCGCAGATTACTGGCGATATCGTGCAGGCTAAGGCAAAGTCTCCTGGTAAAATTACTGAGATTGTGGTAAGTGATGGTGACCATGTAGAAGCTGGTGATGTAATCGCCCGTATGGAATCCAGCATCACTGATGAACAGATTCAGCAGCTGGAGCAGAATGTCAAATTGGCACAACAAAGTCTCGAGCAGCTCAAAAAAGGTGCTACGATGACACTGCCTGCAGCGCCGCAAGCACAGACGCCTAGTGCACCTACCTATAGTGCTAGTGCTCAGCGCGAGGTGGCCAGACTGCGGGCAAAACTTGCGAATATGCGGGCAAATCCTGATGCATATTCGCGGCGGGAAATGCAAAATGTCCAGTCAGAATTAAATGCCGCGCAGGCTGCCGCAGTGGTGCCAGCGGCCCCATCGGTTCCAGCACCAGCTTCGGTTACGCCAAGTGCTCCGCCAAATCCGGATATCATCAAGCAGGCCGAACTTCAGGTACAGGTTGCAGAAGCTGCTTTGGCAAACGCCAAGGAGGCGCAGCAAGCGACAGATATCTTGGCGCCAACAGCGGGAACGGTTATGCTTATTGATGATTTGGCCGAAGGATCTGAAGTAAAAGCAGATCAGGTTGTTGTCAATCTAATGGATCCAGAGAACGCATGGCTTGAAGCCAAGGTAACGCCGGAACAGGCGAAAAACATTCGGCTCGGTCAGTTTGCAGCCTACGAACTCGACAATCATAAGCTGCAAGGTTCGGTGCGGGATATTGTTGAACCGTCAACCGATGAAAATACGGAGCAGGATGATGGCGACAGCCGGGTTACCATAAAAATATCGTTGCCATCCGGGTTGGATTTTACCGTTAAACCAGGCATGACGACTACCTTGAAGTTTGCAATTGGCAATTGATTGTCCTGTACAGATAGATATATCGATACAACATTCATAACTTTAATGATTTATTAGTCCTTTGTCATAAATTTCGAATGACAAAGGGCTTTCTTTTTTGAGGGGCCTGTGTTATAATGACAGGTAATTTCACAAACTAAAGGAATAAAGACGGAAAGAATAACAGGAGGATATTATCATGGTAAATCCAAAACTGAAGGACAAGCTGAATGACCAGCTTTGTCAGGCAGTTCTTTCGCTGAATAATATCGATGAGTGCTATCAGTTTTTTGAAGATATTTGCACGATCAGCGAATTGAAATCAATGTCTCAGCGATTAGAAGTCGCGCGGATGTTAAAGGCAGGTCATACCTATGATGAGATAGTCGAGCAGACCGGCGCTAGCACGGCGACAATCAGCCGCGTCAAGCGATGCCTCAATTATGGTGCTGACGGGTATAAGACAGTTCTGGAGCGGCTGCCTAAATCCGAGTAACCGCATAAGAATATAAGTGATAAGGAGCGAAGAACAGATGGAAAAGGATAAAAATGTTTTGGAAATCCCTTATGGTACGCGTGATTTTTTGCCTAACGAGGCAGCCGATAAGCGTGCTATCGAAACAAAGCTCGCTGAACTATTTGCGGAATGGGGCTATGAGGAAGTCGTCACCCCAACCATTGAATACCTGGATAATCTTACGCTTGGCAGCAATTCCAATCTCCAGGATCATCTGTTCAAACTCTTTGATAAAAACAATCGAACCTTGGCATTACGCCATGAAATGACTACGCCGATTGCTCGTCTCGTAAGCAGTCGGTTGACGGATTATCCGCTGCCGGTGAAGCTTTCCTATATCAGTAGTGTCTTCCGTCAGGAACAGACGCAGATGGGACGTCAGTGTGAGTTTCATCAAGCTGGCGTTGAGCTTATGGGAAGCACTAGTGCCTTTGCAGATGCAGAGATTCTTGCAATGGCCATTCAAGGTCTGCTGCGTTCGGGGTTAAAGGATTTTCAGATTTGCCTGGGACAGGTGGAATTTCTCAACGGCATCATGGAGCAGTATCAGCTTCCCGCAGAGGTAAAGGAAAAGCTCAAGGAGGCTATGGAACAGCGTAATTTGGTCGAACTGGAAACATTGGTCGATCAATTGGGACTTTCCGACAATGCGAAAGTCGTTTTGAAAAAACTGCCGCTGCTTAACGGTGGCGATGCAATGCTTAAGAGTGCCTATGACCTAGCGCTTAACGAACAAAGCCGCCGGGCGCTTGACAATCTTTCAGAAATCTATCGTTTGTTGAAATCTTATGGAATCGAGCAGTATGTACGCTTCGACCTAGGAATCATCCGTGACTTCAGCTACTATACGGGGATGGTATTTGAAGCTTATACACCAGGGCTTGGATTCCCACTTTGCGGTGGTGGCCGCTATGACCATTTACTTTCGGATTTTGGTAATGCCTGCCCGGCTACGGGCTTTGGAATGGGAATCGAGCGCATTTTGTTAGCACTGGAGCGTCAAGGTCTTGAAAAACCAAGACGGGCACGCGATATCTATCTTTCCTATGCAGCAGGCAAAGAGAGCCAGGCGGTTGAACAGGCTGGTATCCTTCGGCAGAAAGGAAAAACAGTAGAACTTGCTTTGAATCCACAGGATAAAGCCGAAGCGACAAAAATGCAGCAGGCAAAGGGTTATTCGGAATTGGTTTATCTCTCATGATACAGCGAATACGGCAATTTTATTGTGCTTTGACAGCTCATATCCGTGAAGATGACCGTCAATTTATTGAACGGTCCCTTCCAGAAGCTGCCAGAGGCTTATTCTATCAAATGCACCCAGCCGATCAGGCGCATGCTCTTAATGTGGCCAAAACAGCGCTGCAATTTGTTGACAAGTCAAATTTGACCATTGACCGGTCAATGCTTCTGCGCTGTGCGTTGCTACATGACGTTGGTCGGAAAAAGGGAGATCTGGACATCTGGGGGAAAGTTTTTGCGGTACTTGTCACACATTATGCGCCTGGATTCGCTAGGGACTTTGCTTGCGCAACGGCCACTTCTATTTGGGATAAGCCTGGACATGCGATTTATGTCTATTTCCATCATCCGGAAATTGGGGCTGCTATGCTGCAGAATATTGGACTTTATGAAGAGGCGGACATTATTTCGCGGCATCATCAGCCGCCTGCACAGGATGATCCCGTTCTTTTGACAATACTGCGGCAGGCGGATGAAAAAAATTAACACATTTGCTTGACGTTTACAGGTTTACATGTTAGTATTGTAAACATATTAGTGCTTTAACAAGATAAAGAGTAGAAATCAGGAGGTCATATATGCAGTCAACTTCTATGGATTACCTGACAATTGCTCTGCCTAAAGGCAAGTTGTTTGGCCTGTCAGCAGATTTATTGGCAAAGATTGGTTATACCGCCGAAGGGCTTTCGGATAAATCACGCAAACTCATCATTACCAACGAGGAAAAGAAAATTAAATTCATCGTTTCGAAGACTGCCGATGTACCGACCTATGTAGAATATGGTGCAGCTGATCTGGGAGTCATAGGCAAAGATGTTTTGCTAGAATCCGGCAAAGATGTTTATGAGCTGTTAGATCTTGGCTTTGGTCGCTGTCATTTGATGATGGCGGTTCCCAAGGAAGAGAAACGCGCTAAGTTGCTGGATTACAATCACACCCGGGTGGCAACGAAATTCCCGCATATTGCGGAGCAATTCTTTAATCGCCATGGCATGCAGATGGAATACATTAAACTCAATGGATCCATTGAGTTAGGACCTATTGTTGGCCTTTCGGAAAGCATTGTCGATATCGTGGAAACCGGAACGACGCTGCGGGAAAACGGGCTCGAAGAAATTGTCGCCATTCAGGACGCCACGGCCCGTCTGATTGCCAACCGTGTCAGCTTCAAGATGAAGTTTGACCGCATCCATACGATGATTTCGGATTTGCGTAAGATTTTAGAAAGCGAGGCTGCGGCAAAATGAAGATTGTAAAAGCAAGCGAAGTGGGAGAATACGAAGTCGAAGGTTTGCTCACGAAAGCGGCCTTTGATGAAGTGGAGCTCAATCCCAAGATCCGGGAAGCCAACCGCAAGACCTTTGGGCGCGATATGAGTGCCTCGGAATTGGTTCGTCAGATTGTCCGCGATGTTCGTAACGATGGCGATAAAGCCGTTATTCATTATACGAAGTTAATCGATCGGGTGGAATTCACTCCCGAACAGTTTTTGGTTTCGGAAGAAGAATTTGCCGCAGCCGAAAACGAAGCCGATCCCCAGGTTGTAGAATCTCTTAGGAAGGCGGCAGAAAACGTCCGTCGTTATCATCAGGAACAAAAGCCAAATTCCTGGATGACCTATCGCGAACACGGTTCGATTCTTGGTCAGTCCATCGTTCCGCTGGATCGAGTAGGGATTTATGTCCCAGGGGGCACGGCGGCTTATCCGTCTTCGGTAATCATGAACGCGGTACCGGCTGTTGTTGCTGGCGTTGGCGAAATCATCATGATGGTGCCGCCGAAAAATGGTAAAATTAATCCGTATGTGCTCATTGCCGCTCGTGCTGCTGGGGTTAAGAAAATCTATAAAATCGGTGGAGCTCAGGCCATTGCCGCCATGGCTTTTGGCACGGAGACGATTCCGCGGGTGGACAAGATTACCGGTCCAGGAAATATCTTTGTGACACTAGCGAAAAAAGAGGTCTATGGTCATGTGGATATCGATATGCTCGCAGGTCCTAGTGAGATTCTCATCGTTGCCGATAAGACGGCTGACCCGGTTTATACGGCAGCAGATATGCTTAGCCAGGCCGAACATGATCCGCTAGCTTCGAGCATCGTCATTACGGATGATGAAGAATTGGCATATCAGGTGGAAGCTGAAGCGGAAAAACAGCTTGCTAAGCTGCCGCGCCGTGAGATTGCTCAAGCGTCGATCGACCGCAACGGCCTTATCGTTATTGCAGAAGATATGATGCAGGCAATGCGGTTTGCGAATGTATCGGCACCAGAGCATTTGGAACTTTTGACGGCAGATCCATTCCAACTGCTTCCGTATGTCCGCCATGCGGGGGCGGTGTTCCTGGGGGCTTATTCGCCCGAACCGCTTGGTGATTATTTCGCTGGTCCAAACCATGTACTGCCAACCGGTGGTACGGCACGCTATTACAGCGTGCTTAACGTAGAAACATTTATGAAGCGTACGAGTATTATCTCGTACACACAGCCTGCGCTTCAGGCAGTTAGCGAAGATATCATTCGTTTGGCTGAGACTGAGGGCTTGCAGGCACATGCGAATGCAATCCGTTTGAGGAGGAAATAAAACCTTATGTTGAAATACCGTACTGGACTTAAAGATATGCCATCTTATGATGTGGTGGAGCGTGACTGGGAAATTAAGGTCAACGCGAACGAATGCAATATGAATCTGCCGCCGATGGTTGAAGACCGTTTGATGGGCCGTCTCTCCCGTGTCGCCTATAACCGTTATCCAAATGAGGAATATGATGCATTGCGTGAGCAGATTGCCGACAATCATAAATTGCAGAAGGAAAACGTTCTGCTTGGCAGCGGCTCCAGTGAAATTATCGAAAAACTCTTTTACTGCTTCGGCGGAACCAAAGCGAAAAAAATCGTTTATCCAGAGCCTTCTTTTTCGATGTATCGGATTTATGCCAAAGCGGCACAGGCCCAAGGCGTGCCGGTACCGTTGGAGGCGGATTATTCCCTGGATGTCGATAAATTTGTCACTGCGGTAAACGAAAATAAGGCTTCGCTGGCAGTGATCTGCAATCCGAACAATCCGACGGGAACGGGCTATTCGGTCAGCGATATTGAATTTATCGCGCAAAACATTCCAGGCAATTGTGCGTTGCTTATTGATGAAGCCTATATGGAGTTTTATGGACGTACTTCCGTTGGCCTATTGAAAAAATATCCCAATCTCATCATTGCTCGGACCTTTTCGAAGGCGTATGGTCTAGCCGCTGCTCGCGTTGGGTATATGCTGGCTGGTAAGGATATTGTCACGATGATTGAGAAATCCTATATGCCGTATCACCTGAACGTCCTGTCGCTGGCAACTGCTGACATCGTTTACCAGATGCGCCACGAGTATGTGCCACGCATTCAGATGATGATTGCGGAGCGCAAGCGCATGAGCAGCGAATTGGATAAATTGCCTGGTGTTACGGTCTATCCGTCCGAAACGAATTTCGTCCTGATAAAATATGCTAAGGCGAAAGAGCTCAATAAATATCTCGAAACGAAGGGAATCGGTGTCCGCTGCTTTGGCGATGCTCCTGGCCTAAACAATTGCCTGCGTATTTCCATGGGCTTGCGGGAAGAAAATGACCGCTGGTACGATGCCATCAAACAATTTGTGGAGGGGAGAGCATGAGTATCCGTACTGCTACACTGGAAAGAAAGACGGCGGAAACTTCCGTAAAACTTGTCTTGAATCTTGATGGCAAGGGAAAAGGTGTCATTGATTCGGGAATTGGATTTTTCGATCACATGCTCAACCTGTTTACGGCCCATGGCCTGTTCGATTTGACGCTGGTATGTGATGGTGATTTGGAAGTGGATGGTCATCATTCGGTGGAAGACATCGGCATCGCGCTTGGCCAAGCCTTCAAACAAGCCATGGGCGATAAAAAGGGAATCCGCCGTTATGGTTCCTTCTATTTGCCGATGGATGAAACTTTGGCCTTGGTATCCCTTGATATCAGTGGTCGGCCGTTTCTCGTTTACGATGGTGGTGAGATGGCTCCTACGATTGGTGGCTATGATACGGAACTCACCGAAGAATTTTTGCGGGCCTTTGCCTTCAACGCTGGTATTACGCTGCATGTGAAAGTGCTCTACGGCAGTAATTCTCATCATAAAGTCGAGGCTGTCTTCAAGGGATTAGGCCATGCCCTGCGCTTGGCAATCGAAAACGATCCGCGGGTCGAAGGGATTCCTTCTACCAAAGGTTCGTTATAAAATTGGGGGGCAGATGGCTAGCTAGCGAGGAGGGGATCCAATGATTGCGATTATCGATTATGGTGTTGGCAACTTGTTTAGTGTGGAAAAGGCTCTAGCGGCTCTTGGCGCGGATGTCTGTGTAAGCAGTAATGCGGAAGAAATCCTAAAGGCAGATAAAATCGTTTTGCCAGGGGTGGGCGCTTTTGGTGACTGCATGAAGAATCTAGAAGCGTCAGGTCTTATTCCAGCGATTCGCGAAGCGGTAGACAAAAGTATTCCATTATTAGGAATTTGTGTCGGTTTGCAAATTCTCTTTGAGGGCAGTGAAGAATCGCCTGGCGTCAAAGGGTTAGGCTTTTTAAGGGGAACGGTCCAAAAAATACCGGCAACGGATCTAAAAGTTCCCCATATGGGTTGGAATAGTCTCGAGATAGTGAAACCGCGCCGTTCGTTGGATCTTTTCGAAGGGATAGCAGAGAAAAGCTATGTGTATTTCGTTCACAGTTATCACGCGGTTCCGGATAATCCTTCCATCATTACTGCGTATACGGAGTATGGGAGTAGACTCACGGCCGCTATTGCCAGTGGCGATATTCAGGCGACCCAATTTCATCCCGAAAAGTCAGGCGATGTTGGCCTGCAGATCTTAAAGAATTTCGTCGAAGGCTAAAGGAGTTGTAACTATGCTGATTTTCCCTGCAATCGATATCCGTGACGGTAAATGTGTGCGCTTGTTCAAAGGCGACTTCGCGCAGGAGACCGTCTTTTCCGATAAACCTGCCGAGATGGCCCAGAAATGGGAAAGTCAGGGGGCCGAGTTTTTGCACCTGGTCGATCTTGATGGCGCTCTTGCCGGCAAGTCCTGCAACCTGGACACCGTCAAAGACATCCTCGCCGCGGTGAATATTCCCGTAGAGCTTGGCGGTGGTATCCGTACGCTGGAAAATATCGATGAAGTCCTCGCGCTGGGCGTGCGCCGCGTAATCCTCGGCTCGGTGGCAGTCAGGAATCCTGCTCTTGTCAAGGAGGCCTGTGCCAAGTATGGCGACCGCATCGTCGTCGGCATCGATGCAAAAGACGGCATTGTGGCCGTCGACGGCTGGGGTGTTTCGGGGGATGTGGAGGTTACGGCATTGGCCAAAGAAATGAAAAAAGCCGGGGTCAAGACCATCATCTATACGGATATTTCCCGTGACGGCACGCTTGCAGGCGTCAATGTCGAGGCTACGGCGAAACTAGCCCGCGAGAGCGGCGTCAACATCGTCGCATCGGGCGGCGTCAAATCAACGGCAGATATCGAGGCCCTCAAGCCCTATGAAAAAGACGGAATCGAAGGCGTAATCGTCGGCAAATCGATTTATATGGGGACGCTTGATTTACAGCAGGCTATTGAAATTGCCGCCAAGGAGGATTAAAATGTATACGAAACGGATAATTCCTTGTCTTGACGTCAAAGATGGACGCGTAGTCAAGGGAACCAATTTTGTCGGCCTGCGCGATGCTGGTGACCCCGTGGAGCTTGCCGCACGTTATGATGAAGAACGTGCCGATGAACTCGTATTCCTCGACATCACGGCCTCGAACGAAGAACGCAACACCATGGTGCAGGTCGCACAGGATTGCGCTTCCCAAGTCTTCATTCCCTTTACCGTGGGCGGCGGTATTCGCTCGGCAGCTGATATGCGCCGCATGCTGAAAGCTGGTGCCGATAAAACGTCGCTCAATACGGCGGCCATCAAGAACCCTGAACTCATTCGCGAGGGCGCGGAAAAGTTTGGCAGCCAGTGCGTTGTGCTCGCTGTCGATGCGCGCCGTACTGGTGAGGACAAATGGGAAGTATTCATCAATGGCGGCCGTACACCGACGGGGCTTGATTGCATCGAATGGGTCAAGAAGGCTGTAGCACTTGGGGCTGGCGAAATCCTGCTCACGAGCATGGATGCCGATGGTACGAAGGACGGCTATGATATCGCCCTGACGCGGGCGGTGTCTGAGGCCGTGAATGTGCCGGTCATCGCCTCGGGCGGCGCTGGCAAACTCGAGCATTTCTACGATGTGCTGACGCTTGGCAAGGCGGATGCCGTGTTGGCAGCTTCGGTATTCCATTATGGGCAGTTCACGGTACGGCAGGTCAAGGAATATCTAAAATCTCGTGGCGTGGAGGTAAGATTCTGATGGACAAAAACATTGACATTTCCATGGTAAAATTTGACGAAAAAGGTCTGGTACCGGCTATCATCCAGGAAGAGAATGGCCAGGTACTCATGATGGCCTATATGAACGAAGAATCCCTCAAGAAGACGATTGAAACGGGCTATACGTGGTTCTATAGCCGCAGCCGGCAAAAGCTCTGGAACAAGGGCGAAGAGTCGGGCAACAAGCAGAAAGTGCGGGAAATCTCCTACGACTGTGATGGCGACACCCTGCTCGTACGCGTTCATCAGACAGGCGTTGCCTGCCATACGGGCACCTATACCTGCTTTAGCGGACGCAAGCTTGTCGGTGAGGAGGAAAAGGGCGTAACGGTCGTGCCACCGGAGCCTCAGGTTTCGCTGGCTACGGTCTTGAATGACCTCTACAACGTCATCCAGGATCGCAAGCTCAATCCGGTTGAGGGTTCTTATACGAATTATCTTTTCGATAAAGGCCAGGACAAAATCCTCAAAAAAGTCGGCGAGGAAGCCGTCGAAACGGTCATTGCTTCGAAGAATCAAGCTCCTGAGGAAGTTCTCTACGAGATGGGCGACCTCTGGTATCACTGCCTGGTACTGCTGGCTTATCATAAG
>Ga0256405_10012562_pt1 | contig 10456 bp, 13 predicted proteins | sample RumenRJG_02DNA_FD_189096 | JGI IMG/M metagenome (GOLD analysis project Ga0256405, IMG submission 189096) | Bovine rumen microbial communities from Lethbridge, Alberta, Canada - RJG_02 | ecosystem: Host-associated > Mammals > Digestive system > Stomach > Rumen | place: Canada: Alberta... | reverse complement strand
GGTCATTAGTTGTTAAAGCAAGTTTATATTTAAAGGTTGTGTCGACATCATTATCGCAGTAAAGCAATCCACTGTCTAAATATTCTCTAATAGCATACTCTTTATTGTTATATTTTAAGGTAACAAGATAACGGCTTTTTCCTTGTGGTTTTTCGATAAAGGCTTTACTATCATTTAAGTAAACATTTTGTGAAGCATATTGTAAATAACTATTGTCCACCTGAGAAAATGCTATATTAAATCTCGAATTAATTTGTGCTTTACTTGCACTTTCATTGAATCCTTGTTCCAGAACAAAACCTTTACCTCTTAAAAAATTTGTTTTGTCATTTAGTCTATCACTAATGCCGAGTGCGGCATAATAAGGATTAAGGATACTAACGCTATTAGACAATAAATATACAGGGACATATCTGCACTGCTTACCGCCCCCACGGGCAATAGTGGTGTGAATACTTTGAAATTTTATCATTTCTTTATCGCAATAATGTCCGCTTTCTGATTGAAATTCATCAAAAAGAATTGCATCAACCTTTGAAAAATAGTGAGAGTATTTTCGTAGTTGGTCGGCATTATTTAAAGCTATTGCAAAGCCTACCAGTTTTGGTTCTTTTTCTGATTTATGCTTAATAAATAATTTGTGATAAATACCTTTAGAACAACTAACGCTTGACATTTCGTAATCATTAAAAAACAAGTTTTTAATTTCCGAAAAAAATTTATTTGCCACATCATCTAATTCATAATTAAATCTATATAAAAGACAAAATTGGGATTGTTTTTTAAAAAAGCGGTTAACAAGTAATCTATTAAAATATGTTGTTTTTCCAGCAGATCGGTTAGAAGAACATAAAAATAATTCTGGAGTAATACCGTCAATATCTTTTAATGATAATAATTTAGTACCGTCATAATACATATTTTGCCTATTTCCTTTCCTTAATTTTATTTAATTATAACATATGCTTGTTTTTTTGTCAATTATATGCTATAATAATTGTATAAATTATTAAAGAGAGGTGGTGAAAAATGAATGGAAATATATTTTGCTGTTATTATATTTATTGTTTTAGATATAATAACAGGGCTTGCAAAAGCGTTAAAAAATAATGATCTAAATAGCTCAGTTTTAAGAGTTGGATTCTGGCATAAATCAGCAGAAATTATGGCTATAGGTGGTGCTACAGCAATAGAATATTATAAATCTTTTTTAGGGTTATCCGATATAAGTATAATAATGCCTGTAGCAACTTATATTTGTATAATGGAAGTGGTAAGCTGTATCGAAAATTTATGCGAATTAAATCCCTCATTAGCAAAAATTTTTAGTCCGTACCTTGCTAAGCTTAATTTGAAAGAAAAGGAGAATAATAAAAATGAGTAAAAAAATTTATTTGTCACCGTCTAATCAATATGATAACCAATATGCTTATGGTAATACCAATGAAATGGAGCAGTGTAATCGTTTTGCTGAATATGCGGAAAAAGCCCTAAAAAGGTGTGGTTTTGATGTAAAAAGAGCTAAAAAAGGTCAATCAATGCAGACCTCAATCGAAGAAAGTAACAAATGGCAGGCGGATTTACATATTCCTATTCACACTAACGCTGGTGGTGGAAATGGTACTATTGTATTTGTCTACAAGAAAAATGCTGAAAATATGGGTAAGGCTCAAGTGATTTATAACGAAGTACAAAAAATCACTATTGGTACTATTGATTATGGTGTAAGAGAATACCCCGAACTTGCGGAACTCAATGCTACTAATGCAATAGCAGTTTACATCGAAGTTGATTTTCATGATAATAAAGATATTGCAAAGTGGTTGATTAATAATGCTAAAAATATCGGTGAATCTATAGCCAAAGGTGTATGTAAAGCTTATTCTGTAAAATATATTTCCGATAGTAGCACCTCACAGTCTACAAGTAAAAAAATTTACAGGGTACAAGTTGGAGCTTTTTCATCTAAAACTAACGCACAAGCGTATGCCGAGAAACTTAAAAAAGCAGGGTTTATTGATACAATTATTAAGGAGAGTGATAACTTATGATAAAAACACTTGATGAATTGACTGCTGAATTTACAGAGAAATTTGGGGGCGATAAATCAGACGCATTTATTGAATTTTTGGAGAATATGACCGATACCATTACCGATTTAGTGTCAAAAAATACAGATATTGATGAGAGGGTGAGAAAATTGGATAATGATTGGAGAGAGAGATATATTAAGCGTTTTACTAATGTTGATGTAGTCGGACCAAATAAAAATTATGATGATATTGAGGAGTCTAAAAACGAAGAATCAGAAAAAACTATTGATGATTTATTTGAAGAATAAATAAAAGGAGTTGTTTAATTATGCCAGTAAAACCACATATTAAAACATTGACAAATTCAAGCGTTGATATTCTAAATGCTATTAGAAATTCGTCAACCACAAATTATAAAGAATATGTACCTATTGCTACACCTAATGCCGAAAGTTTAAGAGAAATAGGAACAATTATTATGGATAGTCCGAATCTCCAAAATGAATTTTTAAACGCTTTAGTTAATAGAATAGGGCGAGTTATTGTTACATCTAAATTGTATGATAACCCGCTGAAAATGTTTAAAAAGGGTATTCTTGAATTTGGTGAAACAATCGAAGAAATATTCGTTAATATTGCTAAGCCTTTTCAATATGATACTTCTACATCAGAACAAACGGTTTTTAAGCGTGAAATGCCTGATGTCAGGTCATCTTTTCATATTATGAATTATCAAAAATATTATAAGGTTACAATTCAAAATGAGCAATTAAGACAAGCTTTTCTATCGTGGGACGGTATTACTAATCTTATAGCAAAAATTACAGAATCTATGTATACAAGTGCTAATTATGACGAGTTTCAAGTTATAAAATATTTGCTTGCAAAGCATATTATTAATGGTACTATGCACACAGAAACAATTCTTGATAACCTAGCTCTTGAAAAGAAAGTTTCTGCAATTAAAGCTATATCAAATAAATTTACTTTCCCACGAAGTGATTATAACCTTGCAGGTGTAGTAAATCAGACTTTAAAAGATAATCAATATATACTTGTTAATGCTGATTTTGAAGCAGAAATGAGCGTTGAAGTTTTGGCCACAGCCTTTAATATGAATAAAGCTGAATTTATAGGCCACGAGGTTTTAGTTGACGGATTTGGTGATATTGATATTGACCGACTTAATAAATTATTTGAGGGTGACAATACATATACAGAACTAAGCCAAGATGAATTAGATGCCCTAAATAAAATCCCTGCCGTATTGGTTGACGAAAATTTCTTTATGATTTTTGATAATTTGATTAAATTTACTGAAATATATAACGGTGAGGGGCTTTACTGGAACTATTGGCTACACACTTGGAAAACATTTAGTGTTTCACCTTTTGCAAATAATACTGTTTTTGTTCCTGCTATACCAACTGTTACAGGTGTTACTGTTAGTCCGTCAACTGTAACGCTTAATAAAAACAGTTCATTCACATTTACAGCAAATGTTACTACAACTAATTTTGCAAGTAAAGAGGTTAATTGGACTGTTGATAGTGATAACGCAACAATATCTAAAAGCGGTATGGTTACTATTTTGGATAGTGCCAAAACAGGCAATAAAATTACAGTTACAGCTACAAGCGTGTATGATAATGATAAAAAAGGCGAAAGCACTATAACAATAGCTTAATAACATTTTTTGATATGGTTTGTATTTAAGAATAGCTATGAGTAGCTCTTAAATGGGTGTAAGGGTGGGCAATAAAGAGAGGTTGTATAAATGTATATTGAACCTAATACAAATATTTATTTATTAAGTGGTGTTCCTCTTGACAATAGATATGAAAACACTATATATTTTGACAATAGAAATGAGCAAACAGCTTATTTTACAAATAAAGCAAAGTATACTTTTACACATCAAAGTTATACTCGTGTTAAAAGAGGATATCTTAAAATAGCCATTAATGCGGAAAGTATATTTGATTGTAATTATATGATGTTTCAAAATGCTAGTTTTGGTACAGGTAAATGGTTTTATGCTTTTATTAAAAATGTCGAATATATAAACAATGACACAGCACAAATTGAATTTGAACTTGATGTTATGCAGACTTGGCATTTTAATTACACATTAAGAAATAGCTTTGTAGATAGAGAACACAGTGTAGCTGATACTTATTTTTATCAAGCTGTTGCTGAAAATCTCGATTTAGGCGACAGTTATATCTGTGAACAATCACAACAATTAGATTTATCTAATATGAGCGTTGGATTATTAGTATCTCAATATAGTGACCAAAGTTTAAAAACTGTTGGCGCTGTTTATAACGGTGTTTTTTGTAGACTTGGTTTTAAATTTGGTGAGGGTACGCAAAAATATGACCTGAATAATAGCGAAGCTGTCGCTTTACTTAATGCCGAAATTGATAAATATGTCGAGAAAGGTAAAACAGACGCTATTTTACAAATGTTTCAATATCCGTCGCGAATATTAACGGAAAGTGGCGGTGCTGTTGTGCCTTATACATCAAATTTTAACTGCACACTTTCTAAAGTTCAAACCGTTGATAATTATACACCTCGCAATTTAAAATTACTTAATTATCCATATAAATTTTTAAGATTTTCAAATAATATGGGTACTCAAAATGATTTAAAATACGAAAATTTTAAAACACAGGATATTAATTTTTATTTGCAAGGTGTAGTTATTAGCCGTCCGTCCGTTGCCCTCTCTCCGAAAGAATATGCAGGACAGGATATTAATTATGACGAGGGTATAGCAATCAATAATTTTCCTGTATGTGGATTTACTAATGACACATATAAAGAATGGATTAACAATAATCAAAATGCTGTTGCTACAAGCACCATCACATCAGCTTTAACAGGTGTCGGAGCTGGTCTTCTAACAGCTAATCCAATCGTAGGGGTTGGAACTGCTGTTGCAAGCTCTGCTGTCGGTGTTGCAAATTTAGTGGCAAGACAGCAAGATATACGCAATCAGCCTCCGGGTGCTAAAGGACAACTACAAGCCGATTGTCTTTTAACAGGCACTAAGCGCTTTGGGTATAGTTTTTATCGTATGTCTATTAAATCTCAAATAGCTCGTGTTATTGACGATTATTTTGATAAATATGGTTATGCCTGTCATAGAGTAAAAACACCCAACCGCAAAGTACGAGAACATTGGACTTATACTAAAACAATAGGCTGTAATATTGTTGGTAGATTACCCGCAGATGATATATCAAAAATCTGTGATATATATGATAAAGGTATAACATTTTGGGTAAATGGTGCTGTTGTTGGGGACTATTCCCAAAGTAATAAGCCATTGTAAAGAGGTGATTTTTATGAAAAGAATAAATAAAAATAATAAACAATTTATAGAAAGTGCCGTCCAAAACAATAGTAGTTATATACAATATTTCAACAGGTTAACTGAATTAGCTACAACAGTTTTTGAGTGGGAAAATTTACCCGACACGGTAGATAGTAGATTTTTAGAATTAGCTCTATTTACTGACGGTTATTGTGTATTTTTTAAAGATGATGTTATCGGTTATTTGTGTTTAAGATGTACGCTTGGGGGTCAAATGTCAGTATATGATATACCAACGGAAAGAATAGCTTATGCACCTAACGGTTATAATAATATATTAAATCAATCTAATAGTGTTGTTATTTTTAACAATTTTTTACATACCAATAATATTTTAGATGTTGAAACATATGCAAAAAAATTGTATGAACTCGATAGAACTATTGATGTTAATATAAATGCACAAAAAACACCTATTTTAATACAAGCGTCTGAAACACAAAGGCTCTCACTAAAAAATTTATATATGAAATATGAGGGTAACGAGCCATATATATTTGCTGATAATACTTTAAATAAAGATTGTTTGCAAGTATTAAGAACAGATGCGCCATATGTAGCTGATAAATTGTTTGATTTAAAAACTAATGTTTGGAATGAATATTTAACATATATTGGTATTCCTAACATTCAAATCAACAAAAAAGAACGGCTGATTACTGACGAGGTTACAAGGCTACAAGGTGGTGTGACTGCAAGTAGAAATAGTAGATTGCTTGCGAGATTGCAAGCCGTTGAGCAAATCAATAATATGTTTGGATTAAACATTAAATGCAAGGTTAAAGATGAATATAACACAGAAATTGATGCGCAAGTACCAGAAGAAAAGGTGACTATGAATTATGAGTAAATACACAACAGAATTGCGCTATATTTGCGAAAGTTTAAGCGGATTGGAAAAATCTAAAGGATTTAATGATATTGATACTATAGTAAAAAATTCCCGAGATAAAATATTTAATTTCCAATACCCTTTTTATTCGCTTGAAACTAAAATTAATTTTGAAACAGATTTTTTAAAGTGCTATTATACTCGAGAAATTTGTGAAGAAACCTTTGGACTTTGGCAATTAAGATTACAAAATAAACTTAATTTGATAATGCCCTATTATATCGAATTATATAAAACACTTGATTTAGAATATAATCCTTTATTGGACACAGATATTACAACAAACTATACTAAAGATAGTAAGGGTAATAATAAGGGTACAGTAGATAAAACAGATAATGGTAGCTCTAAAACTAATACCTCTATTAAAAATACCGAAAAAACAAATGCCACTAACTCAACCAATACCACAAATAACACGCAAAACAATAGCACTGAAAACAGCAGTAGAGAAACAAAAGAAACTGAAAATGGTACAAATGAACATTCAAGCAATTCAACCGTTACTAAAAAGAATACTGATAGATTTTCTGACACTCCACAGGGTAGTCTAACAAGCCTCGAAAATAACACTTATTTAACTAACGGTCGTATTATTGATGAAACAACAACAACAAATTTCTCAGAAAACAATAAAAATTCTGCAACTACAAACGGTACTGATACTGTTACTGGAAGCGTGGAAAACACAGTAACAGAAACAGGACAAAATACTACAACAATAAATAATGATGTTACCAACAATACGGAAAATAATATCTCAAATACTAACTCTTTAATTTCTAATACTGCTTCTGAAAATACTGCTACAAATAACGAAAGTTTTACCCAAAGAGTACAAGGAAAAAGCAGTAATAAATCATATATGGAAATGATTAGCGAATATCGCAAAAATATTATTAATATTAACAGAGCTATTATTGATGATTTATCTGATTTATTTATATTATTATGGGAGTGATTATATGCTAATACCTTTAATTGATGTGCCAGCTTTAAAAGCTATATGTAATTTTGTTTTGCCAACTGTTTATGACGATAGTTTGTCATATTATGAGTGTATATGTAAGTTATCGGATAGTATAAACAAATTAAATGAAAATCAAAAAACTTTGGCTAAATCTATATTATCGATAGAAGAAATTGTTACACAAAATACAGAGCGCATTAGAACACTTGAGCAGAAAGTAGAAAACCTAGAAAATGACAATGTTAAAAATAAAGCCGATATTATTAAGCTTAAAGCAGATGTAATTAAATTACGTTCTGATTTAGATAATTTAAGCGATATTGTTAATAAAATCCACATATATTATTATACCGTTGATAATATTAGTGGTTATGGATTATTTAATACAAAATCAACAATAAAAAAATACAAAATTGAGGAGGACTAAATAATGAGTTATATTACAAGAGTAGTTAGCACCAATACGAACGAATTAGAATTTATGCGAGAGTTTGTGACAGCTTTAACAAATTCTGCACCGAATAAAATTAAATTTATTGGTGATATTGATACAATATTTGCTAATGCTAAAGCAAATAATACAAAAATAACACTTAAATTTGATATTATGAATGATGTCCAATTAATCTTTACAAAAGCTACAAATTATTCTGATTATGCATTTCCCGAATATATTATTACAATTAAAATCGGTGATACAACCTACAACAATCACCCAAGTACATTAATGCCGATATATGAAAATCAGATCTATACCGACAGTATAAGTAATCGTAGGTGTGTATTTACTTCTATTCAATCAGATAACACTTTTATACTGTATTTAGGTGGTTATGACAAAACAACCCCTCAAAATTTTAATGCTAAATTAATTGTCACTAAACAAAATGATAATATTTATTCGACAAGAATTTTAACCACAAATGATATATCACCCTTTGAGGATTCAAAAAATCACATAATAGCCACCCAATATAATAGATTAAATTATAATCGTGTTACGGATATAGAAATTATTGAAACAAAAGTCTTTGGCTCTAATGGGTTAATTACTTTAACCTCTACAGATATTTTTGATACATCGTATGTGACTACCCCTAATCTAATTAAAATTGATGATGATAGATATTTTACAGTGGATAATCATACAATTATAAAAATTTAAGCAAAGAGTAAGACTACACGTAACTCGTAGTCTTACTTCTTTTTTATTCCCCCCTATTTGATTTTAACCTGTTATTTTTATGTTAAAAATTGGTATTCCTGTATTATGGTTCTCTTTATTCCAAACAAAATGCTTTAATAAATTAATTTTGTTATACTCGTAAATGTCAAAACCAAAAATATTGTAAAGGACTTCTTCAACTTTTCCCTCCTCGGTATTATCTTCTATAAAATAAATTCCTTGTGGTTTATCCCAATCAATATCAAGTTCATCATATTCTTCTAATTCTTCTAACATACGCTGACTGCCAGCTTTCACCCAATTCTTATAATCACCACGAGTAAAACCGTACTTTATTTCATATCTACCGCCATATTGGTCACTTGCCCCTACAATTAGAATTTTTGCGAATGGATTAACACTAATATCAATATCATTATCCGCACTAATTAAAATCTCTAACATAATAAATTTACCACCTTTTATAAAAATTATTGTAGTTTTCTACACCGCAGAGGTTGTGCCTCTGCACGCTCAAAGCTTAAGTAGCTATTTATACTCGCCTTGACGAGTTACACTGTTAATTTAAAGTCCGTTCCTACAGATGTTATTTTACAACCTAAATCTAATAGATTCTGTTGATTGATTGTAACTCTTCCGTATTTTTCTTCCATAAAATATGCGATAGTGCCTTCTTCGTCATTATACCCCTTATCCATAAAAATTTCTAATGGTTTTTCCCAGTCTGCTACACTCTCCCAGTTGTCTTCTTCTAAGTTGATTTCAAGTTCTTCGCCCTCAATAGTTGCACTAAAAAATAGTTCATATATGTTTTCTTCTTTATCCTCATAAAGTTGCTTAAAACCTATGAGATTTCCAAAATAATCATATAGATATATAATATCCGTTTCGCATTTCTTTAACATTATTTCTTTCATTTTTACATACCTCTTTCGTTTTTTATTTTTTACCCTTATTAATATCAATATCATTATCCGCACTAATTAAAAATCTCTAACATAATAAATTTACCACCTTTTATAAAAATTATTGTAGTTTTCTACACCGCAGAGGTTGCACCTCTGCACGCTCAAGGCTTAAGTAGCTATTTATACTCGCCTTGACGAGTTACACTGTTAATTTAAAGTCCGTTCCTACAGATGTTATTTTACAACCTAAATCTAATAGATTCTGTTGATTGATTGTAACTCTTCTTCCGTATTTTTGTTCTATAAAATATGCAATACTTCCTTTTTCGTTATTAAACCTCTTAAACATTAAACAAACTTCTAATGGTTTTTCCCAGTCTGCTACACTCTCCCAGTTGTCTTCTTGTAAGTTGATTTCAAGTTCTTCGCCCTCAATAGTTGCACTAAAAAATAGTTCATATATGTTTTCTTCTTTATCTTTATACAGTTGTGCAAAACCTATGATGTTTCCTAAACAATCTTCTACATATCCAATATCCGTTTCACATTTCTTTAACATTATTTCTTTCATTTTTACATACCTCTTTCGTTTTTTATTTTTACCCTTATGGGCAGTGGGCGGAGGCTTTAAAGGTAAACCTCCGAGAACTTTTTTAAAATTAGGAGATTTTATGCAATTCTTATAACTTCATCTAAATAGATTCTTAAAGAGCCTTTTCTTATAAAAGGTCTTCCAGAAATTGAGTAGTGTACATTATGGCGATGAAAGCCCCACTCATTTTCACCATTGTACCAACTACATATAAAATCACAGTTGTATTTGTCGCTTTCGTCGGGTTCATAAATTCGGACCCCAAGAGTGTTACTAATATGTGTAACTGCTATTGGTTTCTGGTTTGCGTATTTTTTATACATGACTTCTTTCATTTTTACTACCTCTTTCTAAATTATTTTGTAAATATTATCTTTACTGTATATAGTATAGCATATTATTTCGATTTTGTCAACACTTTTTTCCGATTTTTTCTAACATTTTTTTCTGTTAATTTAATAAAATTAAATAGTATCATTAGTATATTAAT
>Ga0256405_10012561_pt1 | contig 10456 bp, 10 predicted proteins | sample RumenRJG_02DNA_FD_189096 | JGI IMG/M metagenome (GOLD analysis project Ga0256405, IMG submission 189096) | Bovine rumen microbial communities from Lethbridge, Alberta, Canada - RJG_02 | ecosystem: Host-associated > Mammals > Digestive system > Stomach > Rumen | place: Canada: Alberta... | reverse complement strand
TGCGCACTTTACAAGTCTGGGCGAAGCTATGCCGCAACACAGCCTTAATGGAGTTATCAACATCGGAGGAACGCAAAGATGAAAAAGTTTAAAATCCCCCCTTGTCAAAACCATAGCTTGTCTCCGGTGCTTTTATTGTTACCTTCGCCATAGCTTGGTTTTCCTTTTTTTGATTTTACAAGTTGTTGCTGATGCGCGCCCACGCGCAACATATTCCGTCCTTTTCCGCCGTCATCTCGAAGACGAGTTCGCCGCTGGACATGATGTCATCACCTGCGACAAGCGGCCATGCGAACGCGAACACGAACGCGTACACAAACAATGTTTTCCCTTGTTCCTTGAATTTCATCATTTACACGTCTCGCTCGTAGAGCTTTCGACACCGTGAATGTTAGCATATTCCATGCAAGACGCGCAAATCTAAAGACGACTTTTCGGACAAAAAAATAGCGACCTTATAAACAACATTTGCAATTGCACGGATGGGGATCTATCGTGTATAATACCAAGCATGCGGATGAAGTTGAGAAGAGTTCTGGCGGCGATTCCGACGAACGAAGCGGAAGGACAGCTTCGCGTGGCCGGAGTGCTGCGCTACGCAAGTGAGCACGTAAACTGGGATCTTCGCATAGTCAACTCGCGTACGCAATTCAACGACGCTGGAGTGAAAACTCTTCTGGAAGAGGGCATCGACGGCTGCATCCTCGCTGCGTACACGCCGGCTGTCGAGAACATTCTCGCAGGGCACATCCCCACGGTCATCACCCTTGAAAACATTCACGAGCAAATAGGCGCGCGCCAAAACTGCATTTCCATCCTGATGAACAACCAGGAGATCGGCCGTCTTGCGGCTGAACATTTCGGGTCTCTCGGACGCTTCGCCTCCTACGCCTTCGTCCCCACGTCGCCAAAGATCCCCTGGTCGCTTGAACGCAAGGCGACCTTCTTCGAAGCCGCTGACAAGCGTGCTGCACAGTTTGAATTCCCCGAAGCCGACATAGAGCTTGTCAACATGACGGGCGAAGGTGGCATACTGATAAAGATATCCGACCTTGTGGAATTCCTGAAACAGCTGCCAAAACCGGCCGCCGTGTTCGCCGCCAACGACATCCTCGCCGCCCAAGTCGCGAAAGCTTGCCGCGCCGCGCAGCTGAAGATGCCGACGGACGTGTCGCTCATCGGATGTGACAACGACGAACTGCTGTGCACGATCTCGCGTCCGGCTATAACGAGCATACGCCCAAACTTCGAGCAAGCCGGATACGCCGCCGCACGTGCGCTCGACGCGATGATGCGTGGGCGGAGACCCAACGAGACAGTAATGCGAATCCCCGGCGCGAAAGTCATTGTTCGCGGCTCTACAGAACACATCCCGCCCGCAGTCGCCGTCGTGAATGCGGCGATGGAGTATATAAAGAGCCATGCACTTGAAGGCATAAGCACGGCCGACGTCGTTTCGCACCTCAAGATTTCGCACAGCCTCCTCGACCTTCGCTTCCGCCAGCTGCGGAACGAAAGCGTCATGGACGCGATACTGTCAATCCGTCTCGCCGCAGTCAAGGAGCGTGTGGAGAAGACAGACCGCAAGTTCATCGCCATCGGTGTGGAATGCGGGTTCCGCAGCGCCGACCACCTCAAGCGGCTGTTCAGAAAACGCTTCGGAATGTCAATGCGGGCATGGCGTCTCAAGAACCGCAGTCGCCGAGCATCTGCTTCATAAGCCAATACATCTGCATCCCTGTCACATGTCTGACATCGACAAGGCAAGAAACCTGGGCTTCGCCTTCAGCCACTTGCCTGTCGCCTTCCGAAACGCGGCAAACTTGTCGGCGACGACATTCAGGTCGATCTTTGAACCTTGCCGCTTAACCTCGCAGACGGCGTATGTGCCCGTCAGCTCGTTTTCGGCAAGGATGTCCAGCTCGTTTTCCCCTTTTCGGTCCCACCAGCCACCGATGCGCGTCCATTGTCCCGACTCGGCGAGCTGATGCTTGAAATACAGTTCAAGGGCATGCCCGCTCAAGACGGGATAGTCGCGCCGGACGATCTCGCGCAGCTGCTCGTATCCTTTCAACTCCAGTATGTAGCTGTAGCGATACATGAACCTGAACCAGAAAACGAGAAAGTTGTCGTTCAACTCGTATCTGGCCGTCTTTGCGGCGACCTTGGCGAAAATTGGATAGCGAAGTCTTTCCAACCCGTCTGCGTCCAGTCACAACCGTGAACTGCGCGACCGATTCGCTCCTCTCGCGAATCTCCTTCAGATCAGCCAGCTCACGTGCTCTGTCAAAAAACCTCATGACAATAACACCTCGTTTAGCAACCACGGTTACAGCAACCACGGTTGCGATATTGTAGCATACGCCTCACCGTCAACACGGCCATCTCTTGGTGTACCCCCTTACATCAGGTGCAACGAGATTTTTATGCAGAGTCAATAGTCTCTGCAAAGGCATACCAAAGCGTTTGGCGCTGACGCGCGACCACGAACGCGCGGCGCATCTGACGCGCGGCTAACGCCGCTTGAGACGGCGCGTCGACGCCGTGGCTTGAAGGTCGCGGCGAGGCTCCTTTAGCTTCACGGCGATAGCTCCGCGGACGACCTTCGCCAGTCGTCTCCGCGCCGTCTCGACCTTCGGTCTACGTCAGATGCCCGCGACACGAACGCCGTCTTCACGGCGCACGAACAACACGAAAACAATCCTTGTTTTGGCGCATATCTCGAAGGAGATTGTCAAGCTGTGGGCAAACTGACGCCTCTGCTTTTAGTGCTTCTTCGTGTGCGGCGAAGGCCGCTTTCGTGACACGGGGCTTGCCAATAACCGGAGGTTGGAATGGCGCGGCGGCGTTTTACGAAGGTCGATGGGGCTGGACGGTTAAATGGAAGCCGAATTACCTGCAATTCGACCTTCAAGTCAAAATGACGACGCGACATTCCAGCGGCGGAACGCCGCGAGGCAAGCCGCCGTGGTTCGTGGTCGCGCGTAGCGCAAATACATATATTGCAATATATGCGCAATGCACAAATGCTGGCAATTTGCCACGTCCTTGTATAAATCTCTCGGTGCACCCCCTTACATCAAAACGAAAATTTCGCAGTTGCGCGGCAGAGGATGCTGTGGTATGATTATGTCGTGAAAAAGACATTTGGGATTATCGTCATCGCTGCGGCACTGGCCATTGCGCCAATCGCCGCGTTTGCGCGCACGAGGCCGAACATCGTCTTCATCCTGGCCGACGACCTCGGTTTCGGAGACGTCGGCTTCACCTGCAGCGCGCGGACGAATGTCCTCGCGCGGCTTCGCACTCCGTGCCTCGACCGTCTCGCAAACGAGGGTGTCGTTCTGACGGCGCACTACGCGGCCGCTCCCGTCTCGGCGCCAAGCCGCGCGTCGCTTCTCACTGGCCGCGTCCAGGGGAAATGTTCCCTGCGCGACAACTGCTTCGACAGGGCGTTCTCCGAGACTAACACGCTCGCCTCCGTCCTTCACGGTGCGGGATACGCGACATGGGCCGTCGGCAAGTGGGGCGTCGCAGGCGGCGGCGAATCGGGAGAGAGAGTATCCTCGCATCCGCTCGACCGCGGCTTCGACTATTTTTACGGCTTCCTCGACCACATGGCGGGGCATACGTATTACCATTACGAGGGACATATACGAAATGCATTCATGGGAATAACGGAGAACCGCACGAACGCAACCGATTCCGCGAAAGGCATCTACTCGACAGATCTCTTCGTCGCAAAGGCAAAGCAGCTCGTCTCGCGCCACGTGGCCGAAAAGAGCGACACTCCGTTCTTCCTCTACCTCGCCATGAACACGATCCACGGTTCTGGGCAAAGCGACGACACACTTCAAACAAAGCATCCGCTTCACATCCCAGGGCGGCCATATCCCGCCGGGGGTGTCCAGTGGCCGCTTGAACCAGAGCCGCTCGCGGCGCGCAACACGTGGATCGACCCCGCCTACCGCGATCTCCCGGAAAACGCCGCCAGGTACGCGACCGCGATCACGCGCCTCGACAATGCGCTCGCGGACTTCATGGGCGAACTTAGGCGCCTCGGACTCGACGACGATACGATGATCGTCTTTACGTCCGACAACGGACCTGCCGACGAATACGGCGCAGATCCGCGCTTCTTCGGCTCGAACGGGCCGTTCGACGGACTTAAGCGCGACGTGTTCGAGGGAGGGATGCGCGTTCCAACTTTCGTCCGCTGGCCGGCGCGCATATCGGGCGGCTGGAAAGACGACTCGCCCTCGCAGTTCCACGACTGGATGGCGACGCTCGCGGATGTCGCATGCACGGCTGCGCCGAAGGAGTCAGAGGGCGTTTCGCTCTTCCTGCGCTGGGACAAGCCCAGAAACGCGACGGCTTTCCCGACCTCGCTCGTCTATTCGCAGTACGAGTTCCCTTGGGGCGGCGGAAGCGAGGCGTTCCGCGAGTTCGAGTCGAGGAAGGCGCCTGTGCGCGGACTTCAGCAGATGCTGAGAGTCGGCGACTACGTGGCTCTGCGCACGCGGATACGCGAGGGGGATGCGAAAGTCCGTCTCTACAATGTAGTTGAAGACCCATTCCAGAAACCCGACCTCTCCGGCCTCGCCGAGCAGCAGGATCGGCTGCGCGAAATGGAGCGCATCCTCGGGGGGCGGCTTCGCAAATGACGCCCTTCTCCCTTCTCGTGAAGCCGGTCGGCGCGAGATGCAACCTCGCGTGCGACTACTGCTTCTATTTGGGCAAGGCGTCGCTCTATCCAAACGGCCCGGCGAAGATGTCGGACGCAGTGCTTGAGCGGATGATCGAGAGCTACCTCTCGCTTCCCTTCGATTCCTTCTCGATCGCGTTTCAGGGAGGAGAGCCGATGCTCGCGGGTCTCGACTTCTTTCGCCGCGCAAACGACTTCGCGAAGAGAGTCATTCCCGACGGACTGCGGCTCTCGCTTTCGATACAGACGAACGCGACGCTTGTGACGCGCGAGGCGGCGCAGTTCTTCGCGGACGAAGGATGGCTCGTCGGCGCAAGCGTCGATGGTCCTGCGGAAATCCACGACGCGCACCGAACGACGCCGGACGGACGCGGCACCCACGCGGAGGTGCTGCGCGGAATCGACGCGCTTAGGGAGGCCGGCTGCGACTACAACGTGCTGACGCTCGTGACAAAGTCGAATGTCGCCGAACCGAAGGAAATCTACAGGTATGTTCGCGACGAGCTTGGCGGGAAGTGGCAGCAGTACACAGATTACCTCGAGGGCATTTCGACGCGGCAGTGGGACAGATTCCTCTGCGGCGTGCTCGACGCGTGGCTCGAGGATGGCGACATGGGGCGCGTCTCGGTTCGCAACATAGACGCGGCGCTTTCGTATGCGGCGCTTGGGCGCGCGGAGCAGTGCCTCTTCGCGAACCGCTGCGACGGCCACGTCGTGGTCGAGCGAAACGGCGACGTCTATCCCTGCGACTTCTTCGTGACGAAGGAGACGCTTCTCGGGAACATCATGGAGCGCGAGTGGGGCGAACTTCGCGAAAGCCGCGTCGCGCAGGAGTTCGCGGCGAGGAAATGCGTACGTCACCTCTCCAAGATCGACCGGATGGAATTCTACGACCGCATCTCCGACCTCGCCGCGTCGGGAATGTGACTTACCAGAGGCCGAGGCGGAGGAAGGGAAGGATGCGCTTCTCGAGAGTCGTGTCGAGGTCAAAAAGCGCGTTCCCCGCGAAACCGTAGCGGCGCGTCATGTTCACTTGGTCAATGACGTCGCGCGCATCAAGCCGCGACTCGTTCGCCGTGACGCCGATGCCGACGATCGTCCGCCGCGCGTGCGAGCGCGAATCGGCCTGGATCGCCAGGAGAGTCTGAAAGGTGACCTTCGATTCCGTGTAGTCCATCGGCACGACATAGTCGACAAGATTCGCGTCGAGCCACCCCTTCCAGTCCTGCCCGACCGAGCCTATGCACTGCGGATGCTTTCCGTAGACCGCCGTCGTCAGCCACCTCGGGCGCTTCACGTGCCTGCGCGCGTCGGCGACAAAGCGCGAAATGACGTCCGCGGCGTTCTTCGGCTTCACCGCCGAATCGCCCCACCTGACGAAGTCGAGATGAATTCCGTCGACCGCGTACCGCCGCTGGATCTCGTCGATCGAAGCGAAGATGCGCGAGCGGACGAGCGCGTTAGCGGGATCGAGGTATTCTGTCGTCTTCCCGTTCGCCGACTTGAGACGCCAGCCGTTCCTGTCGAACGCCGCCACCGTCTCGGGCGAGGCGCGCGTCGCAGTGAAGCAGAGTATCCAGGCATGCACGCGTATCCCAGATCCCCGCGCGGCGGCAAGGCACGCCGCGAGCTGATCGCCCTCCTCGCGGAAAGTCTTGGAGCGCGGAAGGACGTCCGACGCATAGTGCGCGAACCCCGCGCCTGCGACATTGACAAAAAGGTCGGTGACATGGCTCTCGCGGAGAAGCTTCATCGTCTTCGGCCAGTTGCCTGGATAGAGCCCGCAGCCCGAATGGTCCCACACCGCGTGTATCTCGCCGCGGCTCGGCTTCTGCTTCGCCGCGTATGCGCGGAGACTCTTGAACTCCGCGTCCGCCTTCGCCGCGGCGCGCGCGGGGCTCCAGAGGGAGGGATCCGCCGAACCGACGAGCGCCGCGCAGAGACGCGCCTTGAGGCTCTCGTCGCCGTCTGCGAGAAGGACGTGCGTCATCCACCAACCGTAGGGCGACGACAGCCACGCCGCGTCGCCGGTGGACTTTCCGTTTCTGTCGACCCACGTCGCCATCACCTGCGACTTGCCCTGTATCGGAACGGCCCGCTGCAGGACGGACGACGTCTGGAGAATCGCCGTCGGCGCTCCTGGCGGCGCGGTGCCCGTGAAATTCATGCGGCTCCACTGGCCGGGATACGAAGCCGCCTTGTAGCCTGCGGGCCGGACGCCCATCAACTCGCCGAGCTGCGGCGAAGCGGAATAGAAGACGACAAGCTTGCCGCCCCTGTCGCGGAAACTGCGCAGGGTCTTGATCTCGTCGGCGCTCGGCGACTCGAAGCCGACGAGGAAGGCGACTTTCTCCTTCGCGAGCTTCGTGCGCATGTCTGCGGGCTTCACGACTTCGGCGGCGATGTCCTGGTCCTTAAGCCAGCGGCCGACGTGGTTCGCGAGCGAGGTGTAGTATCCCGGTTCGTGGGCGACGATGGTGACAGCAAGAAGAAACGGAGCGAGCATGGAGTGATTTTAGTTAATGGTTAGTCCGCCGTGAAAGAAAGTTGTTTTCGTCAGTTGTCAATGTTGTTTTCACAATACTTCCGCAAGATCCGGGCGGCGCAATTCCGTAAGGCGGCGCGCCTCGGACTTCCGCCAAGACTCGATCTTCGCGTGGTCGCCCGAGAGGAGGACTTCCGGCACCTTCATTCCGCGGAACTCGGGCGGCTTGGTATACTGCGGCGGCTCGAGAAGCCCGTCGCGGCCGAAGCTCTCCGAGGCGGTCGCGGCAGGTCCGCCGCCGAGAACGCCTGGAAGGAGCCGCACCGTCGCGTCGACCATCGCGGCCGCGGCGAGTTCGCCGCCCGTCATCACGAAGTCGCCGACGGAGAAGAGATCGGTCGCGAGCGTCTCGATGCGCGCGTCGAAACCCTCGTAGTGCCCGCACATGAATACGACGTGCTCCGCCTCGGCGAGCGACTCGGCGTCGCGCTGGGTGAACTTCCTTCCTGCGGGAGACGTCATTACGACGCGCGTTCCGCATTCATATCTCCCCGTGCGGGCGCCTCGGAGATGCGCCCCTACCGATTCGCCGACGCGCGACTCCACCGCCGCGAACCACGGGCCGCACTTCATCAGCATCCCGGGGCCGCCCCCGTACGGGCTGTCGTCGACTTTGCGCCAGCGCCCCTCGCCGAATTCGCGCAGGTCGACGATGTTCACTTCGCACGCGCCCTTCTTCACGGCACGCGCGACGATGGATTCCGTGAGGAACCCCTCGAACATCTTCGGCTGCACGCTTATGACGTCTATCTTCAGCATCAGCCGTATTATACCAAAAAGAAGGCAGCCCCTCTTGGGGCAGCCTTCTTTTTAACCTGTCCGCGCTCTGACCGTTCCCTCCATCTCCCAATCGCAATTCATCCATTCTTCCGAACTGCTCGACAACCATTTACCAACCATCCACCAACCACGACTCAACCACACGCCAAAGGATTCGCGTCCACAATACGCTGCCGACGCTACAAGACGCTGTCCGACTTTATTCCGACACAGCCTCGCCATCAGCGCCAACCGCTTGAAAAGCGGGCGTTTCGCGGAGCCACACAGATTTTAGCCGTGTAGAACGTGTAGATCGTGTAGAAAAGTCGCCCTAATCGACGCTCAACAACCTTAATTACATGGAGAATTACTATTGCTCTGCAAGCCGTAACATCGGAATCTGAGAGAAATGCTCGTCGTGTGTCGCAAGAACATATCCCTTCTCAATCGCGCTCGCCGCTATCCATATGTCGTTTTGGGGAATCATCCGCCCAGAACCCTTAAGTGCCTTGTATATCTTGGAGTAGTATAAAGACGTGGTTGTGGATACATCTGCAAGAACCACCGGCGGAGCGTCAAGGAACTCTTCCAGACGTTTGCGGAGCATCTTTCCCCTTTTCCTACCTTCATCGAGTCCATTCATGTACTCGGCATACACAACAGGATGTACAACCACAGACTCCGAAGTCTCTATAAGCTCGGCGAAAGGCTCATCGCCCCTGAAATAGCGAACAAGGACATTTGTATCAACAAGTACGCTCGCCATGTCAAATGTCCTCCTTGTCAACTTTGGAGAAATCTGCACCCTCTACATAGGCAAGCAGATCGGAGGCGTCCTTGCTGTCAACGCACCCTCTAAATCTACTCAAGCCATTGTCAACCTTCATACGTGGCTTCGGCACAACGCCAAGGGCGACGGCAAGCAAATCCTTTACAGACTGGTTGATGCTCTTAGACTGACGCCTCGCATAGACCATAAGAAGCTTGGCCGTCGCCGGCTCCAACTCATGTATTGTCAACGTCTTCGGCATCTTGCATCACTCCTTGCTTCGAATTTGATTCATATTATACATCACAATGGCCTTGGAATGCAAGTGCCATTTAGACGAAAACCGCCATGCCATTTGGACAAGCACAATCAACAACTTTTCCTGCGTGAAACCGAGCAGGAGCGCGGCGGATTTGCCGCGATGCCGCGCCCTTTTCAGCTCCCGACCGGAAACAGCCGCTTCGCAGCCCCACACAGATTATAGCCATGTAGATCGTGTAGAAAGCGTTGCCCCGCCCCTTTCGTTTTCGATCTCAAAGAAGTCAGAAACCGGACAACCTGCCTTTTATGAAAAACTCGAGGTATGGAAGCCCCGCAGCAAACGCGCGCCCGTGGTCGCAGTAGTCAAGTTCCACAAACTTGGCGTCTTTGTGACCCAACGCGACACATGAAGCAACAAGAAGCCGGTTCTCCTCTGAGCGGCACTTCCATTCATAGGGCGGCTGGCCGCAGACGCTGAGTATCGGCGGCAAATCCGCCGCGACATGCGCAAGGGGCGCGAGGTCGTCGATCTTCGGAAGGAACTGCGGATCGTCGTCGCCCGAGAACTTGCGAACGTTGAAGTGCTTTGTCGCCTGTCCGGAGATCGGCACGAGCCCGGCAAGATCCGTATTCCTGACGCCATGCGCGGCAAGCCACTTCGAATCCATCCCGACCATCATCGTAAGATACCCGCCTGCGCTCATGCCCGAGACGAACACCTTGTTGCTGTCGCCGCCGTATTCGCCAATGTGCCTCAGCGTCCATGCAACTGCCGCCGCAGCGTCCTCTATGCAGTCTTCGCCACGTGCAGCGCCCTTTCCGAGCAGCCTGTATCCGACTGCAACCTGAGCGATTTTCTCGTCTGTAAGCGGAACAAAGTGGCGTCCTCCGCCAGTCAACCCGCCGCCGTGGAACCAGACGACTGTCGGGAAGTTCGTCTCTCCCACGGGGAAGCGAACATCGAGTCGGCATTCCGTCCTGTCGGCATAGGCAATGTCCTTCACGACCTTGCTTTCCGCCATCGCCGCCGTTGCGGCCATCGCCGCCGCGAGAATTGCTGTGCATGCCGTTTTCATCTATATCGCGCTCCTTTCACAAAACCAACACGGTGGTCAAAAGGGTCGGAGCTTATTGATACGGTTCTATTGATACAGTAACTCATGCTAGCTTTTACTCCTGCCTCTACGCGACGCATCAGCGCAACCGCGCGGTCCTTCTCCTCGTCGCCGAGGAAGAACGCACGGTGCGCAAGCCGGCTAACAAGGTGATAGCACCTGTTCTGCTCGACAACCCTGTTCTTTCTCATGTGGGATCATACCAAAAACTCGGCTAGTAGAGTAGAGCAGAGCGCCCCTCGCCGGGTACGCCCGCCCCCTCGTCAAACCGTACGTGCAGTTTTCCCGCATACGGCTTTCCA
>Ga0256405_10012560_pt1 | contig 10457 bp, 4 predicted proteins | sample RumenRJG_02DNA_FD_189096 | JGI IMG/M metagenome (GOLD analysis project Ga0256405, IMG submission 189096) | Bovine rumen microbial communities from Lethbridge, Alberta, Canada - RJG_02 | ecosystem: Host-associated > Mammals > Digestive system > Stomach > Rumen | place: Canada: Alberta | collected... | reverse complement strand
CCCAAATCCCCAATCCCCAATCCCCAATCCCCAATCCCCATTATAACGCATATATTTTTGTGTTATGTATGATAAAAAAATAGAAATAATAAAATTAAAATTAAAATAAATTTATAATGAATGATTTACCTGAGGAAGAAGAAGAATTAAATTATAATATATCAGATCAAGATATAAGTGAAGATAGTCTTGATACTATAAATATTATTAAAGAAAGAATAAAAGTATTTCAAAATGAGGAAACTGCTATTAAAATATTTTTATCAAAACATTTCAGTGAATTTCGTAAATCTTTTTTCACAAATTTAAATAATAATCAAAGAGGTATTTATGAAGAAATCAAACAACAAATAAGAAATATTTTGAATAGTTTTAGAATTAAATTAGATGACAAAAAAGTTGAAGTATCACATGAATTAAATGAATTAATAGTATTATTAAGAGGATATTATAAAAAAGTAGATTTTGATAAGAAATTTTTCGTAAATTATTTTAAGGATATTAAAGAAATGAATAGAAATAAAAAAAGATTTGCGAATAATTATCCAAAAAATGAAACTGAAACAATAAATGATATTGAAAGAAAATATATAATAATTAAAGATTTGAATCACTATTTAAATACTCATATAAGTGATAGAATTCAAATTAATTTTGATACAAAATTTTCATATGATAAAAATCCTTATTCAGAATTAAAATTCAATTATTTAGTTATAGATGAAGAAGTATTTTCAAAAATGAACGAAAATGAAATAGAAGAAAATTTAAGTAATAAACCCGAATCAAATAAATTAAGAAGACCATTAAATACTTATATATCTCATAATTATCTACCTATTTTATGTAAAGGTTCTTGTTTAAAAGAGGCTGAATTTTGTAATAATGAGTTTGAAAAATGGATAATAAATCACATAAATGATACAGGTTGTGAAAAATGTGAACAAATTAAACAAAATTTAGATAATATAAAAAGCCAAATTAGATCATTATATATCAAGACATGTATTTTCAGTCATAATATTAATGAAGTTATGTTTCATCCATTGAATTTATTCACGATGTCTTCTTTTGAACAATTTTATAAAAGTCAATTAATAAAAAAGCCAAATAAAAATGTAAGAAATTTAGTAAGAGAAATTTCTCTTCCAACTATATTCAGTAAAGGAAGATATGAAATTCAAATAATTTATAATCCTGCACAAGAAGGAATGAAAGCAATATATAATAAATTAACTGAATACTCAAAAAAAGATGGAATTTATCTTAAATGTTGTAATAAAGCTGAATTTAAAACTCAAAGATGTCCTATAAAATTTAATCATAATAATTATGAGTTTTTTACTCATATGAAAAAATGCTCTTATTATCATAGCAATTTAGAAAAAAGAAGATTACTGAATATTGTAGATAATGAAATTTGTGAAAATGCGATTAAAGCTGGACAATGGATATTTAATGATCAAGAAACAATTGAATGTAATAATGGCAATTTTTGCAATAAATTTCATACAAGAAATGAACTATTTTTTGATGAAAGAAATTATAGAAAATTATATCCTTGCACAGAAACATATTATTGTGAAAAAGGTGAGTTATGTCCAAAAAAGCATGCTATTGATATTAAAATAAATGAAATATTTTTACCTAAAAATAAAAAAAAAGATTTACAAGAAATTCTTGATGATATTAAAAAGAAAGATGAGATGCTCAAAAATAAATTAAAAAAATTTAATGTAATTCAATGTGTTTCTTGTATGAATTTAATAAATGGAATTCAAAATAATAATATGATAGCGTTTAATTGTCGCCATAAAATATGTACTAAATGTTATAATTTTTTCCAATCATGTCCACTTTGTGAAAAAATATATATTCAAAATGAAGATGAGAATATTGTCGAAAATAATAATATTGAAATATTTCTTAATTATGAAATACCTAAAAAAAAGAAGAAAAAAAAATCAGATGAAGAAAAGGAGGAAAGCGATGGTAACTCATCTATGATAAAATCTAAAAAGTATAATAAAGATGATGATAGTGATGATAATGATATTACATTTCCAAAAAATGGTAATTATTCATCATTTAATAATTATTATAGTCAAAACAATGAATATAATCGATATAATATATCCTTTAATAGAACTTATAATGATAATAATTATTATAAGCCTAAAAAATATTATGGAGAATATTATAGAGGTCGAGGAAGAGGATTCGGAAGAGGGCCAAGAAGTAGAAAAGATTATGGAAATTATAATTACAGAGAAAGAAATGATAATTATTATAAAAATGAATCTTATAATTATGAAGAAAACAATGATAATAATAATTATAAATTAGAAAGAAAAGGAAAAGGGCATGTTAGAGGTAGTAAAAGAGGAATTAGAGAAAATATAAGTATAAGAGAAGAACAAAAAGAATATTATGTTGTAAAAGAAGATGATGAGAATTATTCAAATATTCTAAAATTTGAAGGTAATGAAGAAAAAAAAGAAGATAAGAATGAAGAAAATGAAGGAGAAGCTAATAATTATGAAGAAGAGTGCTCAATGAGGAAGGAAATAAGGAAAGGAAAAGGAAAAGTTAGAGGAGGAAAGAAAGGGAAGTATAATAATAGAGAAAGAGAAGTGGAAAAATCTTTGGATGAAGAATAAAGAATAATGAAAATGAGTAAATTTAAAATATATTATTTGATAATGATTTTGGATAATTTTATTATTAAATAATAAAAATAAAATACTAATAAAATTAGAAATTACGAACAAATTAATCGTTATTTTCATCTAATTTAAAGCTTCTATTCTTATTTATATTTATTCTATATAAAATCATATTTTCCAATAAGTAATAAATAAATAAAAAATAAATTTGCAAAATTTAATTTTTATATAATAACAATTAAAAACACTTGTTTATTATACAAAAGGATGACTTGACATATTTTTAGCAGAACATTCAATTAATTTGAAGAATTCTTTAAGATCAATTAAATCATCAATTCTTTCTGTTTGTGCAATATTTACTAGCATTTTCCATTGTGTTTGACTTAAGTTAATATTAGGTAAAATATCTTTTAATATATTTATAAAATTCGCACTATGAACAAAATCAACATCTCCGAATTTAATTAAATAATTCTTATCTTTCATTATTTGCTTTATTTCTTTTCTATTTTTATATAACACTTGATAAATATTAGATATATCCCTTGATGATTCCCATTCTCTCAAAACTTTCCTATTATTTTCAATTTTATCTTTACTTCTAAAATTATTTTTTTTCCTAAATTTTTTCCCAAAGAATGTTTCACCAATAGAAACCTTATCTTCATTTGGGTCTAATGAACTATTGTAATTTCCGAAGGCTTTTAACCATTCATTTAAATCTAAGATTCCATCTTTTCTTAAGTCGATTTCATCAAAGACATTTTTAATTAAAGTAAATGATGGTGATTTTTCTTCATTTTTGAAATACATATCGAAAATTATATTCTTAAATTTATCAAAATCGATTTTACCCGTGTTTTTTTTATCATTATTATGAAAGCATATTATTGGGTTACTATAATATTTATATATCAAGCTTTTTATTTTACCAATAATTTTCCCTATATTTTTCTGTCCTTCTTCTATAGTTTTATTTTGATTATATAAATATCTCACAAATTCTCTTAGATTTATCATATTATTATAATCAAGTTTTCCAGCTTGGAATAAAATTTGTTCAATTTCTAAATTAGTCAAACCAATATTTAATTTTTTAATAATATTTTTAAATTGATATTTATTCACAATAAAATTATTATTCCCGCATTCAATTGCGGCTGTTTCGAAAAATTTATCCAGATTAAATTTCGATGAACCAATTATTCTTTTTATTTTAGTGAGAGGGTCTACATCAAATGGATTTGATAATTTTTCAAATTTTTTTTTGAATAAATTACTATAAAAGAAATTATTTTGAGATTTCTGTGTAAATTTATTTGTGAAAGTTTTGGCTATATCATATCGATTTGTATGTAATTTAGTATCTGAATTTTTATTTTTTTGGAAATCTTCATCGAATTTAAAATCGTCGAAATATAAATAATTAAATTCGCTAAAAGATATCGTTTCTTTTTTATTCAATAATTCATTTTTATTATTATTCGCTATAGTCAAAGTAATTCCGAAATATTTATTCAGATATTTTATTATAGTATTTGTTGGGTATTTATTCGGAAAAAAAATTTCGATCGCGTCAAAATATTCTTTTAATGTGATATAATTTTTTTCTTGTTTTTTATCTTTCACGAAAAATTTAAACGCGTCGAAACCGTTTTTGAAACTTTCTTGCAAAAAATTTTTTATATCGATGTGCATTTTGTTGTAAAAATTGAAAATTTGTAATTTATTTTTTAAATCTTGTAAGGTTAGATATTTCTTTTTATGACTGTCTAAACTTGTATATATTGATAAAAGTTCATCTTTTGTTAAATTGAATCCCATGTTGAATAATTCGTAATTTTTTTCGTGGAATTTTATAAAATCACTAAAAAGAAATTTATCTGCGCCTTTTTCTGTGTTTTCGGCAAAAAATTGCTCGATTGAGTCATATTTCTCACTGACAAACATTCCGAAACGCTCGATTATATCATTTGTCCAATCCTTATTTTTTTTTAAATTTGATAAATTTTGATTCGCGGTTATTCTAAATACATCTTTTAAATCCATATTTAAATTGTCTGCTTTTGAATCTTTTTCATTGCATAAATTAATAAATTTTCGTATATCCATTAATCCTATTTGATAATTTTTACTCAATGATAAAGTCATAATAACTCTTTCTAGTTTAGCTTTATCAAATTCAATTTCAGGAATATGCAAATTATCAATAATGAATAATTTTAAATCATCTAAATTTATAAGTCCATCACAATCTTTATCCATGAATCTAAATATTTCATTATCACTTAAATTTTTATTTCTAATAACAAATTGTTTTAGTCTTTCTAAAATTTTTACTTCGATTTCATTATTATTTTCAATTAATATATCTCCGGTTTTATAGTCAATCATTCTTTTCATGAAAGTTTCACAATCGACTAATCCATTATGATAGAAGTCTAAATAATTAAAAAATTGATCTTTTAAAGCCGGGCTTATCACAATTAAATCATCAATGGCTTGATTAAAATCCACCGAGGAAATAAATCCATCATTATCAACATCGAAGATTTTGAACAATCCTATATCAGTAATGCTTTTCATTTTTTTAATGATATTTAATTTCTTAATAATATTTTGATATTTATTTTCTTCCATTGTTTCTTCACTAAAAATATTAATATCAGCTTTTGTCGAATTATTTGTGTATTTAAAATACGAAGTTAAATTAAATCTTTTTAAAACCGAGTTCAAATCTTCGAAACTTATTACCCCATCTGCATCAATATCTAATTTTAAAATAATTTTTTCATCAACTGGATTTTTTATTTTTTCCAAAAATTTTTTTACTTCTTCTAAAGTTACTGGTCTATGGATTTTTAACGACGTGGCTTTTTTCTTAGTACCTGAAGATATTAAATATAATAATCTTTCGACGTCATTATCACATTGATTTTTTAATATGTTACTTAATACTAGACATAAATTGGAAAATTTATCACTAAGTTTTTCTTTGTTATAAAAGAAGATTAAATCAAGCACATCCGGATATTTAATATTTCCATGTTTGTCAAACATATCTGTAACTCTGATAAATCTCATATGGTCAATGTCTTCATATTCAGAAAGTATTTTATTTATGACTAAAATATAATCTGATTTTGTCAATGCCCCCTCGCAATTTTTGTCGAATTTTTCAAATTCGGATTTCAAAATATCATGAGTTGTTCTTTGTCGAATCTTATTCATATAATTTTGTGTAAAACTTTGATATTTTTCAGGCGGCTTTATATAATTTATTTCATCCAAAAATTTTTTGGAATTAATCAAAGAATTTTTATTATAATTTTTATCCGAAATTAAATCACAAAATAAATTTTTTATGAATGATTCAGGATATGTATAATTTAACGTTTTTATTTTTTTTCGGAAAGTTTCATAATCCATGTTCTCTTCTTTTTCTTTGGATATGTTCATATGATGGGCTAAATCTTCGATATCTAATTTATTTTGGAGAATTATATTTTGAAGAGATGATAAAGGCTTTATGGTATGATTATATCTTTGTAAAAATTCTTCTTTATCTATGACTCCGTCTTTTTTGATATCCAGCCAATTAAATAATTTATCGATTTCTTCGGCTTTGAAATCTATTTTTTCTTTTTGTAAATATTTTATCCAATTTAATCTGGTTATTACTTTATCATTTGTGGAGATATTATATAATAATAAATGATCGAAGTATTCTTCGGCTTTGAATTTTCTCTGATATATTTTTTGAATTATTTTTGTCATCATTTTTTGGTAGTATGATTCATCAAATGTTATTTTAGATTCTGGATTGTCAAAATATTTATTAAAATCATTCATATTAAATTCTCTATCTGTTTTTACCATATAGATAAAAGCATTTTTTAAAATTTCAGGAGTAAAAGGAACTTTATATTTAACAATATTTATAAATGTATCACAATCTATTGTGTTTTTAGGATTTTTTTCATTATTGAATAATAATTTAGCACCTCCATTAATATAAATTATATCTCTTAATTTTCTTAGAATATCAAGTAACTCACTGAGTTCAATATCCGCTCCCATAATTTTGCAAGCTTTAATATAATCATATAATTCATTCAAAGAAAAAGCATCTTTATTAGGTATTTCTAAAAAAGTCACTAAATATTCCACTTCTTTTTTCGGATAAAGAATTTCATAATTATATAAAATATTTGAAAGTTCTTCCGAACTTATTTTTTGATCAAGGGATATGCAATAATCTCTTTTTATGGTATCCATTGTATTAACAATAGGAATTAATAATTTCTTCGCTTTATGTATATCTTTTTGAATTTCTACGAAATTAATTGCTCTTTCTTTAATCGTATTTTTATTTTTTGGTTCTAAACTATTACATCTATTTATTTCTTCTTCTTTATTATTTTCAAAATTTTTTTTCCTGAAGCAATTTAATGTCCGATTAAAATTCGGTAATGTTTGATAATAATTATTATTACTTGCTCTTTTATTATCATTTGAATTTTTAATTATTTTTATTTTTGTTGAAGAATGATTCCCATTAATAGTATTAAAAAAATTTTCTCGTCTGAAATTTTCGTAATTTGTTTCATTATATGAATTAAATTTTAAATTTATATTTTGTTTATTTCTATTTAATTTCAATAAGGCCAATTTACTCTTTTTGATAAAAAGCGCAATGAATTTCATATATTCGACTTGTTCAGTTTTATTAAATAAATCCACAATTAATTTGGCTTTGGTAGAATCTAAATTATTTATATTTGTTTTAATTAACGCATCTATCATTTCCGATTTGGATATGAGCCCACTTCCTTTAATGTCGTAATATTTCGAATTTTTTATCATTATTCCCTTGAAATACTCGATTGATTTTAAAGTCTCCTCATCTAAAAAAGATAAAGAACAGGATAATTTATTATTAATACTTTTTATATTTTCTTCGGATTCATTAATGAATTTAAAATTAGCATGTGGTGTGCGTGATTTATTTTGAATTGTCTTAAATGCATGTTCTGGGTATTTTTTTAAATTTATTAAATAATTTTTTAATAAATAATCTTTTGCAGTTTTTTCACATTTGGTTATTAATGAATTGCTCGATTTTAAATATTCGATATTTTTAAAAGGCTTTTTGCAATTTTCCGAAAAAGTCTTTTGAGCATTATCCATATCTAAATCTAACAAAATATTTTTTTTAGTAAAATTCAATATTTGTGGTTTTTTCTTTATATTATTTATAAGTTCTTCATCGAATTTAACCGCGATAATATTATTTGAATTAAGTAATAAACCTAATCCCGGCATTATTTTTTGTTTAAAAGTGTTATTTATTATTGATTTATTAATATAAGAAAACAAATGTTTGATGATATTTGTTAATTCGTCCTTTGATATACTTAAACTATACGCCATTTCTGCATAGTTTATTTTAACAATGGATATATCCTTTGATTCCTTTTGGGTAAAATATTTTATGCCATTTTGTCTATTATATTCCCCAGGACAGAATCTTTCATTTAATTCTTTTGAAACGATAAATATAGGTTCTCTTTGTCTAAAATCTCGAGCATATTCATTCGTGGTTCCTTGCAATATTACTTCTGGGGCTTTAAAAGTGAAAAGTCCAAAGCCTTTTATTAAAGTACCTTTACCCCTTTGATAATTTTGAATTATGTTTGTGCATAATGAAGCCCAACATTCATTTATTATTTCTTGAGAATAATTTTGTAAAATGTCTTCGGTTGTACATGGCTTGCCTTTATTAAGATTAGATATTCTGAAATTTTTTAGGTTTATTTTATTGGATAAAATTGAATTCTTTATTAATTCAGATTTCATTGACATTTTTTTGATTAATGATTTAAAGTAAGTTATGAATAAAAATAAATTTTATTTTCTTAAAGAATAATATTTGAAATATGATTTAATTGGGGATTGGGCCCAATCCCCAATCCCCAATCCCCAATCCCCAATCCCCAATCCCCAATCCCCATTTTTACCTTACCAATATTAAATATTTTGAATTAAATAAAATAAGTATTAATTATTATTTATTAATAAAATAAATAATATTATTAATCACCTTTTTCAATTTTTTTATCACCTTCAATGATGACTTCAACAACAGTCAGAATTTGAAAGAAAGTGAAATCATCAGGATTTTCATTTGGATATATATTTTTGAAAGTTTCAATTAAATTTTTGCTTAATTTTTTATGCTGTTCTTCATCATATATAGCTTTTCCTTTCACCAAATTGCAAAACACTTTATAATTTTCCATAGTAACAATTTGTGTCTTATGGTTTTTTACTAAACTTAATAAAAATCTATACTTATATGTTTGACATTTATCATATTTGCCTTCTAAAACAGGAACTAGACAATCCAATAAAGTTTCGAAGTTAAATGAGTCTTTTTTTGATGATATTATTTTGATGACATTTTCATACATTTTACTATGACAAATACCACCGTTTAATAAAAATTTTTTCATGAAACTTGCTGCAACGGTTTCCTTTTGGAGGAAATTATATTTTTGGAAATCAGAATTTAAATCGAAGTAAAGAAGTAACATTAAATCTAGATAGTCGTAATTCATTTTTTTCATATGAAGTTTATAACTTTTATCTGATAAATACTGACTAAATTTCTTATATCTATCACCATATTGAGGAATTTCATCAAATATACTACTCGGGTCAGATTCTCCCATGGAGTAATTTGTTTCAAAATAAAATAAATTTGAAAGATTAAAATTTTTATTATTTTTTCTTTCTTCTGATAAACTATTAAAATCAGATTCAATTGCATCATTATTTAAATCAGAAAGCCATTTCGAGGCATCTTTGATATCATCTTCTTTGTCCAATTTTTCCGAATAAAATAAGGTATCATCTTCAACCTCATTCATTATATTTTTTAATTTATTAATATTTTCTTTCTTAATATTCTCTATTATATTATTATCTTGCCCATTTTTTTCATGATGGAGTATATAAATATCCGTATCTTCATCTACTATATAGGGGGGTTCAACATAAGGGATATATATTCTATCATCTTTGGCATTTAATACCGGATTTTTATAATTAATTTTATTATCGGATTCGGACATATATTTTTTATATTTTTTATAGCCTTTATCTTTGTCGATGTGGAAATTTAAGCTTACAGAAATATTTTTGGGAGGGATATAACTATTATAAGAATTTTCGACGAATTTTGTCACTATATCACCCTTATCCTTAATTAATTCTTCTACTAATTCTTTTCTTTTTTGTTTTTGTTCCGCTTTTATCTCTTCTCTTTTGTCTATGTCTTTGTTTTGTTTTAATTTTAAAGTATTATAATGCGCCTCTTGTTCGGATTCTTTTTTCATAAAATCTAGGAATATTTCATTCTGTTTTTTCAACTTTCTTTTGCTTTCTTTTATTTTTTTTGTGAAATAATAAAATCCAAAGGATAAATCGGCGAATATATTATGATTTAAAATATTTTGATCGATTTCTTTATTTTGAAATTGTATTAATGTATTTGTTATATATCTTGTATTTAATGCAAAAATTTCCATTTATTTAAATAATTTTTTAATAATTTTTGTTTAATAATAAAAAAATATTAATTATATTTATTATTTTAACTTAACAATGTTTTTTATTTAATTGGGGATTGGGGATTGGGGATTGGGGATTGGGGATTGGGGATTGGGCCCAATCCCCAATCCCCAATCCCCAATCCCCAATCCCCAATCCCCATTTATAATTAAT
>Ga0256405_10012559_pt1 | contig 10458 bp, 11 predicted proteins | sample RumenRJG_02DNA_FD_189096 | JGI IMG/M metagenome (GOLD analysis project Ga0256405, IMG submission 189096) | Bovine rumen microbial communities from Lethbridge, Alberta, Canada - RJG_02 | ecosystem: Host-associated > Mammals > Digestive system > Stomach > Rumen | place: Canada: Alberta... | reverse complement strand
ACTGCGGTATTTGTGTGATTTATTGATTGTTAGTGATAAGTTAGACAATCCGCAAGAAGTCCATTATGGAGAGGAATTTTTCTAATGGCTAAAAAACTGATGTTGGAATTAGGTCTTGATTATAGTGAATTCGATGCGGCTTTTGCGAATGCTGATGCTACAGCAAAGAAACGGCAAAAGACGATGAATGAAACATTAAGCAAGGTCACTAAATCCTATGAAATTGAAATTAATAAAGCAAAACTGGCTGGCGATGCACAGAAAGCACTTGCGTTAGATACAGAACGTCTGGCGGTAAAGGTTGATATCCTGAAACGTGCTGAAGAAAATCTTGCAAAAGTACGGAATGAAGCATTAAAAGGCGGAAATGCACAACAGATTGCCGCTGCTGAAAAACAATATCAGGATGCGATTATCCGTAGACAAAAGATGGAATTGGCTTATAAGGCACAGCAAAACGGTGGTAGTAATGTTGCTGGCGGGTTAAAAGGTTTGATTGCTGGCAGTCAGTATGGTGGTGTATTAACCACTATCACCAGTAATGCTGACAAATTAAATATGGCTTCCAGTGCATTAGGTGTTACATTAGGCGGTCCTGTAACAATGGGATTTGCAGCTGCGGTTGCTGCGGCTACTGCTTATTTCAAAGTGTTGACATCTTTATCGGAAGCATCTGAAGAATCAGCAAAGAAAGCGGCTGAATTAGGTGAAGCAACCTATAAGATGAAGGAACGGTTGTCACTGGATGAAACTACTGCTAATCGTTTATCTGCTGTATTTGCGATTGATGGCACTAACATTGACGGTGCACTGAAGAAGATGGAAGCATTAGGTGCAGCGTTAAATACCACGAATGAAGAAGGCACAAAAGCGGAACAGGCATTAAATAAATACGGTGAAACACTGAAACGTGCTGACGGTAGCATGAAGAACAGTGAAGAAATGCTGACTGCTATTGCCAATGCGTATAAGAAGGCTGAAGAAGCTGGCATGGGTTACCAGTTGTTAGCGGAAACAGGCACGGGTAAGTTTTCTACTTTGATTGCATCATGGGATGATTTGATTGCACGTGGCGAAAAAGTGGAAAAAACTTTCGGTGCTACAACAAAGATGTTCCATGAAATGAGTGACCGTTCCGCTGATTTAACCTATGCAACAAAGCAGTTAGATAAACAGTTAGGTTCTAATGCTGCATCGGTAAGAATTCAGGTATTGGAAAACGAATTAAAGCTGAAAAATGAACAGATTAAATTCCAGAAAGAACACAATGCTGAATTACAGGCTTATGAAGAACGTATCGGATTTATCACTCAAAAGTTAGATGGATTTAGTGCTACATGGGAAAAGATAAAACAAACAGCAAAAGCAGGTCTGGGTAGTTTAATCATTGATGCTGATGCAGAACGTTTGAAAACAAAATCGGCTGCTGACAGGGAATTAGAACAGGCACAGGCTGATGCAGAAAAGAAGGCAAAAGCTGATGCTGAACGCAAGAATCAGTTAGAAGCTGAAAAAGAAGCAGCTACAGCAAAAGCGAATGCATCTCTGGAAAAAATGGTTTGGGAGTTAAAAGCTTCCGACTATGAAAAAGAGTTAGCAAAGATTGATGAAGTAGCAGAAGCAAAACGTAAAGAAGGTGCTGATGAAGTACGTGTTGCGGAATATGTTGCTACTGCCAAACAGCAATTGAACGATAGAATCAACGAAAAGATGGCTGCCGAAAACAAGAAACGTGAACAGGAACGTATCAATTCAGAAAAACGTGTTCTTGCTGAATGGGAAAAGGCTGAAAAACAACGTGAAGAAGCAGAAAAACGAAGCATGGAAAAACGTAAATCCGATGCAGAAAAAGCACTGACTTCACAAAAAAAATTGTGGCAAGCTTATCTGAAATTCGGTGATACAGAACAGTTCCAGCAGTTTGCACTTAACGACAGGCTGAAATCTTTAGGTATTTCTAAAAAAGATTACGCTTCAATGGATGCTACAAAGCTTGCTGGATTTACATCAGCGATGGATAAATTCCAAAGCAATACGTGGTTTTCACAGTTAGGTAAAGGTGCATCTAATCCTACAGTGAATAACGTGACAAACAATAACACGGTTACCATTGATAGACCGGTTCTGACGGATGAAAGCTTGATTAATCAGTTGGTTGACCGTGTATCTGAAAAGATGGTTGCGGTTGCTGAAAAAGCGTTTGGTAACCGTGCACAGAATACATTTGGGTGATAACTATGATACAGATTGGCACAGTTAAAAGTATCGGAAAAGCTGAAAATTACGGGTTTGAATTCGATGACCGTCAGGAATTGGTAAAGACGATTCAGGGTGCTGTTGTGGTGGATGCATGGAATGACAGTCGGGTAGCTACGGGTGATGTGGTTACCTGTACTGCTACCTTTACGACAGCGGATGCAACAACGGTTCGTGGATGGTGGGCTTCCCGTACAAAGAAAAATGTTACTTTGGACGATAACAGTACCATTAGTAATGCGAGAATTATTGTGCGTGGTATTGAATTCATCAAGTTATTTGAAAGAAAATATTGTAAGTTACAGTTAGAGTTCTGGAGGGTGTAATGGAATATATTGCAATTTTTAAGAATAGCCCTACGGCAGGGGGAACAGACGGTGTTGAAGTATCGACAGGGCTGATGACTTCCCCGATTGAAGCGGAATTGAACACAGGTAATACAAACACACAAACATGTGCGGTACGGTGTGCAAGCGGATGTTCTGCATCTTCTGTAGAACTTACATCCGTAACAAACTGGTTAACGCTGTCTGCGGACAACACCACATTTTCGGATACCATTACACTTACGAATGTTGGTGATACAAACAAGCTGTTCTATGTGAAGTTTACCGCAGGAAGCAGTGTTGGCGTGGAAAATGGTGCGATTGAATTAGTAGCTTCGGTGGTTAGAAATGTCTAATGAAAATGTTTCTTTAAGCTTTGATACAAAAAGAACAGTGTATGCGGATGTTTCCATTGACTTTGATGCAAGGAACATATTCCCCTGCTCTGATTTGGACTACAGTGATTTATCCATCAATTTGGGTTCGCACACATTATCTGATACATTCCAGATGCAGATTCCGAACGGTAATTTAGGATTTGATTATCTTGTGGAAGGAACGCTGAAGGATTTTCCGTATCAGTTCAAAGTGGAAGAAATTGAAGAACAGAACAAGATGATGACCTATACAGGCAGGTATAGCAGTGATAAGTTGCTGTACACTACTTACACATTATCTGTTCGTTATTCGAAATCACTGCACGACAAAGAACCGGAAAATGTGAGTTACAGCGTGCGTGCGTTGATGCAGAAGATGTGCAGTTGTTTAGGCATGACACTGGTATATAAAGCATGGGATTGGCAGTATCCGTTGAACAAGCTTAATGAAACCGATGATTACTGGTATTTCGGGTTAAAGGGTACATATGCATCACTGATTAATCAGATTTTCGGCTGGTTAGGTGATTTACCGCATATTGATTTCAATGTATTCATCCGTGAAGGTAACCTGTTATATGTGGTACAGCGTGGGCATGAGGATGGCGGAACGGTAACGATTACAAATCCTGCATTCCCCTATCGTATTCAGAAACGGCGTATCCGTACGGAATGGCAAGGGAATAATACCAAACAGGAAAAACAGTACGATGACAGTGATAATCAGGTTCCGTTCACAGGTACTATCAGATGGGGAAATATTTCAATAACCTATGAAGATGGCTATGTGACGGAAGAAACGGATAATCAGGGCAATACTACCACTTACACATACATAACGATAGATAACAATAAATACATTTCAAAGAAGGAAACACAGAACAGCATTACAGGTAATTCCACTGAAACGAAGTACTCATATGAAAAGTTCGGTGCTGAAATATATCTTGCGAAAGAAGAACAAAAGGTTACTACGGTAGAAGGCGAACCGCCAGCAACGATTGAAGAAGTTGAAATACTGGTTACTACGCATACCCCGACTGGTAACGGCTGGTATGGTCACAATGTTATCAATGAAGATGGTGATATTGTACAGACATCGTTATCACAGGGAGCACCTGGCAACAGCGTATCACAGTATATGGTTTCCCAAACACAAGCTGCATTTAATACATTGACACAACAAATAGTGCAGGATATTTTGGATGCTTTTTTGGAATACTTGCACGCACCGTTGGTATCGACTACTTATCCCGTAAAGGATAGGACTACCATTGAAAACCTGATTGATGCAACGGATTGGCTTAATGGTAAGACGGAAGAAAAGGTAACGTTGGAAGTACTGAATCTGAATCATATCATTGATTTTAACGATGTAATTTCGTTTAAGGGTAATACTTATAGATTGGAAAGCAACAACGTAAGGCATAGTGCGGAATATGGATTAAGGCAAAGCATTGTGATTGTGCGGTGGTATTGATGGGATTACAAAATTGGCAACAGTGTTGTGAGAATATAGCAAAGTACGTAAATGAAGCTGGCAAGGCATCATACGGCGTTATACAGGGCGGTATGGTTAATGTTAATGGTAAGTTATATCCGTACAAAACAGCAGTGCCTATGACAGTAGTAGAAGGCAGTAAGGTATATGTTCACATTACGGATAACACTGCGGTCATCATTGGTGGATAAACATGGCATACAGAGTAAAAGTCGTTAGTGTAGATGGTAAATATGCTGTTACGGAAGATGGTACAAGGTTACGGATTATCGGTGATTCTGTACCCCGTGGTTATGTTTATACCGATGGCATTGTCGCATACGGTTATGCAATCAAGGGTTATGTTCCGATGATGCATGTAAAGGGTAAGAAGAAACTGCTGGTTGACATCCTGTTCGATGCAATGATGAATGTTCGTAGCAAGGATGGATTGGCGTTCTTCCCCGATGTTGGTATGTGGCTAAATGGTGCGTATCCGTACAAATATGAGGATTACATAAACTATTTCTCTAAAAAGTGCACACTTCCTAATGTTAGCTATATTTTAGGCAGTAGTAAGCTGTTTAGCATTGAAAAGGTCAATAGTAATTTCATATTCAACAGCATCAACGACGGCACAACAGCGATAGTTCCTATTCCTTCTGAACTTGGTGTTCGTTATTGGTACGACATCGGTCGTGGCGGTGAAATTGCTTTTGCGATAGATGATATTACAGCCCCTTATAATTTATATTATATTGACGGGAATTCAGTATTAACGCATACTTATGAACATTTCCAGCGTGCAGCTTTTGCAACAGGTTATTTCAATGTACAAAGTTACACTGATATAAGTGTTGATTATCCACGTGATTTGAATGTAGATGACCAGGGCAATGCTACTTGTACAGTAGTGGCTAAAGGCGGTAATGTAACCAAAAAATTCAAAGTAGAGTTTAGTTCTGCGTTAACACTGTACAACTATGATTATGCTGACTGTGGCGATGCTACGGGTGACTTTGATGATTCTACTGATTTAGGTACTATCAGGGTTGGTAATCTTACATTCCCAAACGAACTTTCCGGTACGAAAGTAACGGTTACGGATGATTACATATTTTTAGCATGGTTTAACGGCATCGGTACTTACACGACTAGTACGGGTATCGAATTAAGGCAGTACGACAAACAAGGCAATCTGTTAAGAGATTACGGAGACGACTATACATTTACATATATAAACAACACACGGTTGGATTTGTATTATCTTGATGATTTACTGCGGCTGTGGAACGCTGGTGAAGTGATTGACATTGATGAATACTTCGATACAAGGATGACGGTAAAACCGATTCGTTTTGATACAAGGATGAAAGTAAGAAATAGTGGAAGTTGATTGATTTTGGCTTTTAAGCAATTTATATATTACGGAGGTAAGTAAAATGGTAAAGATTACAGGCAATCAGATTTTCTTAACGAAGGGCGATAGTGCGACATTGGAAGTAGCTATTACGAGCGGTGGCGAAGCGTACGATTATTCCAATGATACTGTAAAGCTGGGTATTAAACGGCAGCTTTCTGATTCCGACTGCACCCTTGAAAAGACGGTTGATGAAAATGGAAAGATTACGTTTGAACCTGAAGATACCAAAAATATCAATGTTGGTAGTTATTTTTATGACTTGAAGATTGTTACCGCTGATGGTGAAGTATGCACGCTGATTGGTGCGGAACAGTTCGTTGTTGGTTATTCTGTTTTAACGGATTTTACTGCGGAAACGGAAGAAGAAACTGAAGAAGAAACTGAAGAAGAAACGGAAGGTGAATAATCATGGCTGTTGAAGGAATTATTACAGGCGGTTCTATTACAGGTAATTTGTCAATTAATGGTACATTAACGGCAGAATTAACTATTGGCGGTGGCGGAAGTACACCTGTGTTAGAAGATGTTACCGTAAAAAGCGGTAGTACACAACAAACGGTTACAGCAGGAGAAGGATATGATGGCATTGGTGAAGTTACGGTAGAACCTATTGCTTTGCAAAATAAAACGGTTACCCCGTCAGCAAGTCAACAAACAGTTACAGCAGATACAGGTTATGACGGCATTGGCGAAGTTACAGTAGAACCTATTTCTTTGCAGAATAAAACGGTTACTCCGTCAGCAAGCCAACAGACGGTTACAGCGGATACTGGATATGATGGTTTAGGAACGGTTACAGTCGGAGCTGCTTCTGGCGGTAACGATGATTTAGTGAAGTTTTGTTCATTAGCAGACCAAAGTCTTACGATAGAGGCGTTACCGAATAACCCTAATTTTTTTGGTTTTGGTAAGGACGGGATGCTTACTTTATCCGGATTTCAAACTTTAGGTATAGCTGCGTTATATTATGCACAAGGTATTAAAAATTTGTACTTACCTGACATTGTAACTATAGCGTCTCAAGCTTGTTATAACTCTGCGATTTATCTGGTTGATTTAGGTCCGAATATTACAACGATAGGGACAAAAGCTTTCAATAAATGTACTAATTTAAAAGATATTTACGTACGTTCATCGACAGTGCCAACAATAGAAAGCGACTCTTTACCGTCTACATATGTTGTACAGCGGATTCACATTAAATTTGGTATGACTGCAAGCTATGAGGCGGACGCTAATTGGGGTGCATTCTCTGGTAAGTTTGTTGAGGACGTGACGTAATGAAGGACAAAATGAGCTTTATTGTTTCGGGGATAATTATTTGTATTATTCTGCTTTGCGGTTATTTTTACTGTGAACATCAATACACTGTTGGATATGATAACGGTCATAAAGACGGATACAGTAAAGGATACAGTGACGGTTATGCTGACCGCAACAAGTTAGTAGCAAAAGAAATATCAGATGCAGTGATTGCTAATTCGAAAACGGAAACAAAGATTGTGTATCAGAAAATACCGTACAATGGCAACGATGTTCAGGTACATACGGAAAAACCTGTTGTGACCGTAGAAGTGAACGGAAAAAAACAGGAAGTACAGCAACATTCTGAAACGGCTGACCTTGCTGTTAAAACAGAAACCGCCGTGAAGATTAAAGTACCTGAACGGAAATGGACTGTTGGAATCGGAACGGATGGTAAGAAACCGATGTACATGTTGAAAGCACCAGTGAAAGATGCTGTTGGTGTTTGGGTAGCTGGTGGCAGTCATAAGTTCATGGGTGGATTAAGTGTAAGTTTTTAAAATTAAAAAGTGACCGCACAAAATTACCGTAGGCGTGTCCGGGATGCATGGTTGGATAAATACTATGTGTTTGAGGACAAAGTACGCCTACGGCTTTTTTAAGGCACATATAGGCGTTTTTATACTTGAGAGGTTTAATTATGCATAGATATATGGTGGAAGTTGGAAATTATTTACAGTACAAAATCATTTTTGGATTAGTGGCAAGTGTTTTTACTGATGATTTTTTTAAATTGCTTTGCATTTTTGTTTTGTTGGAATTTATGGATATATTTACACGGTGGCTTGCACAATCTAAAAAATGTTATCGTGCGATATATCCACAATCACCATGTAATCTTTGGACGTGTTTTTGTTTTTTATGGCAAGCAAGAAAATGGAGATTTATCCGTAGCACAGGGTTGCGGGACGGCTTTTGCGATAAGATGCTACTGTACCTGATTCTTTTACTGACATCATCGTTAGTGGATACGGCTTTACAAATCGGGCATACACCAAAAGTATTGACCACTATCGTTACGGTGGTACTTTCCAGCACGGAAGCATTAAGCATCATGGAAAACCTGTCAGAGTGCGGTGTTGGTGTGATTTCCGTAATCAAAGATAAGTTTAAAGAGAAGATTAAGTGAGGTAGTTTATTATGCAGTTTGCACGTGAATTATCACCAGTATCATTGGAAACGATTGCAACGATGGCTGAAGAAGCTAAAGGATGCATTGATTATATATATTTACATTGGTCGGCCGGAAGGCATGGTCAAATCTATGACGATTACCACATTTCAATCGACTGGGATGGCCGGATTTACTTACCATACAATTGTAAAGACCTGACCGTGTATCGTGAGCACACATGGCATCGGAACAGTAATGCTATCGGTATTGCTTTATGTGCCGGTTATGGTGCTGTTGCTAACGATGGCTGGAACAGTGAGTTAGGTATAGAAGGTGCTTCTGAAGTTACGGATGCACAAATTGAAGCGATGGCGTTGGTTGTTGCTACTATCTGTAAGCACGCTGATATTCCGTTAAATCATGTTATTACACACTATGAAGCAGCCTGTAATGATGGTTATGGTGTTCCGTACGGTACATGGGTAAATGGCGTATATCAATGCGATAGTGACTGCCGCTGGGATTTATGGTTCTTACCTGATTACGATGGCAAAATGAAAAATGGTGGTAATGTTATACGTGGGAAGGCACAATATTACTTAATCAACAACAAAAACATCTGACGGTTAAATATGTCGTTAAGTTATAAGTTGATATAATTTGAAATATAAAAATATAACTGAAAATACTAATTAAGTACAATAGGTTATAAAATTAAAACAAACATTTAATATCATCACAAAATGTAAATATTATAATATTCTGACAAGTATATTTCTAATAATTATATCTAAACAAACATTAAGACAATTATATTTTTATAAAACTGAATATTAAAAGTAACGAAAAATTGAGCGTTTTGAAAAAGTAAAAATATAATGATTTGAAAATATATATACTTTTACATAACAATTAATGATATACTATTTATAACATACAGATAACAGTAATAAATAAAAGCAGTCAGTAAAATAACACATGTATATTGTTAAAAATTTTTCAAAAAGTTGCTGTCATGGGTTGACATGTTCCGATTTGAACCGTAAAATAGTTTTTATCTAGTAGTGGTTGATTTTTCGACAGTGGAAGCACCTCGAATTCCGAAACTTGCGGTAAACACTGCACTGGCGGTTAGCATTGCCATGCGGTAGTGGCGGAACGGCAGACGCGCTAGCCTCAGGAGCTAGTGGGGGTTGACCCCGTGGAGGTTCAAATCCTCTCTACCGCACCAATAGTAAACGCAAGGCCTCACATCGGGTGTGTGAGGCCTTTTTTATATTTTCGTAACCGAAACCACTTTAATTGTGCGAAACAGAATGGTATAATCTTTTTGAGGTGATCCTGCCATGAAATTGACAGAACGAAATATAAGAAACAGTAAGCTCCTTACCCTTTTGCTTACTTTTGCAGTGTTAGTCTCTGCTTTCTGTTTTGGCTGTTCCGGGTCAAAAAAACCGGCAGCCAACGATCCTGTGTCAGAAAAACCGAAAGCGCAAATGCCGGAAGTCCCCATGGATAAGACGGCTGCACGTTACGGCACGGTGTATCTGGATTCCGAACGTACGCAGGAATTCAATCTGTATCAGGAGCCTGCCAATGCAAAAAGCTCGGTGACCGGTAAGGTTAAGGCCGGCGATCAGTTCAGGATCCTGGATGAAAAGGACTTTTTTGTGCTGATCGAAACAGAAGACAAGCGTAAAGGCTGGATTTTTAAGCACAATGTGGCGGAGTATTTCTTCTGGTCTCCGGAAGAGAAAAGGGATGGGAAACAGCTGCCCGTTCCGGATGCGCTGGCCGTGTTTGGCCCCGGCTTTGAGGAGAATCCGGTGGAGCCTGCTGTCTGGTATGAAGTCTGTCCTAAAACAGATCTGGATCTGTATGAGTTCCCCCATGTTAAAGCGGCTGTGGTGGCAAAGGCAAAAGCCAACCAACGCTATCTGGTCACGGATACGGCCATGGTGGGGTTCCCCAGGCTTTCCTACCGGGAATTCCCCAATGGCGCCAGGGGCAGCCATATTGTGGGGCTGGGCTTTGAAGACTCTGTGTTCTACCATGAAGGGCGGGTGTTCCGAACCGGGCACGGTTCCCCTTATGCAGCGTACAGCGGGTTTAAGAATATAGAAAACTTTGATCCGGATTTTAAAAATCTGGCAAAATACCGGAACCACTGGCTGCGG
>Ga0256405_10012558_pt1 | contig 10458 bp, 8 predicted proteins | sample RumenRJG_02DNA_FD_189096 | JGI IMG/M metagenome (GOLD analysis project Ga0256405, IMG submission 189096) | Bovine rumen microbial communities from Lethbridge, Alberta, Canada - RJG_02 | ecosystem: Host-associated > Mammals > Digestive system > Stomach > Rumen | place: Canada: Alberta | collected... | reverse complement strand
GTTCTTCATCTGTTAATTTCCTTCGTGACATAAAATACCCCCTTAGACTTTTCACACTTTTTGTTTTTTCGTGTGTCTACTCTAAGGGGATTATATCATATCTGCGGCGCTTATTTATACAAAAAAACTCCCCTGACAAGCCCGTAAATACGGGCTTACCAGAGGTCGAAATAAGATCGGGGGATAAGCTTTTACAAAGATTATCCACAAATGAAAAATGAGTGTATATTTGAAAATGAAATGAACTGGAATTGATTTGGTAAAGGGGGGGGATTACCAAAAACACTTAAAACTCTTTATTCAAGAGCATATACTGAATACCGATAGCGTCCATACCTGTAACGCCGTCATTGTCGCCATAAACATCAGCGTTTACAGCACCCTGCTCAGTAAGCGAATACTTATCAGGGTTTGCAAGGGTCTGCATAACGAAAACTGAATCCGCAAGATCAGTGTCTCCGTCAATGTTTGAATCGCCCTTCTTGTCCGAAACTTTCTCCTCGGCACTTGAGATTATGCTGAACTTTCCATAGTAGCTGAGATCATCCCAATCCTTAGAGATAGTTGTTGTAGCGTAGATCTCAAAACCGTCAAGATAATCGAACCAGCCTGTTACACAAATGTGATCGCCGACCTTAACTTTTGCAAGATCAGGACTTGTAGCTTCACAGAATGCAATTCTGTACTTATTATCAAGAACGAGAAGCTCGCTGTCTACTACCTCAGTTACTTCAACGTCAGCCAGCTCAATGTTATAAGCAACATCATCATAGCTTGAAAGTCTCTTGTCTAACATCTTATGCGGGAATTCATCCCTGATCTCTATAGTAGCATATTTTTCATAGTCTCCGCTTTCTGAGATCAGCTCGTATCCGCCTTCAAATGCGCTGAAATCATCATGCCATGGACAATAAATGAACCAGCCATCGACCTTTATAACATCTCCGCGGCCTAATTCGTAGATGTCATATTTATTAGAATCGAACATCCATGTTGTACCATCTTCGTCAACAACTCCGCCGTGTTTAAGCTCATAAACGGTTATTGTTTTTTCCTGCTTATAAAGCGTCTGTGTGAAATAATGTACAGGATATTTACCCTCGGGCTGTTTTTCACTCTCTTCCCTGAGCTGCGGAACATATGCCGTCGTGGTAGTTGTAGGTACTTCAATGCTTTCAACACAAGTTGTAGGTCTTGACAGATACTCCTGAAGCTCCTCCTCAGTGCTATAGGAGAAGCATTCAGCATACTGATGAACATAGATCTCTGAATCGACGTTATAGAACATATCTGTTTCAGCATCATAAGCCAGAATACCTTCAATGCTTATCTCGTTGCCAAACTTGAACATATCCGTGTACTTCTTCTTGCCGCAGCTTACATATACCTTCATGCCGTTGTCAAGGAGCAGTGTGTCCTCAGTGCTTTCAATGACATATAAGCCGAACGTACCCATTTCTGTCTGCGGAAGCTTTGCGATCTTTTCTTCAAGCGCCTCATCCACTGTTGTATCTTTACATGGAGTGAGCGCTATCTCTGCTGTGCAGTTGAAATATATATCTTCACTTTCTCTGTATGCAAACACGCCTGAAATATCTAACTTATTTCCCTTTTTGAACATATCTTTGTATTTCTTTTCCTCACCGCAGGCGATATAGAGTCGCTTGCCGTCAGAAAGTTCAATGGTTTCCTCGGTAGCGTCAACAACTTCTACTCCCGTATATTCGAGAGTAACTCTCGGAAGCTTTGCTACGCTCTCAGGCTTTACCTCATCCTCAACAGCAACAGTTTCAGTGCTTTCTGTTGCGTTAACTGCGTTTATGTCAGTTCCTTCCTCTGAAACTGCGAACGCAGGTGTTGTGATCTGTGCAGAAAGTGCCATGACTGATGAAAGAACAACTGCAATATTTTTTTTAAAGTTCATAATAATACCTCCTCATGAACATTTTTACAGGCTAATTCCGATCGTGCCTGTGTTTTATATAAGAGAGCGTCCTCTCGTTTATAAAAATAATTTTGGTCTATAGATCAATGAAAGAGGTTTTAAAACCTTTACACTTATTAGTCCTCAGAAAAATGAAAAATACTCACCTTTTTTCAAAAAATTTTTTTGTTTTTTGAAAAAAGCTTTGAAACGACGGTATATAGGCGCAAAATCATTCTTGACACTTTTCGGCGAATGTATTATAATATTTTATGGACAAACATCGCGTTTTATGTGAATTGATTCAAATATAAAATACTTCTCACAACTGAGTATTTCAATAACAAAAATAAGACTAATAAGTAATGCTAAACGTATAGGAGGCAGGAGCATGATCTCAATATCTGCAAACAATTCTCCCCCCGCTCTGTCAGAGCTGAGATTTGCTAAATATGCTGCGTATAAAAATATCTTCTCATTTGCATTTTACAGGATCTTTTCATTGACGGAAAGTAATGAGACATTTGATAAGTTACCGCAAAAAACAGCAGCCGAAAGACTAAAAAATGAACAGGGCGCACTTAATTATCAGAGCTTCCTCAACGGTGACAAGGACAGTATGTCCGAGATCATACGCGAATTCAAGGACGGTCTTTCACTTTATATAAACAGCATGGTAAGAAATATCTGCGAAGCTGAGGAACTCATGGAAGAGACCTTTGTTGAGCTTATCGTGAAAAGACCTAAGTATTCGGGAAAAAGCTCGTTCAAAACATGGCTCTACGCTATCGGCAGAAATATAACATACGATTATCTGAAAAAGAAAAGTAAGAACTATTCACTTCCTATAGATGAACTGTACGATATCTCAGACGAGGAAAACCTTGAAAATACATACATACAACAGGAACAGAATATCGCTCTTTATCATGCGCTTGCAAACGTCAATACAGACTACAGTCAGGCACTTCATCTGGTCTATATTGAAGGCATGAGCGTCGCAGAAGCTGCGCAGATAATGAATAGATCCAGAAAACAAATGGAGAACCTTATCTGCCGCGGAAAAAAAGCGATGAAAGCACAGCTTGAAAAGGAGGGATTTGTCTATGAAGGACTATAAGCAGGTCACTGACAGTGTTTTCAAAAAGGCAGAACAGCGTATTGCTGAAAAGAAACGCCGCACTGCTATAATAAGAAGAAACGCAATAGCTGCATCAGGCATGGCTGCTGCCCTTCTCATTGTATTGTTGCAGAACGACGATATACGCAGTGCCCTAAGATCTCTGCCTAAACTCGCAAGCAGCGGCTGGTCAGATCACGAAAGCAAAAGCTCTCACAGTACAACAGCTGCGATAACTTCCGAAACTTCCACCAAAAAACATATAACCACCGCCAAAACTACATCTTCAGAATCCACCACCACAACATCTACAACTACCGAGACCACCACAACCGAAACTACCACAACAACTACTGCGGAAAGAACCGCAGCCCCCGTTACAGAGGCTGCAATAACTGTAACCACTACCGTTCAGCCCACTACATCAAAGCCGTCAAAGATCACAGGAAAACCTCTTATTTACATTGGCGACTGGTCAGATACTGTAAAATCAGCAACAAGCGATGTCATAGAGCTTGAAAACGGCATGAGAATAGGTCTTGAATACGGTGCTATCGATTACAGGAACAAATTCAAAGCAGGCGATGAGATCAAATATAATGCAAACTACGTTTACGACAACAATGATGATATATACTATTATGTAGACGGCTACATAGATTATGATGAATTAAGAAACGGTCATCTTCATTTCTCTGAATATATCACAGAGACAGACAACGAACCTTATAAAGAATATTATAATTTTGACGATCCGTATGAAGAAGTCTTTGACGGCGCAATATTCACCGATTACAATACTATCCTGTCATATCCAAACTTTAGTTTCAAAGAACAGACTGTATATAAAATAGAAGCCAGAAACATTAAGATCATTGAATCTCCTTACAGCCACTTCATAAAAACCGAAGACGGTCAGGAATGGTACTTATCGCAGATCTTAAATCTTTCCGATGAACAGGTCGAGTCAATCAGCCCCGGTGACACTATATCGTTTGCCGGATACTTTATGCATCACGACTACGACAATTCTTTATCATCACTTGCAATCGTAATAAAAAAAGAAAAATAGTACACTTCTTTCTATAAGAACAGCCATGCAGGACACTGGATCTCCCGCATGGCTGTTTATCTTTATATTTTCTTGTCCGCTTCTCTTTGCAGCCTGAATTCTACCGAACGTTTCAGGTAGCTGAGGTACTCGTCATCACGGCACATAGCCTTTCCGATATCGTCAGAGAGCTTCGCAACAGGTCTGCCGTTTACGTACTGGAGCTTGATAACGATGTTGAGAGCCTTCTCCTCTGTGTCGTTCGAGCAGAATGTACCGATACCGAAAGATACCTTCGTCTTGTCACAGAAATACTCGTAAAGCTTCTGTGCTCTGTCAAAGTCAAGGCTGTCGCTGAACAGAAGGAGCTTTGTTTTCGGATCAACTCCGTACTTCTTGTAGTGAGCGATCATCTTTTCTCCCCATGCATAAGGATCACCGCTGTCATGGCGAACTCCTGTATAGTTATTGACCATTGAGCGGTTGAAATCAAGGAGGAACAGGTCGGTCGTTACCGTATCCGTAAGAGCTGTTCCGTTATCACCATCGTACTCGTCATACCAGTCCTTCATAGCGTAATGGTTGGTATACGCAAGCGGTATGGAATCTATTCCCTGATACATCTGTACGAACTCGTGAGCGTAAGTACCAATAGGAGTAACGTTGTACTTCATTGCGAGGTATACATTTGAAGTACCGACACAGCTCTTTGTCTCGGTAACAAGGCGCTTTACAACAACGTCCTCCCACTCTCTCGAAAGCCTTCTGCGGCAGCCGAATTCCGCAAATTTAAATGTATAAGTACCGTCGTTGAGAGCCTTTATCTTCGCGTCGAGCTTCTCCTCGGCAGACTTGCGCAGCTTCTCATAATCAAACTTCATGCGGAAGTATACCTCGTTCACTATCTCAAGAAGATATATCTCGAACTGCATTGCCGAGAAGAGCGGTCCGTTTACTTCTATAAAAAGCTCGCCGTTATCTTCAAGCTTTACTGTAACGTAATCGCGGATAGGATGCCATAATCTCAGGAACTCCACATAGTCGTTCTTTATGAAGCGTATCGAGCGGAGATAATCAAGCTCCTCCTTTCTGAAGCTGAGTGAGCAGAGGTGGTCTATCTGTTCATTTATCTCCTGTACCATTTCAGGTGTGAAAACAACGTCCTTATTGCGGCACTTGAAGAAATACTGTCCGCAGAGATCAGTGTGCTTGTGAAATATCACCTGATCCATATTGAATTTATAAAGGTCTGTATCGAGAAGCGATACAACGATAGGTTCAAGTTTCATAATTTACATCCTTTCTCAAAGTATATCTATCTGGCAGCTTTTCATCGTTTCGATAGCTGCATCATGTTTTTGCGGAGTTACTCCTGCACAGCACTTCTCGTCCACACTTACAGGAACTTCTGTGAAATTTGCTTTCAGGAGCAGAGCATTGCTGACTACGCATATATCGGTGCACAGACCGATAAGCTCTATGCTGAATTCCTCTGTTCCTGCTGCCTTTCTTATCAGCTCAGGCAGCTTGACAGAACCGAATGTATACTTTTCTACGGCAGTATACTTCTTCCCCTTCAGCGCAGCCGCGATAGCTTTATCAAGCTTCCAACCGTCAGTATCTTTTATACAGTGCGGCACAGGAAGCTTTTTTCCCTCTGCGGTTTCCAGATAATCATCAAAATGAGTATCGAGAGTAACAAATATCTCGCCGTCAAAATCAGTTATTTTCTTTACAGCAGCAGGAACGATAGCGCAGGCTTCCTTTGAGCCGAGTGCTCCGTCGATAAAGTCCTTCTGCATATCAACAACGACCAAAAACTTTTTCATAACATCAGACCTCCTGTGATAAAAATATATTACATACATTATAACCTGCCTCACATAAAAGAGTCAAGTATTATTTTTCCTTTTGTACAGCTTTGCGGAACAGCTTTCCTCCCCTTTTACGTATTCATCTGTCTCCTCCACATAGCGGCTTGCCATACGGCTGAGATTTGCAGGCAGTGCCGAAATACTCATGACAGCTTCCTGCACTCTCCGAAGGGCTGCAAGTGTGAACCTTTCAGGCAGAAAATCGAGGATCGCATCGTGCTCCACCGCCTTTGTTATCAGTGCAGAAAGCGCGGTACAGATCATAGCAGCGTGGTCAAAAGCAATGTCACCGCTGTCAACGATACTGAACTCAGTCCTGCCGAATACTGACTTTTTCTCGGAGAGTACTGCTTTTAGCTCGATATCATCATGAGTAAGGCTGAGATGATACTCACCGTTCCCGTCACACCGAAAGCCGACACTGAACCACTGTGCATCGGAAGCATCATCGCTTCCCACCTGTTTAACGGCTTCATCACCGATTATCGATACATAAGCGTTTGAGATGATCCAGCCGCGCGGGTCACGGTCGGGAGCACTGAAAACTCCTAAAGGCATTACAGATACAGGCATCACTTTAGTTTCCTCATATAACTCTCTGACCGCACATTCCTCAATAGTTTCGCCCTTCTGAAAGAAACCACCCGGAAGTGCCCACATATCCCTGAAAGGATGTCCGCCCCTTTTAATAAGCAGCAGCCGCAACTTGTTCTCGGGATAGCAGCGACGATCGGAAATATCATCATCGCTTACCGTGAAAACTGCAACATCTGCCGTAACTGACGGACGCTCATAATCTCCGGGCTTATAATTTGAAAGAAAATCCTTTTCACAGTCCATTTACAACGCCTCCTGTGTTATTTCTATTATGATTATATCATAATGATATTAACTTGTCAAGTACTTTTTGAAATTTTTTTCAATGAATTTTGAAGCTCAGTTCTCATGAGTCCCTCATTATATTGCTCCGCAAATCAACTCCTGAAGGATCATTGCGCAGAAACGGCAGAAAAATTCAAGAGTTAGTTTTGGAAGCAATATTATCTTTAATGCGGTACATTGTTGCAAACGCAATAAAAATAATCGTCATTTTTAACAAATGATATACATTAATATTGTCAAACATAACAAAAAAAGTAATTTTACTGCAATATATTGCAAAAAAAATCTTGTTTGTAACAGAATACTATGATATAATATTTATATATACTTGCCTTGTGGTCAAATATACTTATAAGGCAGAGAGCGCACGGTTATACTTAAAATCACGGGGGAAATATGTGAGTATGAATAATATAGGCGACATTAATTTTGAAGAAGTAATGGGATATGTTTCTGAAAACGTCGATGCGATCCTTGTTGTTGACGGAAATTCCGATAGCTACAGATCTATCATCAGACACGGACTCTTTGCGGAAATGTTAGAAGAAACCGGAAGTTACCACGATCTTATCGAGAAACTCTGGTTCCACTTCAACAACACTGCCGAATCCGTCATCGATGATTATCTTGTATTTGTACCCAACACAGGAAGATTTATCGGTAAATACGGAAAAAGAATGAATATAATACACAACGATATCACTCATGTTATACAAATGACGATATATCCTATAAAAGATCATGAGGAAATGTACATATTTATTATGGACGAGCTTGACAAGAGCCAGTATCTCGACGAAACATTCACAGATAAAAAAGTCGATACGATACAGAATACATACCTTTTTTCAATGTATGTAGACCTCATGAAGGATACTATAAACAGCATAAGCATCACTGAGATGTCCGAAGATGTAATCAATCAGCAGATAAAGTATTCTGAATGGCGCAAAATGATCGTAAATATGATATCCGTCGAAGATCAGGCAATATTTAACGAAAGAACTGAGCCGGATTACCTCAAAAAGAATCTCGCTCCGGGACATTCCACCTCTTTCGACTGCCTGATGAAGAACCTCGAAGGCAAATATATCTGGGTAAAACTGATATTCAGCCGTGCCGAGACCAAGAACAACGATGATTTCAGATTCGTATTTATGGTTCAGAATATCCATGACAATTACGTTGAGCTCATGAATACTCTTAAAAAGTATGAGGACCTCGCTTCAAAGGACCCTCTTACCTCTATTTACAATCGCGGAAGAATCGAGACAGAAATCAACAACGCTATAGAAATACACAGGAAAGAGAATATGGAAGTATCCCTCATGATGATCGATATAGATTATTTCAAGCGTGTAAATGACGAATTCGGACATTCTGTCGGTGATAATACTCTCGTCCATTTTGTCAAGGTCGTATCTGATTTTCTAAAAGACCACAACGCTGTTATGGGACGCTGGGGCGGCGAGGAATTCGTTGTCGTATTCTATGAAATTAATATTTCTCAGATCATATCATATGCAGAAGCGCTTCGTGAAAAGGTGTCGGGCGAGCTTTTCAGCCGCGTAGGAAGTATTACCTGTAGTATCGGAGTTACCGCAATAACTGAAAATGACGACATCTATCTTGCGTTCGACCGCATCGATAAGGCTGTTTACGAAGCGAAGTCAGCAGGCAGGAATTGTGTCAAAATGATATAAATACAAAAAGTCGGAAGAAAACTTCCGACTTTTATTTTTATAATATCCGATCGATCATGTTCATTTTGCTCACAGAACACCAAGAGCGTGTTTTGCTGCTATCATGCCGAAGGTATAGCATCTTCCGAGAGACAGTCCTGTCTGATGGAATGGATAATCAGCTCCGCCGTAGAAAGGACCGCCGAGATTGCCTGCACAGTAAAGTCCCTGTATAGGCTCTCCGTTACTGTCAAGAGCCTGAGCATTTTCATTGGTCATGACTCCCGATACCTCTGCCGAAACACGGATATGTTTTCTTGCTCCCCAGAAAGGAGCTTTTTCTATTTTATGCATATACTTTGCAGGCTTTCCGAAATCAGTATCACAGCCCTTTTCACAAAGCTCGTTATAGCGATCGATCGAAGCCTTCATCTTGTCAAACGGTATACCGAGTTCAGCTGCAAGCTCCTCAAGAGTATCGCATCTGTGCAGGTCAATGAGGTTCTTGAATACTCCCTGCGGCTCCTCTACTGCGCCGGGAATGAATTTCTCCATAACGAACGGAGGAACACAGCCGTCCACAAACTCGTCCTTATCCCAATCGGTATAGCTGTTGTCATAAATTGCACAGTACCAGCCCTTTGAACCGTCCTTGTGATCGGCATCAAGCATAGTTCCCTTGAATTTTGGCTGATATTTAAGCAGATTTCCCATATATACGAATCCCGTGTACTCATTTGTAAAGCGTTCGCCGCTCATGTTGAGATAGAGAAAAGGCTCTTCAAACATGAGCGCAGAGTCAAAATCGTGCATCATTTTAGTGTGTCCGAGGTTTTCCATTTTAGCTCCCGCACTTATTGCAAGCACATGACCGTCACCTGTCTTACCGAACTGCTTTTTGTCGAATTCCGCTATATCAGGACACCAGCGCTTTACCATAGAAGGATTGTTGGTATAATCTCCTGTTGCGAGTATGACAGCCTTTGCCGCATTGAACTGTATGTACCTGCCGTCCTTTGTTCTGCCGATAACTCCCGAAACTCTCCTGCCGTCCGTTAGAAGCTTCACCGCAGGAGTCGAAAAATAAGCGTGTATATTATCGTGTTCCGCCATGATGTTATTGAGAGTATTTTGCAGAGCATTTCCCACATTGAGCGGCTTTGGACCTATCCACGGTGCCCAGAAATAGCAATGATCATCGCCGTAATCATAGCTGCTCATGCGATCCTTCCACACACCTGTGAAATCGCCGCTTGTACTTCTGAAAGCGCAGAGCTTGTCCCCGTCATTGAGGAGCTTAGCACTTTCCGCGTTATTATCAACCTTGCTGCCGTCGCCGTATTCAGTCTCTTTCGTAAGCCCTGCACGATTAAGGAACCACATCATAGCTTCTTCAGAATTCTCAGCGTAAGCGCGGAGCTGCTTGGTATTGGCTCTCCAGTCGCAAAGGCTGTTTGTGTGGTGAATCCACTTTGCGATGCCTGCTTCTGTGGAGCGCGACTTTATAATAGCAGAGCCGCAGTTACCCTGTGATACGACTGTAGGTTCTTTCTGGAGTATAGCTGTTTTCGCACCCAGCTCAGCTGCCCAGCCTGCCGCAGGGACTCCTGCTGCACCTGCTCCGACTACAACGATATCATAGTCAAGCACCTCATCGGGAACTATGTCTCCAAGCTCGCAGCAAGAATCATCTACCTCGCAAGCTGTAAGACCTTCAGGTATCTCATCTGCAACATATTTTTTGTTAGTCATTGTTATTCGGTCCTTTCAAAATGTATGATAAAAATAAAAAACTGCAATAAAATGCGTAATAATTATGAAAAGAGAATAAAGGCAACACCGCACAGAGATTGTGCTAAAGATGCGCCGACAGATTTTTCGTCAGATTGTATAGAAATCTTGCAGGCATACTGTCGTATGTCAAG
>Ga0256405_10012557_pt1 | contig 10458 bp, 7 predicted proteins | sample RumenRJG_02DNA_FD_189096 | JGI IMG/M metagenome (GOLD analysis project Ga0256405, IMG submission 189096) | Bovine rumen microbial communities from Lethbridge, Alberta, Canada - RJG_02 | ecosystem: Host-associated > Mammals > Digestive system > Stomach > Rumen | place: Canada: Alberta | collected... | reverse complement strand
AGGCAGTTGCAGGAAAGATAGCACCGGATAAGGATGTTGACTGCATAAGCCATTACAACATGGGGAAACTTCTTGCTGGAGAAAAGGATTGTTTTGCCCCTTGCACTGCATTGGCTGTTGAGAAGACTTTGAAATATATCCTTGATAAGAAGGGTGAAAGCCTCAGAGGAAAAAAAGTTACTATAGTCGGAAGAAGTACGGTCGTAGGAAAACCACTGTCTCTTCTTTTGACTGGAGACGATGCAACGGTGACGTTGTGCCACACGAAAACGGTAAATCTTGCAAGGGAATGTGCGGCAGCGGATATTCTTGTCGCGGCAGCAGGAAGTGCAAAGCTTATAAAGGAAGAACATGTAAAAGAAGGCGCGATTCTTACAGATGTCGGCGTGAATATGGATGAAAATGGAAAGCTTGTAGGCGATATAGACCTTTTTGATGTAGGTGATAAAGCTCTTTTTGCGACACCGGTGCCAAAGGGAATAGGAGCGGTCACTACTACGATCCTTGCAATGCAGGTCTTAAAGGCAAGGATGATGCACGAATGATTTTTAGTGAGGAGGCAGAGGTTGAAGTTTATTGATCTTCATGTACACTCGACTTTTTCGGACGGGTCTTTTAGTCCGGCGGGGTTAGTTGAAATGGCAGGAGAGGCAAAGTTATCCGCGTTTGCCTTGACAGACCACGATACTACGGAGGGCTTTGAGGAGCTTCTTGCCGTGGCAGATAAGTATAACGACAATAAGAGTGAGGAAGAAAAGATAGAGGTGCTTCCCGGAGTGGAGATTTCGGCTGCCTATAAGGAGCGCGATATACACATTTTAGGCTTGCTTATAGACCATAAAAACAGGGTACTTACAGATATGTTAGCCGCCTCAAAAAAGGAAAGGGAAGACCGCAATAAGAAGATGGTAAAAAATCTTCAGGATGCCGGACTTGATATAACTCTCAAAGGGGTGATGGCAGGGAATGGTGACGCTGTTATAACCAGAGCGCACTTTGCAAAGTACCTTGTAGAGCATCACCTTGTAAGAACTTATCAGGACGCTTTTGAGTTTTATCTGGGTGACAAGACACCCTACTATGTGCCGAGAAAGTTTACAAGTCCTCGCGATGCGATAGAAAGCATCCTTGCAGCAGGCGGTGTTCCGGTGCTTGCGCATCCTTGTATATACCATCTGGCTGAAGAGGAATTACTTAGCCTTATCGACAGGCTTATAGGCTATGGTCTTCGTGGAATAGAAACTTTGTACTCTACGAATACCCCTAAAGAAGAGAAGTTTACTCGCGAAATAGCAGAAAAAAAGGGACTTCTAATAACGGGCGGTTCGGATTTTCATGGAGCTCCAAAGCCTTCGATAAGGCTTGGCAAGGGAAAAGGCAACCTTGCGATTCCATATGAAATCCTTGACAGGCTAAGGGAAGAGCAGGCTAAAATAAAAGGCGCCTGAAAGCTTTTTTTGACACTAAACATAAGATATGGTATAATGGCATGTATCTTAAATGACAATTTAATACGGAGGTGTTACCATGAAGCATATTAAGAGCTTAAAGACAAGAGACCTTAAGGAATCAATGAAGAAGGGCGGCTGCGGCGAGTGCAAGACATCATGTCAGTCAGCATGCAAGACTTCATGTACAGTTGGCAACCAGAGCTGTGAGAACGCATAAATTTCCGGTATCTGGCATTTTAACAATATGGACTAATATGATTTCCGAAAGCAGCGGCTTCTGTCGCTGCTCTTTCTTTGGGAAAAAATCCAGTTTTAATGAGGTATTGATTTGATTCATCAGTATAAAATGAACGGATACGATATAGTTCTTGACGTAAACAGCGGAAGCGTTCACGTTGTAGATGATATCGCATACGATACAATAGCTTTATATAACAGCAATATAATAGAAGGTAAGAAGTCCGAAGAGGAAGCTTTGCCGGGTATCAAAAAAGAGATAAGAGCAAAGTATCCTGAGGTTACAGAAGAGGACTTTGGCGAACTAATAAGTGATATCAATGAGCTTAAAAATGAAGGCAAGCTCTTTACAGAAGATATATATGAGAAATTTGTAAAGGATTTTAAGAACAGGATCACAGTAACAAAGGCATTGTGTCTTAATGTTGCCCATGACTGTAATCTTGCCTGTCGTTATTGCTTTGCCGGTCAGGGTGAATACCAGGGTGACAGGGCTATAATGAGCTATGAAGTAGGTAAACAGGCATTGGATTTCCTTATTGAACACTCAGGAAGCAGACGTAATCTTGAGGTGGATTTCTTTGGAGGAGAGCCGCTCATGAACTGGGACGTTGTAAAGCGTCTTGTTGAATACGGCCGTTCCCAGGAAAAAGAGCATGACAAGAATTTCAGGTTTACAATAACAACCAATGGAATCCTGCTCAATGACGAGATCGTTGAGTTTATGAACAAGGAAATGTCCAATGTCGTTCTTTCGATAGATGGCCGCAGGGAAGTAAATGACCACATGCGTCCTACCCGCAACGGCAATGGAAGCAGCTACGACATTATCCTTCCTAAATATAAGAAATTCGCAAAACTGCGCGGAAATAAAGAATATTATGTAAGAGGAACATTTACACATAATAATCTTGATTTTGCAAAAGATGTACTCCATTTGGCGGATGAAGGCTTTAAGGAGATTTCTATTGAGCCTGTTGTTTCACTTCTGAATGAACCATACGCAATAAGAGAAGAGGATGTTCCATATCTTCTTGAGCAGTATGACGAGCTTGCCAAAGAATACGTTAAGCGCAGAAGAGAAGGAAGAGGCTTCACTTTCTTCCATTTCATGATAGATCTTTCCGGTGGTCCTTGTGTTGCAAAAAGGCTTGCCGGCTGTGGATCAGGTACAGAATATCTTGCTGTTACGCCATGGGGCGATCTTTACCCATGCCATCAGTTTGTCGGAGAAGATGGTTTTGTACTTGGCAATGTCTGGGATGGAATTACAAATACATCATTGCAGGAAGGTTTCAAACATCAGAATGTTTATGAGAAGCCAAAGTGCAGAGACTGCTTTGCAAGATATTACTGCAGCGGCGGATGTGCAGCAAACTCATATAAATTCCATGGAACTATCGATGATGCATATGACATCGGCTGTGACCTTCAGAGAAAGCGCATTGAATGTGCTATCATGATCAAGGCTGCAGAAGATGAGGATGCTGAAAGGGAAGAAATGAACTAAGAAAAAGTTTTGGAGGTTCAGTAAAATGAAGAACAGGAGTCGCGGTATAGCGAAGATTCTTGGCTACATTATCGTAGCAGGACTTCTTGTATGTATCGCATCAGGTATCTTTGGCAACACTTTTGGCAGCGTTGGTGCGATCAAGAGGGGACTTGACCTTGCAGGCGGTGTAAGTATCGCATACGAAGCAAAGGGCAAAGTTACAGATCAGGAAATGAAAGATACTGTTGAAAAGATGCGCCTTCGTGCAGAGTCATATTCAACAGAAGCACAGGCATACAGGGAAGGCGACAAGAGAGTTGTTGTTGATATCCCTGATGTAAAGGATGCCGATGCTGTGCTTAAGCAGTTAGGTGAGGCTGGAGCTATTCAGTTCATACCTGTCACTACAGAAACAATGACAAGTTCTGGCGGTGCACTAGTACTTAAGGATACCGTTGAAAATCTTGCTAAAAAGGGTCTTGTAGCTGTTGATGGTTCAGATATAGCAACAGCAGCAGCTGAGGCTTATAATTCTCAGGACAAGCTTGGTACCCAGTATATTGTAAACCTTACACTTAATACTTCAGGTACAAAGAAATTTGCCGATGCTACAGAAAAATATCTCAACCAGCAGATTGCCATTGTCTACGACAATGAGATAATTTCAGCACCTACAGTTCAGGCCCACATTACAGATGGTAAGGCACAGATTTCAGGTCAGGAGACTATGGAGTCAGCAGAGCGCCTTGCTTCCATAATCCGTATCGGTGCACTTCCTGTAGAGCTTGAGGAAGTCCGTTCCAATACAGTGGGTGCAAAATTAGGCGATAATGCCCTTAATACAAGTTTGCTTGCGGGTGCTATCGGTTTTGCCATAGTATTCATATTTATGATCGCCGTATACAAGATTCCGGGACTTGCAGCGAGCCTTGCTCTTGTAGCATATATTGCAATAGAGCTTGCACTCCTTTCAATGCTTGAGATCACACTTACACTTCCTGGTATTGCCGGTATTATTCTTTCAATCGGTATGGCGGTTGATGCGAATGTCATCATCTTCACCCGTATCAGAGAAGAGATAGGTCTTGGACATTCAGTAAGAAGTGCTATAAATCTTGGATTCCAGAAGGCATTCTCAGCAATTCTTGATGGTAATGTGACTACGATAATTGCCGGCGCAGTGCTTGCTATATTTGGTACAGGTACTATCAAGGGCTTTGCTTATACACTTGTACTGGGTATACTTATCTCCATGTTTTCTGCAATCGTTATCACAAGATTCCTTCTTAAGGCTTTCTATGATTGCGGCTTTGATGAAGAGAAGTTCTACGGTATTAAAATGGAAAGAACACCAATACCATTTGTCAAGTGGGCTCCGAAGTTCCTTATTGCTTCATGTATCGTAATTGCTATAGGTGTTATCACAATGGGTGTCAATGCCGGAAGCGGAAAGGGAGCGTTCAGTTATGCTCTTGAATTCCAGGGCGGTACATCTACGCAGGTGCATTTTAACGGAAAACTTCCTTCAAATGATGAAGTAAGAGAAGTTGTAAGCACAACCATAAAGGATAACAACGTTGATATATCACCTATCATCAGTGATAATTCAGTGCTTATCAGAACTAAGTCACTTAACCTTGAAGAACGTACTTCTCTTCATGATGCTCTTGAGGAAAAGTATTCTATAACAGATGATGATATTACAAATGAGAATATATCCGCTGCAGTTTCGGGTGAAATGAAGAGAGCAGCTCTTTTATCCGTAATAGCAGCTACAATATGTATGCTTATTTACATCGTTATCCGTTTCAGAAATATCGCTTTTGGTACTGCTGCAGTTACAGCACTTATTCATGATGTTATGGTTGTGGTTACATTCTATGCACTTGCAAGAATGACAGTAGGTAATACATTTATTGCATGTATCCTTACTATTGTAGGTTATTCTATAAATGCCACTATCATTATCTTCGACCGTATCCGTGAGAACAGAGAGGGTATGAAGAAGAAAGACAGTCTTGAAGAAGTTGTGAACAAGTCTATCACACAGACCTTCTCTAGATCTATCAATACAACAATTACAACCTTCATAATGGTTCTTGTACTTTTTATTATGGGTGTTGCAAGTGTTCGTGAATTTGCACTTCCTATAATGATAGGTCTTATCTGCGGTTGCTATTCTTCAGTGTGCCTTACAGGTCCGCTTTGGTTCTATATGCACAGTATTGGTGCCAAGTCAAAGAAAAATTGAATTTTCAGTGTCCTGCTTAGCAGGGCACTTTTTTAAAAAAGTCTGAGTGTATCAGGCTTTTTTTCTTTTCTTAAAAGAAAATATCCTTATTGACATATCAGGGGACAATGTGCTTAAATAAGACATTGTGTCACTTGATGTAGTTCTTTCTAATGCTGGGACGATAACCTGTCTTTTTTATGAGGATTGAATATGGAAACAGATATGACTAAAGGAAGACCTCTTCCTATAATATTGAAATTTGTCCTGCCGCTTTTTCTTGGAAATGTTTTTCAGCAATTATATAACATGGCAGATACCTTTATTGTGGGGCATTTTGTAGGTCAGAATGCCCTCGCGGCAGTAGGCGCTACAGGAACGATCATGTTTTTAGTTCTTGGTTTTTCTCAGGGACTTACTACCGGATTTACGGTGCTTACAAGTCAGTGTTTTGGCGCCGGAGATATGAAAAGACTAAGGCACAGTTTTTCGAACGGAATAATGCTTGCATGGATCGTGGTAGTTGTTATGACGATACTGTCAGTAATGTTGATGCATCCGCTCCTTAAACTTATGAATACACCGGCAGAGATTTATGCAGATTCATATACATACATTGTGATAATCTGCTACGGTACAGTGTGCAGTGTGTTTTACAATCTCTTCTCAGCCTATATGAGGGCAGTTGGCAATAGTAAGATGCCTCTTTATTTTCTGATCTTTTCAGCAGCATTAAATGTAGTCTTAGATATCGTATTTATTGTTGTATTTAAGATCGGAGTTGCAGGAGCTGCCATTGCAACGGTTATCTCTCAGGGCGTTTCCGCTATACTCTGCCTTTTGTATATTGTAAAACATATAAAGGTTTTAGTGCCTGAAAGAAGTGACTGGAGACTGACAAGGGCAGATTCCATGCACCAGCTTCGCATAGGTATTCCTATGGCGTTGCAGTTTGGAATAACGGCATCAGGAACAATGATAATGCAGGCAGCTATCAATCTGTTCGGATCCACGGCTGTTGCAGCATTCACAGCAGCAAATAAGGTGAATAATCTTGTGACCCAGGGCTTCCCTTCAATGGGACAGGCAATGGCTTCGTACTGCGGACAGAATTACGGCGGAGGTGGCTACAAGAGAGTAAGAGCTGGCGTGAGAGCTGCAGTTTTATCCTGTATCATCTATGCGATAATAGCAGGAATTCTTGCAATAACATTTATGAAGCCGTTTGTAGGGATGTTCTTTACAGCGGGTACAGATATAGAAGGAATGATGCCGTGGACAAGACCTTATGTTGTAATGTGCGCCCTTTGTTACATTCCGTTAAGTATGATCTTTATATTCAGAAATGCCATGCAGGGCTGCGGCTATGGTCTTTTGCCGATGCTTGGAGGTGTAGTTGAACTTTTTGCAAGACTTATAATGGCTGCTTTATCAATGCACTTAAACAATTACGTTCTTGCAGCAGCCTGCGATCCGGCAGCATGGGTTGCAGCGGGGATATTCACAGCAGTAGCTTATATTTTTGTTATTAAGGATGTAAAAAAGAAGATAAAAATGGATTCTTAAAGGATTCTGCTTATTTTGCAGATTTTTGGCGACGGTTATTTGGATGAAGTACTCTGTAAAAAGGTACTTCATTTTTTTATACAAAAAAAGAAGCGGAAATGCCGCTTCTTAATAAGCAGGGGATGAGAGAATCGAACTCCCGCCAAAGGTTTTGGAGACCCCTATCATACCATTTGACCAATCCCCTATGTTGTTTAGCCACAACAAAAAATATTATACACGGATTGATCAATTTTGTCAAGAGAAATTTTGCTTATTGTTTTGGAAGATAAATATTTGGTATTGCAATATTAGGATCACCGTACATTTTTTCAGCAAAAAGTTTCTTTACGGAATCCATGGTGGCATCAGAATAATTCATTCCCAATTCCTTCGCGATTCGATCAAAAGCAACAGGTATTATGCAGACACCCCATGTTGAAGGCGCAGTGAGATTAGGGTTATCAACAACGAACTGCGGTGAAATGGAGATTGTTGAATTGGTGTCAACATTGCAGGCATAAAGCATGACCTGACCCTTTGTGTCGCATTTGTAGGTTAATTCATATTTGTCTGCATCAATATCCTGTTTTGCAGCTATAAATGATGATGCACCTGTCGAAACTGCAGATTTATTGAATTTCGGCGTATCTGAACTTACTTTTTTGGCATTCTCAAGGAGGGTAATAAGCTTATCAACTGAATCCTGTGTAAGAGTAGTGCCGTTAATTTCCGCTCCCTGATTTTCCTTGACAAAATTAATGAGAGTGTCGACTTCGTTTTGAGAGAGCAGTGACATATTTTCGCTCATAAAAAGTACCTCCTGATATGACATGCGGGTTGAAATATTTTGCCCGTGATATTATTTCTTTATACCTTATTATAAAGTTTATTTAAGATAAAAACAAGTTAGAAATGATGAAAAAAGTATTATAGGGAATCTTGCTTGCCATATCGCACAAAGTTAGATAAGACAATAGAGCACAAATAACTTGAAATATCGTTTATATTTTTATATAATGACGGGAGCATTGCAATAGAAGAAATGGGAAGTAATTATGAATCTTATAACAGCAGACCACATCAGTAAAGCATTTACCGACAAGGTGCTTTTTGAAGATGTTTCTTTAGGCTTAAATGAAGGCGATAAGTTAGGTATCATAGGTATAAATGGAACAGGTAAATCCACACTTTTAAAAGTAGTTGCAGGTCTTGAGGAGCCGGATGCAGGTACAGTCACCAGAGGAAATTCGGTAAGGATTGCGTACTTGCCGCAGAATCCTGTATTTGACCCTGCTCGTCCTATAATAGAAGAAGTCATAAAAGACAGGGCTGCTATGTCGGAAGGGTGGAACCTTGAAGGAGAAGCAAGAGCCATGCTTGGAAGATTCGGAATCGATGACCCGACTGAGCTTGCCGGAAACCTTTCAGGGGGAGTGAGAAAGCGTGCTGCGCTCGTTCAGACCTTGCTTTTGCCTGCAGATGTTTATATACTTGATGAGCCGACCAATCATCTTGATACGGATATGAGCGATTGGCTTGAGAACTATCTTAAAAATATGAATCAGGCAATGATTCTTATTACACATGACAGGTATTTCCTTGATTCTGTTACCAACAGGATAGGCGAGCTTACGCATGGAAATGTGTATTACTATACCGGAGGCTATAGAAATTTCCTTGAACTTAAGGCAGAGCGCGAGGAAATGGAGCAGGCAACGGAGAGAAAGAAGGCGGCACTTTACAGAAAAGATTTGGCATGGATGCAGCGCGGGGCAAGAGCGCGTTCGACAAAACAGAAAGCTCATATAGAAAGATTTAATGAGCTGGCAAATAGGGAAAAGATAGTAACAGATGATACAGTTCAGGTAGATTCCGTTTCAAGCCGTCTTGGCAAACAGACAATAGAGCTTTCGTCAGTAAGCAAGGCTTATGGTGACAAGCGTCTGTTTGATGATTTTTCGTATATTTTTCTTAAAAATGACAGAGTCGGGATAATAGGAAAAAACGGCTGCGGTAAATCAACTTTGCTTAAGCTTATAAATGGGATGATAGAGCCTGATTCGGGAAAAGTTACTGTAGGTCAGACAGTGAAGATAGGGTATTTCTCACAGGAATCTGAGGAACTGGACTCTACGCAGACTGTTATAGATTCTGCAAAGGAAATAGCAGAGTATGTGAAAACAAATGACGGACTTATTTCTGTAAGCAGGATGTTAGAAAGATTCCTCTTTGCCGGAAGTATGCAGTACACAAAGATAGGCAAGCTTTCCGGAGGAGAAAGAAGAAGGCTTTCTTTGCTGCATGTACTTGTTTCTGCACCGAATGTACTGATTCTTGATGAGCCTACCAATGACCTTGATATAACTACATTATCGATTCTTGAAGATTATCTTGATTTTTTTGAAGGAATAGTGATAACGGTAAGTCACGACAGGTATTTTCTTGACAGAGTGGTAAGAAGGATATTTGCTTTTGAAGGGAATGGCAAGGTGACCCAGTATGAGGGCGGATACAGTGATTATCTTCTGAAATCAGGCGGACAGACCAGTAATGATACTGCTTACAGCATTTCAAAGCCTATGGATGAAGAGAGTGTGAATGCAGCGGCAAAAAAGACAGCAGAAAATATTGCCGCGTGGAAAACTCATGAAAAGAAGTTAAAAATGACCTATAAGGAGCAGCGTGAGTTTGAAACGATTGATTCCGACATTGAAAAGCTCAATAAAAAACTGGAAGACCTTGAAGAGGACATGGATAAGTATGCAACAGATGCCAGTAAACTTGCAGAAATTTCAAAAGAAATGGAAAATACAAGACAGGCTTTGGAAGAAAAGGAAGAGAGGTGGCTTTATCTGACTGAACTTGCAGAAAAGATTGAGTCACAGTAAGGGGGAAATATGACTTCGGTTGCTATTAAGATAGTTGCTATTGTGATAATGCTTATCGATCATATAGCGGCGGGATTGGGAGATAATCCTTCACCACTTATATATGGAAATACTTACAGCATTATGAGAGAGATAGGGCGTACGGCCTTTCCATTGTTTGCTTTTTTGATAACAGAGGGGTTTGTACATACTAGAAACAAAAAAAATTATTTTTTAAGACTGCTTGCATTTGCAGCTATATCAGAATTTCCGTATGATTATATTTTTAACTGGTATAGCGATTACAGTCCAAATTCCGGACCTGCGTTTGATGCAGGACAGAATGTATTCTTTACATTAGCGATAGGTCTTTTAACTCTTATCATAAATGACAGGATAATGAACATGTCGCTTGAAAAGGAGAAAGCCGCAAGAGTAGCTACTGCTCTTTTACAGCTTGGCGTGATCCTTGCTATGTGCACTCTTGCAGACCTTCTTGCTACTGATTATGGCAGCGATGGAATCCTTCTCATTGTAATGATCTGGTATATCGGTATGTTTGGCAAGCTTTCGGCTTCCGACAAGACAGATTCATTTATGACTGAAAAGATCCGCTTTGCGTATAGTGCGGCG
>Ga0256405_10012556_pt1 | contig 10459 bp, 9 predicted proteins | sample RumenRJG_02DNA_FD_189096 | JGI IMG/M metagenome (GOLD analysis project Ga0256405, IMG submission 189096) | Bovine rumen microbial communities from Lethbridge, Alberta, Canada - RJG_02 | ecosystem: Host-associated > Mammals > Digestive system > Stomach > Rumen | place: Canada: Alberta | collected... | reverse complement strand
TGCGCCGCACGGGGGCCTGTGTGTCGCAGCCGTCAATTCACACCCGCTGCTGTATATCTACTCCGTATTTGCCGGTGCATTGATCGGCTGCGTGATTCATTCCCTGAGGAAAAAGCCGCTTTCCGATTAGGAAGACGGCTTTTCTGATTTGCTTATTAATTTTCTCAGGTCAGTCCCGTTTCAGAATATCCTTCTGATATTCCTTGGAGACATCCATTGTGTCCTGGTACCACTTCACGAAGTAAGGCTTCAGATTCTGATCCTGAAGCTTCGCCGAGTTCTTTTCAATATTGTCCTTCTCTCTGGAAGCATCAAACACCGGCATATTATTCTCCGCCTTGTACCTGGCTACATTCTCCACCGTGTGCATGCGCTCTTCAAACAGTTTGACCAGCTGATCATCGATTTCGTTGATTTTGACTCTGCTTTCCTGCAGTAAATTCACTAGGTTGTCTCCTTTTCTTCAGCAATTATAATGCCTGCTGCACCACGGGCAGAATTACATCATAAATGAACATCTAGGATACACACACCAGTAATGAAACTTAATCCGTTTCACCGAATTTAATCAGCTCAGCGACGCTGTTTTCATTCTCCCTTTCCTTCAATCATTTCCGAAAGTTAGGGCCCATGTCCACTAAGTTCCGATTCATCTGTTACTGATCGAGACTATTTTCATTCAATAGAAAATCAAACAGGCCAAGGCGAAGGATACCCTGCTCATCAATCCAGCTCTTTCCATAGCTTCTGGAAACAACAATCTTTCGAAAAGAATCGTTAACCGCAAGCAGTGGCCTCAGCTCCGTCCGCGTCTTTTCCTCTTCATCCATGTTGTAGGCTGACTGGATATAGTATTTTTTTCTTCCCTTGGTGGCGATGAAATCTATTTCCAGGTTTTTCTTCGTTCGTTCTCCTGATGGATCTTTTTCCCGTACATCAACAACACCTACATCAACGGCATATCCCCTGATTTGCAGTTCATTATAAAGAATATTTTCCATGATATGTGTCGGTTCCATCTGCCGCATACCAAGACGAACATTTCTCAGGCCAATATCTGTACAGTAGAATTTTGAAGGATAATCAAAATACCGCTTGCCTTTCACATCATACCGTTCTGCCCGGGAAAACAGGAAACTGTCCATCAGGTAGGAAAGATACTGGCTGATTGTTTCAGAGTCTGTTTTTGAAGATCTCGAACTGTTTACAGTTCTGGCAATCTTGCTGGCATTCGTCAGGGAGCCTATTGATGAGCAGAGACTACTGGTTAAATCTCGCAAAACGCCCGGCAGCTGAATCGCATATCTTTCCTCGATATCTTTAAAATAGATTTCTTCGAACAGGTTATCCAGGTAGTCATATTTGTCTTCATCCGTCTGCAGATTTAGCAGGTATGGCATTCCCCCATACATTGCAAATTCATCATAGGCATCCATCTTATCCCTCCCGGATGCCGCATAGTATTCCGCAAACGATAAAGGGAAAATATGAATCACATCCCCTCTACCCCGGAATTCCGTCAAAACATCCTTGGAAAGAACTTTTGAATTACTCCCAGTAACATAAACATCGATGTTTTTCATATGAAGGAAGCCATTCAAAACGCTGTAAAGCCTCACAGGCTGATCCGGGTTCCTCAGCTCCTCTTTCGAAATTGCAAACTGGATCTCATCAAGAAAAACATAATACTTCTTCCTGGGATCACTGCATTTCGCCCTGACATATTCCGATAATTTTCCCGGATCCCGGAACTGTTCATTCTGATCATCATCCAAGGCAAGTGTAATGATGTCCTCGCGATTCACATTCTGTGAAAGAAGATGTTGCAGAAAAAGATCAAATAGGATTGTACTTTTTCCGCACCTGCGAATCCCTGTAAGAATCTTGATCCGGCCATTCCATTGTTTGTTAATCAGTTTTTCTACATATCGTTTACGTTGAATGATCATTCCTGTTCTCCCGGAATTCAGGGGCGGTATCCACTTAATTCCGATTGAACTCTAACATACATATAATCGGAATTCAAGGACCATGTCCACTAACTTCCGATTCATATTACTGATCCGTTTCCGGAACATCTGCTCCCCAGTCAACACTTTCCACCTGAAACAGAGGATACGTCTCCTCTCCGTCTTTTAACAGAAAGGAGAAATTATCATACGCATAACGCTCCACACCTTCCATCATGATCTCATCCGGATCCAGCCAGCTGAGGTAAGCGGAATAGTAATTATCACGCCGAACAAAGAAGCAGCGACGATAGGCTTTAGAAAGAAAGGGCATCATACTGTTGCGAAAGCTGTCCCCAACGACCAGCAGCGTCTCATTTAAAGGCGCATCATCGTTGACCGACTCAATGACCGTCGAATCATATAAGGCATACCAGTTCACATCCATCTCCGGATGAAAGGTTTCCACCGGCTTAACGTCTTTCAACGTATTCGTCAACATGCTGAGGCGGATCAGATCCGTAATCTGATAATCTTCCTGTCCGTCGTCAAAGGAAACATTCCTCAGCCATGCCTCATCCAGCTGCGGGTGCACTGCCTTCAAATAGGCAAGTGTACCTACATAGGCGCCGCGTTTATTCCAATGCGTATCCTGCTTAAAATACACCTGCTGATCAGATGTCATCAATTGCTTGATGCAGTCATAGCTTGCGATATCATTTGCCTGCATTTGTTTCTGCAGCTTTGCAAAGCGCGTCACATGATTCACTTTTGTGTAATAGTCCGGAAGATACTGAAAACAAACATTCTCCTTATTTGGAATCGTAAAGTAATACAGGGATGCGCCAATGGAATCTGCTATCGTTTGATTTTCTTTGATCGCAAACATCATCTCCTGGGTTTGTTCGTTTGAATATTGAGCAATCCCCTGCGCATCCTTGATCGGATCACCATCCTCAGGATTGTCATAGAACAGATAACCGTCATTTCCAATCACAACTTCACTGCTTAGAGAATCGTGAAACAGCGCATAATTCGCCCTTGCCAGAAAACTCCGCAGCGCCGTTTTATACGGCAGTCTGTCATTGTAAAAATTCGTAATCTGTGCCGGGATTGCATCCCATGCCGTCGAAGCATCCGGAAAGGAGCGCAGACTGTGGTTTTCCATCACATCATAGTCCGGATATTCATGCGTACATGGATAAACAATTTGCGGGACCAGCAGAATGGCAAGCACTGCCATAACAAACACATTTCGTACCGGCTGTCTCTTAGAACTGTGCATAAATAAATGTTGCCCCCGTTCCAAGGTATAATCCAGCTATTCCTGCAATCAGAAGAAGAATATCGATCAGATTCCGTGTCCCTTTACCTCGTCTGTACCAGCTGCCCAGTCCATGGATCCCTGCCATTGCCGCAACCATTAATACCAGTACATGCCACGGAACAATTTCTCGCACCAGCATCGTGCCTGTACCCACGCCAAACAGATGCGCATAGTACATTCCTGCATCCGCCAGTGTCGCACTGCGAAATAACACCCAGCCTAATATAACGAGCAGGTCACAATAGGCTGTCTGAAGAAAAAGCGGCAGATGGGCAATTTTCTGCTTCAGGCCGATCCGTTCCAGTATCATCATGATTCCGTGCATCAGTCCCCAAAGCACAAAGGTACCCTTTGCCCCATGCCACAATCCGGTAGCCGCAAAGACAAGCAGAAGATTGATGCAGGTATGGGCCATTCCTTTACGCGAGCCACCCAGAGGAATATAGAGATAGTTACGAAACCATGCCCCCAGGGAAATATGCCAGCGGCGCCAGAACTCTGTCAGACTATGCGACGCATAGGGATGATCAAAGTTCTGATCAAAGTGAACGCCAAGAAGACGCGCAGATCCGATCGCAAGATCCGAATAACCGCTGAAGTCATAGTAAATCTGTAACGCATATAACAGAAGGCCGATCCATGCGGCAGCTTGCGTTAATTGCGCTGTACGTTCAAAGGCAAGATCCGCATAAGCACCCAGCATATCAGCCAGAACCGTCTTCTTAACAAGGCCATGGATACACTGGCGCACCCCGGCATCCATATCCTCTCCTGTTACTGCATGATCATTGGTCAGTTCCGCCACAAAGTCACGAAACCGCACAATCGGCCCCATTGTCATCTTTGGAAAAAAAGAAAGATAAAGGAATCCATCCAGAAAGGACCAGTCCATTTCTTTTTCCGTGTCCATTTGAAAGGAAACGATCGAAAAGACCAGGAAGCTGAAACCGATCGGAGACGTCAGCAGGCTGAATTTACACAGCAGAAGAATTCCAATGGACAGCAGAGAGCATAATACGCCAATGATTTGTCTTACGTCTGAAGTTTTCTTCTGCACGCTCTTTGCGACAAGGACATTGAGAAGGCAGAGTCCCATTGCCCAAAGGAAATGTTCTGGATCCAGAAAATACCAGAATACGATGCTCAAAAGCAGAAGAATAAACTTCTTCCTACCACCATGAGATAATCGAGCCGCAATAACGCTAACGGGAAGAAAAATGGAAAGATACAACAGCGACTGCAATGGCATGTGGTTTCCTTTCTCCTTCCTGTATGTTGCCGATTATAGCATGGTCTTCAGTTCGCCTTCGCTGCCGGCTTCTGATAGGTGATTCCCTCGAGATTTAGCAGATACTCTTTTCTATCCAAGCCCCCGCCATAGCCTACCAGTGCCCCGCGGCTACCGATCACACGATGGCAGGGAATAATGATACTGATGGGATTACGGCCGACAGCACCGCCGACGGCCTGGGCAGACATCCGCAGCTGGCCGCGGTCCTTTGCCGCCTTCTGCGCAATCTGCTGATAAGTAACAGAAGTACCATATGGAATATGCAGCAGATGGTTCCAGACGATCATCTGAAAGTCGGTGCCGATCATATGCAGCGATGCAAGTTCCGTGAACTCCCCGGGATCCTTTCCTGTAAAGTACAGATCGAGCCAGCGCTTGGCAGAAAGGATCATAGAGGTTTCGTTTAGTTCAAGACATTCGGGATTGATGAACCTTGGGACTTTTTCATCCCGAAACCAAAGGCCGTTTAATCCTTCCTCATCCGAAGTAAGAACAATGTCTCCCAGTGGGGAGGAATAATACTGATAATACGCAGAACCACGTTTCATTGTTGTTCTCCTTCTCAACAAAACCATACCTATTATCGCATCAGAACAAAAAAACTCTCCCAGAGAAATGACTCTGAGAGAGTATGTAATACATGTTTGTTTCCGATTACTTGATGATTTCCGTAACGGAGCCGGAACCAACGGTACGGCCGCCTTCACGGATCGAGAACTTCGTGCCGTTCTCAAGAGCGATCGGGGAGAGCAGCTTAACATCCATGACGACGTTGTCGCCCGGCATGCACATCTCAGTGCCTTCCGGCAGAGTGATGACGCCAGTAACGTCAGTCGTACGGAAGTAGAACTGCGGACGATAGTTGGAGACGAACGGTGTATGACGACCGCCTTCTTCCTTCGTCAGAACGTAAACCTGAGCCTTGAACTCGTTGTGCGGCGTAACGCTTCCCGGCTTAGCGAGAACCTGTCCACGCTCAACCTGATCACGGTTGATACCACGGAGCAGAGCACCGACGTTATCACCGGCCTCAGCGAAGTCGAGAGTCTTACGGAACATCTCAAGAGACGTAACAACCGTCTTCTGCGTCGGACGCAGACCAACGATTTCAACTTCATCGTTCGGGTGGATCATACCACGCTCAACACGACCCGTCGCAACCGTACCACGGCCGGAAATCGTGAAGACATCCTCAACAGCCATGAGGAACGGCTTATCGTTATCATGAACCGGGCTCGGAATGTAAGTATCAATCGCATCGAGCAGTTCCTTGATTGCCGGTGTCCACTTCGGATCGCCTTCAAGAGCCTTCAGAGCGGAACCACGGATAACCGGGCAGTTCTCACCATCGAAGCCGTACTCAGTCAGAAGATCACGAGTCTCCATCTCAACGAGATCGATCAGCTCAGGATCATCAACCATGTCGCACTTGTTCAGGAAGACAACGATGCTCGGAACACCTACCTGACGAGCGAGCAGGATGTGCTCACGTGTCTGAGGCATCGGTCCATCAGTAGCTGCAACAACGAGGATTGCACCATCCATCTGAGCAGCACCGGTGATCATGTTCTTGACATAGTCAGCATGCCCCGGGCAGTCAACGTGTGCATAGTGACGCTTCAGAGTCTGGTACTCAACATGCGCCGTGTTAATGGTAATACCACGAGCCTTCTCTTCCGGAGCACCGTCGATCTGGTCATATGCCTCGAATACTGCATGTCCATCTTCCGGATGCTCAGAGAGATACTTCGTAATTGCCGCTGTCAGTGTCGTCTTGCCGTGGTCAACGTGACCAATGGTACCAACGTTAACATGTTCCAGCGAACGGTCGAAATGTTCCTTAGCCATAAGTTATTTTCCTCCTGGAATTTCTTTCTGTATTCAGACCGTAACCATTTTAAGATATCCGGTCCTTGTTTGCAATGCTGTTTGAACGCTTATTCTAAGCGCTAATGAAGCAGTTACGCAGCCTTATCCGCATTTACTTTTTCGCGGATTTCCTTAGCAATGGATGCCGGCACCTGCTCGTAGTGGTCTGTCTGCATGATGTAGGTTCCACGGCCCTGCGTAATGGAACGCAGATCCGTTACGTAACCGAACATCTCAGCCAGCGGAACGAAGCTCTCGATCTTGATGGCGTTGCCCGTCTCTTCCTGGTTGCGGATCTGACCTCTTCTCTTAACGAGGTCGCCCATCACGGAACCAAGATACTCCGCCGGAGCGGTGACATCGACACGCATGATCGGTTCCAGAATGACCGGATCGCACTTCTTGGCAGCTTCACGCAGCGCCAGAGCAGCAGCGATCTTATAAGCCTGCTCCGAAGAGTCGACTTCATGATAGGAACCGTCGAACAGTTGAGCCTTGATATCAACAACCGGATAGCCGGCTGTCAGACCATTGTTGAGAGCTTCTTCCAGACCCTGCTGCGTCGGCTTGATGAATTCCTTCGGAACCGAGCCGCCAACAGTCACATCCTCGAACTCGAAGCCCTTGCCCGGATTCGGGATAAAGCGGATCCAGACATCACCATACTGACCATGACCACCGGACTGACGAACGAAACGGCCCTCAACTTCAGCTTCCTTCGTAATCGTCTCACGGTAGGCAACCTGCGGCTTACCAGCCGTAGCCTCTACCTTAAACTCACGGCGCATACGGTCCATGATGATATCGAGCTGCAGCTCACCGACACCGGCGATGATCGTCTGACCTGTCTCCTCATCGGTGAAGCACTTGAAGGTAGGATCCTCTTCTGCAAGCTTCTGCAGAGCGCTGTCCATCTTCTGAGAGTCAGCCTTTGTCTTCGGCTCAACGGACATCTGGATAACCGGCTCCGGGAACACCATCTGCATCAGCTCAATCGGATGAGCCTCATCGCAGAGCGTATCGGAAGTCGTCGTATACTTCAGACCAACGGCACCCGCAATATCACCGGTATAGACATCCGTGATATCAGCACGGTGGTTTGCATGCATACGAACCAGTCGGCCCAGACGCTCACGCTTGCCCTTGGTAGCGTTGAGAACGTAGGAGCCAGCCGTCGCATGACCTGAGTAGACACGGAAATATGTCAGACGGCCAACGAACGGATCGGTCGCAATCTTGAATGCCAGTGCACTGAACGGAGCATCATCCGAAGGCTCACGCTCCTCCGGCGTACCGTCAGCCAGATGGCCCTTGGTTGCACCGATATCAAGCGGAGACGGCAGATAATCAACAACCGCATCCAGCAGCAGCTGAACACCCTTGTTCTTGTATGCGGAACCACACAGAACCGGGAAGAACTCAGCGGAAATAACACCCTTACGGATTGCACGCTTCACTTCTTCAATCGTCGGTTCCTCGCCTTCCAGAACCTTCATCATGACATCGTCATCGTAATCAGCGATGGCTTCGAGCATGATCTGGTGACGGCGCTGTGCCTCTTCCTTGAACTGATCCTCGATCTCTTCCGTATGAATCTCGGTACCGAGATCGTTCTCATACATCTCCTGCTTCATGGTGACCAGGTCGATGATGCCGCGGAAGCTGTTCTCACGGCCGACCGGCATCTGAATCGCTGCCGCCTTGGCTCCAAGACGATCACCGATCGAAGCAACCGACATATCGAAGTCAGCACCCGTCGCATCCATCTTGTTGGAGAATACGATACGCGGAACATGATATTCCGTAGCCTGACGCCAAACGGTTTCCGTCTGCGGCTCAACACCGGCCTTGGAATCGAGAACCGTCACCGCGCCATCGAGAACACGCAGCGAACGTTCAACTTCAGCAGTGAAGTCAACGTGCCCCGGTGTATCGATGATGTTGATCTGGCAGTCCTTCCAGTGGCAGGTTGTAGCTGCCGATGTAATGGTAATTCCACGCTCACGCTCCTGGTCCATCCAGTCCATCTGCGAAGCACCATCATGGGTCTCGCCGATCTTGTAGATTTTTCCAGTGTAGTACAGGATACGCTCCGTTGTGGTTGTCTTGCCGGCATCAATGTGGGCCATGATACCAATGTTGCGAATCTTGTCGATCGGAAATTCTCTAGGCATATATTTTCCTTTCCCTTACGAAATTACCAACGGAAATGTGCGAAGGCCTTGTTCGCTTCGGCCATCTTGTGAGTATCTTCCTTCTTCTTTACAGAAGCTCCTGTTCCATTTGCGGCATCCATGATCTCGCCCGCAAGACGCTGCTCCATCGTCGGTTCATGACGCAGACGCGCATAGCTTACGAGCCACCGCAGACCCAGCGTCAGCTTACGCTCAGCAGATACTTCAACCGGTACCTGGTAGTTAGCGCCGCCGACACGACGGACCTTGAGTTCCAGAGACGGCATAACATTTCCCAGAGCCTTCTCAAAGACCTCCATCGGATTCTGCTGTGTCTTCTCTTCAACGATGTTGAATGCGTTGTACAGAATGTTCTGCGCCGTTCCGCGCTTCCCATCGATCATGATACGGTTGATCAGTTTTGTAACGAGCTTCGAGTTATAGATCGGATCCGGAAGTACGTCACGCTTTGCTACATAACCCTTTCTAGGCATCTTCTTTCTCCTCTCTGATTACTTGGAAGCCTTCGGCTTCTTGGCACCGTACAGCGAACGGCCCTGGTTGCGTCCATCGACGCCTGCGCAGTCCAGCGTACCGCGGATGATGTGATAACGAACACCCGGAAGATCCTTGACACGGCCGCCACGGATCATGACAACGGAATGCTCCTGCAGGTTGTGACCAACACCCGGGATATAGGCTGTCACTTCCAGACCATTGGACAGACGAACACGAGCGTACTTACGAAGAGCAGAGTTCGGCTTCTTCGGCGTCATCGTGCCGACACGCGTGCAGACACCGCGCTTCTGCGGGCTTGCCAGCTTGGTCGGACGGTTCTCAAGCGAATTGTATCCGCGGTTGAGAGCCGGAGACTTGGATTTGTAGACCTTATTAGTACGTCCCTTACGTACCAACTGATTGATTGTAGGCATTTCTCCTACTCCTTTCCTATGCACACGTTTCCGTGTGGTTCCTCTTCTCAGCAATATTTACGGGTCCGCATAAAGCGCACCCGGATTCAGCCAAGCTCATGCATAATACAGCGCACGTAACCCTGTTGTCAACGCATTTTAATCATTTTTTACAAAACAACGAATCCAAGCGTGCCACACATCCTCAAACGGCATAAAAAAAGCAGTCGCAAATCAGAATCACTGACCCGCGGCTGCTGACCTAAGCGTCCTTCCGGCGCCTTTTAACCTTCCTAACCAGATTAGCAAAGAACAGTACCACAAAGGCAACGCCGTTGATTGTTTCCAGCGTCCCGAAAGCCTTATTATCGATGCTCCAAAGCACCAGGAACAGAATCAGCTGAAGAAAGAGAATACCATCGAGAGGGCCGAATTGTGCCATATACATGAAGTCTCCTGTTTAAGCCGATTCTACCATGGAATATTCTCAAAACATATCCAGCTCAACTTTATGATCCGGCATCGGAAACGCCTGCGACAGCGTCGCATACTCCGCATCACTCAGAGTTACATCCAGAACCGCGCAGTTTTCCTGCACATGTTCAATCGTTGAAGCCTTCGGTACCGCAAACACCGTTGGATCATGAATCAGAAATGCCAGCATCACCTGTGTTTCCGTGACGTGATGATCGGCAGCCACCTTCTTCACTGCCGGATGTGTCACAATCCGCTTCCGCAGCTCAACGGTACGCACCAGCGGCGAATACGACATCGTCAACATATTGTGCTTCTTCAGCCACGGTACCAGATCATACTCCACGCCGCGCGAGCCAAGATGATACAGCACCTGGTCGGTGACGCAGTCTTCGCCGCCTGCCGCCATCAGATCTTCCATATCACTTACATCGAAGTTACTGACGCCCCAGTGGCGGATCATA
>Ga0256405_10012553_pt1 | contig 10462 bp, 10 predicted proteins | sample RumenRJG_02DNA_FD_189096 | JGI IMG/M metagenome (GOLD analysis project Ga0256405, IMG submission 189096) | Bovine rumen microbial communities from Lethbridge, Alberta, Canada - RJG_02 | ecosystem: Host-associated > Mammals > Digestive system > Stomach > Rumen | place: Canada: Alberta... | reverse complement strand
ATCGTATCCAATATCCCCTCTCAAATATTCCTGAACTATCTTCAATTTGAAATCAGCAGTATATTTTGCCATAAAAAGCCCCCCATAAGTTAGATTACTTGGTCTAACTTATGGGGGTCTCTACAATTATACGGACAGCCCTCTTTCATATAGCCCTTTTACTTTTTAAATTCTTTCACAAGCTTATAACCCCTCAATGAGGATACGTCACTTAAAGCAGCCAAATCTTCATCTGTAATTTCTCTTATCGCAATAACTGTATTTTCCAAAGCTTCACCCTTTAATAAAGCAAACTCACTGGCTGCCAATTTTTCAGCCTCTTCAGCCGAGCCACAAATATCGATTACATCCAAACCACTGCCATTTTCATTTATTACGGCAAATTTTACCATGAACCCCGACCTCCAATTCTACATTTTACATGATATAGGTGAACTTTTCCATTTACTCACCTGATTTCTGGTATTGGTAAAATTCAATTTTACTATAGAAAAACCCTTCATAATAATTAAGAAAAAATAACATATTCTTACCGCCTTCCATTGACTTTTACCCCCTATACTGTTATATTAACTATATATTTTTTAATATACAAAATATAACAAATCATTATAGCAAAATTTGTTTAATAAATTTAATCAATTTTGACAATAATTTGTTATAATTAAATGTGTGTGGCAATAGACTGAAAATGGTTTCAGTCATTATTTGCTAAATATAAGCAGTTGGAGGGAGAAAAATGAGTTCCGAGATTTCCATAAAAATGCCCCGGTGCAAGGGTTGTGGGATTTGTGTGACCTTCTGCCCTAAAGGGGTATTGGCCGTGGACGAGCTGGGCAAAGTCAAGGTTGTAAAGGCCGATGACTGTATAGCCTGTGGTCAATGTGAACTTCGGTGTCCAGATTATGCAATTTTTGTAGATAAGAAGGTGGAAGCATGAACAAAGCAAAATTAATGCAGGGAAATGAAGCCTGTGTGGAAGGTGCTCTGGCTGCCGGAGTACGCTTCTTTGGTGGTTATCCAATCACCCCTTCCACCGAAATAGCCGAAGGAATGGCCCAAAAGCTTCCTGCTATCGGTGGAACCTTTATTCAAATGGAAGACGAAATTGCCAGCATGGGTGTTGTATTGGGAGCTTCTCTGGCAGGCAAAAAAGCCCTCACCGCTTCTTCCGGCCCTGGTATTTCCCTGAAGCAGGAGCTTATCGGCTACGCTGCTGCTGCAGAAATTCCTGTTGTTATTGTAAATGTACAGCGTGTGGGTCCATCCACTGGTCAGCCAACCGCCCCTTCTCAAGGCGATGTTATGCAGGCCCGTTGGGGTACCCACGGTGATCATCCAATGATTGCCCTTTCTCCATGGAGTGTCCGGGAAGCCTTTGATACAGCTGTTATGGCCGTAAATTACTCCGAGCGCTTCCGCACCCCTGTTATATTGCTTATGGATGAGATAGTTGGTCATCTCCGGGAAAAGGTGGAACTGCCGGAGACTGATACCCTAGATATTTTCCCTCGTCGCAAGCCAGCTTGCAGCCGAGCAGAGGGCTACGAGCCATATACTCCAGATGAGGATTTAGTACCAAATCCAGCTGATTTCGGTACCGGATATCATATTCACGTAACCGGTCTTATTCATGATGAAACTGGCTTCCCTGTAGGTAGTCCAAAAATTACCAAAGAGGCCATATCCCGCCTCCATGATAAAATCGAAGTGGCCCGGGATGAAATCACCCATGTAGAGGAATATTTCATGGATGATGCCGAATATGCGGTAGTTTCCTTCGGTGGAAGTGCCCGTACTGCCTATGAAGCAGTTATAAATGCCCGTAACAAAGGTATAAAAATTGGTTTGGTGCGTCTTATTACCATTTGGCCGTTTGCTGACAAGGCTATTGATGAATTGGCCCAAAAAGTAAAGGGTATTCTGGTAGCTGAGCTTAATTATGGTCAGCTGGTAGGGGAAGTTGAACGTGTTGTAGCTGGTCGCTGTGATGTACAGTTGTGCGGCAAATACGACATGACTATCTTTGAACCAGAGGAAATTGAAGCGGGTATTGACAAACTCATCGCAGGAGGTAAGGCATAATGGAAAGAAGTTATGAAAAGTATTTTCGCCAAAATCGTCTGCCACACCTCTGGTGTCCAGGCTGCGGCAACGGCATTGCCATGAAGGCCATTGTCCAGGCCATAGAAAAAAAGGGACTAAATCAGGACAATACAGTTATTGTATCCGGTATTGGGTGCTCTTCCCGAGCCTCTGGATATATGGATTTTGATACACTACATACAGCTCATGGTCGGGCTATTCCTTTTGCCACCGGCATCAAGCTGGCCAATCCTGAGCTCAATGTTATTGTCATAACTGGTGACGGTGACTGTACCGCTATCGGTGGTAATCATTTCATTCACGGTTGCCGCCGTAATGTGGACCTTACCGTAGTATTATTCAATAACAGCATTTACGGTATGACAGGTGGCCAGGCTTCTCCTATGACACCAACCCACAAAAAAGCCACCACTGCCCCATACGGAGCCGTTGACCGTAATTTTGACGCCTGCAAGCTGGCCCAGGCCGCTGGTGCTACTTATGTAGCCCGTTCCACGGCGTTCCATGTTCAGCATCTCACCGATATGATTGCCGGTGGTTTTGATAACAAAGGCTTTTCCTTTATAGAGGCCATTGTTCAATGTCCTACTTCCTTTGGACGGAAAAACAAGATGGCTGACCCTGCCAAGATGATGATGTGGATGCGGGATAACGCCGTTATGCAGGCTGCCTGGGATAAATTACCAGCTGACAAGAAAACACCGGAAAAATTCCCGATTGGACTTTTCTACAACGAGGCAGAAACAGATTATGCTTCCGCCTACGATGAGGTTATTCAAATTGCGGGAGGTGCCAAATAATTATGAAACAGCTTAGATTATCCGGTTCAGGCGGACAAGGGGTAATAACCGCTGCAATTATTTTTGCCGAAGCAGCCGTTGCCGAAGGTATGGAGGCAGTTCAGTCCCAGTCCTATGGTCCAGAAGCCCGGGGCGGTGCTTCCAAGTCCGAGGTTATAATTAATGATAAGCCTATCTATCATCCTCATGTATCAGTTCCCGATGTAGTTCTGGCCATGACTCAGAAGGCTGCGGATAAATATTATGGTGATTTAAACAAGGACGGTGTTCTTATTCTGGATACGGATTTAGTTCCGGAGCCACCTGAATTTCCTAATACCATCCGTATTCCAATAACCCGATTGGCCGTAGAAGAAATCGGCAAGTCCCTCTTCGCCAACATTGTGGCCTTGGGAGCTTTGGTAAAGGTTACAGGCATCGTAAGTATGGATGCGGTAAAGAAAGCCGTTTCCCATCGGGTACCATCTCACACCATTGACCAAAACATGAAGGCATTACAGGTAGGCTGGGATGCCGTAGAAAATAACTAAAAAACAAAAAATATCTCATCGCTAAGCGATGAGATATTTTTTATTGGTAATTATTATAACGCAATCGTCCAAATTTTGCCGAGTTACAGTCTGAACTGAGAAATCAGCTTCTGCAAATCCTGAGCCAATTCTGCCAGGTTCTGGGATGCTGCTGTTACATCATTCTGGGCTGACTGCTGTCCCTTAACCGATTCGGACATGCTCTCAGTTTCCTGATTATTCCGCTGGGCAATATCCTTCAGGTTCTCTGAGGACCGGAGTACCTCCGCATTACCATTAGCAATCTCCTTCATATGACGGGAAACTCCCACCATACCATCGGATACCTGCTGAATGTGATTTACCAATTCACCAAACAAGGCGCTGGTCTTATCAATGGCTTCAGATCCCTTAACAACTTCCTCACGGCTGCTGCTCATACCTGCTACTGCCTTATCGGTGAAGGTTGCGGAAGTATTAATCAGATTTGCAACATTTTCAGCGGCCTCCTGGGACTGTTCAGCCAGCTTACGAACTTCCTCAGCTACTACTGCAAAGCCACGCCCCTGCTCACCAGCCCGAGCTGCCTCAATAGCTGCATTGAGGGCCAGGAGGTTGGTCTGACCAGCAATACCGGAAATGGTATCAACAATCTGGCGGATTTCCTGGGAATGCTCACCCAGTTTTTCGATGGCTTCCTGAGCATCCAGTATCCGCTGCCGGATGATGTGCATCTGCTCAGTTGCCTGATCCATGGATGCCTTATTATCCCGCATGGCCTTGATACTCTGATCAGTTGCCTGCTGAGTATCTTCTACCACCTGATTGATATTGTTAATGGACTGCCCGATATCTTGCATCATATTTACGGAATTAATAACTGCTTCTTCCTGTTGCTTGGAGCCGCCAGATACTTCATTTACTGAAGAAACAATGTTTTCCAGACTGCGTACCGACTGATCCGATGTGGCAAACAATTCCTCACTGGCTGCCGATACCTGCTGGGCCATATTGTTTACCTCAGCGATAATCTTCCGGATAGAATCTGCCATATGCTCCATGCTGTTGGCCAGGTCGCCCAATTCATCCTCAGTATCCAAGGACAAATCTACATTGAGATTACCATCAGCCATTTTCTGAGCTTCACCCATCAAATGCTGGATTGGGGCATCCACCCGCTTGTTGAAGATAAACAGTATGGCGGCACACAGTATTACAATTACAATAAGGGAGATAATTACACTAAGGAGCATCGCCTGGGTAATTGCCCCACTGTAATCGGATTTAGGAGCCACGGCCACCAGCTTCATACCCGAAGTGCCAATTGGTGCCACAGAAACATAAGAATCCTCACCAAAGGCATCACTTTCAAAGTTCTTTACAGCACTGTCCGGATTGACACTCATGATTTCCTTGCCAGCTGCTGCCATTTCCTGCACGGAACTTTCCTGAATTTTATCCTTCATATTCAGGTCATTATCCTTATAGGCTACCATCAGGCCAGACTGAGTTACGATAAAGGCAAAGCCATTATCTCCAATCTTGATTTGCCGGACATACTCCTCCAATTCATCCAGGCCAATATCCACCGTCAAAACGCCCACGGTCTTGCCATCATGCTTTATTGGGTAGGAGCTGGTCATCATGGAAGTCTTGGTCACCGGGTCATAGGCCGGCTCATCCCAAAATACCTTGTCAGCACCCTTTATGCTTTCCGCATACCAGGCAAACTGCGGATAATTGTATTCCTCGTTACTGTAATCCATGGTAAGCTCTAGCTTGTTGCCATCCTTGAAAATGTATGGACCAAACCACTTATCATCTCCTGGATAGGCATTTGGTGCAAACCACAGACCGCTACCGCAGATAACTGGATCAGCAGCAATAAAATTCCGCATATAGGCGTAAAGCAGATCAATCTGATAGTCTGGCATGGAGGCAATCAACCTTCCCAAGGACTCCGTGCGCCCAGCCACACTAGTCATGCGCTTTTCCACCACATCAGCGTCAAAAGCCGCCTTTTCCTGTAAAGTATTCGTTACGCCAGTCTCCATACTGGTAGCCACATTCCGCGTGTTAAAGAATGTGAGAATACCCAGTAAAACCACCGACAAAACCACGATACTTACCAAAAATGTTGTCTTCAAACTTTTTCCCATAGAGTTCAGCTCCTTTTCTATACCATCCTATGCCAATCTTGCACATATTGGTAAAATTATGTTAATTAATCCTGTGGCTTTAAGGTACCATTTTGATACGCCGTCAGGAGATTATACAAATCAGTAATTTCTTCCTGAATAATCTTGCCCTCATCAGTCTCTCCAACGCTGGTATTCTTAGACTGCAATTCCACCGTCTCGGATACGGATTCAATATCCTTGTTGTTTTTCAAGGCCTCCTTTACATCAGCTACTGTCTGATGCTCCAATAGTCTAAGTCCACGGGAGTTAGAAATCAGAGTATAACCGGAGATACCGGTCTTCTTATGATAAGCCCTACAGAAGCCACCATCGATGACAATAGCCTTACCGTTGGCCTTAACCGGAGTTTCTCCCTTCTTTACCTTAACTGGAACATGACCATTTACAATATGCCCCTCCTCTGGATCAAGGCCAAATTCTTCCAATATATGTTCACAAACCTCTTCCCGGTTTATCAGCTTATAATACGGATCCGCAGGCTCCTTCCAGGTACTTTCATCCTCCAGGAACATTCTCTCAAAGGTCCTGAATTCCCGGCCGGAAATTGGTGAAAGACGTCCGCTCCAGAGGAACCACATGAAATCCAATGCCCGCTGATCCTTACCGGATTGAGCTTTCCTGGCCAACTGATCTACAAAATCCAGATAAGCTCTGCCTTTATAGGTCTTGCCATCAAAGGTAATCTCCGCAAATGAACCATCCTCATTCAAAGGCACACAACCATGGAACAACAGATTACCATTAAAGCAGGTATATACGCTGCCATGTTTATAAAGGAAGTCCACATGCCGGCGCAAATTTTCACTTTCCGTGAAAAATGACTTCAAATCCGCCATAATGCTCTTTTCTTCATCGGTAAGTTCATATGGGTGCTTAGGATCAATAGTAGGGAAATACGCGCTGGTCAGTTCATACCGCTTCCTGTTCAAGCGGAAGCAGGAGGCATTGTAATCAATATGCTCCAACAACAAGCGGTTGTCCATCTGAAAATCCGGATTTCGCTTGATAAGCTGTCCCTCCAGCTTGAACATAATAATGGACATAGCCTTTTCCGAAGCCTTTAACGGGCTTTCATCCGGATAAATGCGATGTGCAAATAGGGACAATGGCCGTAAACTTATGGCATAGCCTTTCTCCAACACTGCCGTATTATTGTACCGCAGACTGTTGCGAACAACTCCGGCAATACACGCATCACTGCCGCAAGCCGCCCCCATCCACATTACATCGTGGTTTCCCCATTGTATATCAATGGATGGATAATTCATCACCATATCCAAAATAGCATCCGGCCGATTCCCACGGTCAAAGAAATCGCCTACTATATGCATGTGGTCTACGGCTAGCCGCTTTATCAGCTGAGTCAGGGCAATGATGAAGTCTGATGCGCCATCCACCTGAACAATCATGTTTAAAAGCCGCTTATGATAAATAAACTGAGCATGATCCGCTTCCGGATGAGTATTTAAAAGTTCCACGATAACCGTGCGATAGCTTTTAGGAATAAAACTCCGCACCTTGGCCAGTGGATACTTATAGGACATTAATTTGGTTACTTCCAGAAGCCGGGCCAAGTTCTCCCGATACCAATCCGGGGTATTGCTCCGTTCATCGATAACCTGCTGGATTTTATCCTTAGGATAATAAATCAACGTACAAAATTCAGCCTTTTCTTCATCCGTAAGGCGAGCTCCAAAAACGTAATCAACCTTTTCCTTGATTACGCCGGAGCAGTTGTTGAATATATGATAAAACAGCTCATACTCCCCATGCAGGTCACTCAAAAAATGCTCAACGCCCTTTGGCAGGCTTAAGCTAGCCTGTAGATGTATAAGATTGGAATATACCGATTCCTTGGTGGGATATTTTTCCGCTAATAATCGCAAATACCGATGTTTTTGCTTTTGCAGATTTGTCATTGGTGCTTTCATTGCTCAAAATGCCTCTTTCTATACATCTAAATTTTCATATACCTGTACAGTTTATATTTCGCCATAAAATACTTAATTCCTTCAAATAATAGAAGGCAAACAAACAATTTCTGTCTGTTTGCCCCCTATGAGACTAATTATTTGATTCCCATTACCCTAACAGGCTCAGGAACCAGCCGGCATTGCTGTTGGCCTGGGCCAGCATAGCCTGGGCTGCCTGCATCTGAATATTGTTGGCGGTAAATTCCGTAATTGCCTTAGCCAAATCAGCGCTGACAATGGTTTCCATAGCCGCCGTTACATTTTCATGCTGGGTAGTAATATTACTCTGGGTAAAGTCCAGACGGGACTGAATAGCACCCACAGTGGTCTGCTGCTCCAATAGGCGATTAATCGCATTGTCGATAACATTAATTGCCGCATTGGCATCTTCCTGAGTTCCTACGCTGAGATAAGAACCATCCGAGCCCTGAAGGCCCAAAGCCCGCGCGCCCATATCATTCAAGCCCACATGCATATTCTGGCTGGCGTGGGTTCCGGTATGAAGTACCAGAGAATTATCCTCCCGCTTGTCGGTACCGGCAATAGTTTCACTGAAATCATCCAATACAGCATTAACATCCTTCTTCTCATTGCCATTAGCATCAGTAATGGAAATGGTGAAGCCGGAAATTGTACCAGCTTTGCCTGCCTCGGCAGCCTTTACTGTAATAGCATTTTTATCATCAACAGTGTGCAGCTCTTTGCCGGAGCTATCAGTACCAATAAGGGTAGTTGCTTCGGCCATTCCAGAAGTATCAAATACTTCGCCGCCCCCTGCTTCGTTGGCTTTCTTGAAAATGTCCTCCAAAGTGGACTCACCAACGGCAAAGGAAGTGGAATAGGTCTTGCCATCCTTTACATAGGATACATTTACGGTATCATTTGCTGAAATATTAAGATTATCCCCCTGCCGACGGGTCAAATCCGTCAACTTGGTTTCACCGGTAACTTCCGTACCAAAACTTCTGTTGGTATAAGCCTGCTGCGTCTCCAGTGTAGCTGAGCTGTTGGAGCCATTCAGTAAATACTTGCCGTTGTAGGTCACCAGGGAATTATCATTAATCTGATCAATATACTGATTCAATTCCTTTTGAATAATTGCCCGGTCACTGTCCTTGACTGTATCATTTGCCGCAGCAATAGCCTTTTCCTTAAGTGTCTGAAGTATTTCCAAAGTACTGGACATCGCTCCATTTGCCACATTAAGCATGCTGTTACCAGTCTGAACATTAGAAAGAGTCTGCTCCAAAGAACCAATTTCCACATTCATGCGTTTGCCAATAGCATAGCCTGATGCGTCATCCTTCGGGGAATTAATTTTATTCCCCGTAGCAACTTGGTTCATACTTTTTGCCGCTGCAGCATATTTGGCATTCATCAAATTGAGAATGGATAGCTGCTGGGCGTAAGAACTAATAGTAGCCATATTATTACCTCCCTGTGAATCTCTGCCATAACATCCGTGTCATATAGAGACAGTATCTCTTAATTACTTTATCGATATTATATTATAAAAAATTAATGAGGAAAAATTAAATTTTAGAATTTTTTTGAAGATTTAACTGCGAGACATTCTCGTCCCAGTATAGTATAATAGTTAAGTGATTTTATCCCTATTAGGAGGGAACTTTTCCAATGAAAAAAATTGACTGGCAGGAAAAGCTTGTCCAAGGTCGGAGGCGCACCCGCTTTCAACGCATAGCCGGTATCATAACATTGGCTGCGTTGCTGGGCTTTGGCCTTTGGCATTTCTTCTTTGCTTCAACGCCAGAATACGCGCTAAATCAACTTCATACAGCCATAATCAATAAGGACCAGGAAACCATCGAGAAGTATTGCAACCTGGAAAGCATCTGTGGCAAAGCCTATGATGATCTCACCCGGGACATGTTTGCTCACGATGAGCACCTTTCCGATGACACCAAGGTAATGTTTGAGACCTTCTACATGAAGATAAAGCCTCAACTCATTGCTGAAACCCGTGGTCTTATTCTGTCCTATATAGCTTCTGACAAATGGCTTCCTCCCTCTGGGGACAACCTTTTAAAGGGGCGCCAGCTTGGTATTGATTACGAATACCTTATTGAACGCTCCCAGCTCAGAAATACGGAACTGGTGAAAATCGATCATATCACTCGCAATGGCAATGATGCCGTGGCCAAAGTTCTGGTACTGGACAAGTACACTGACACCATATATGGTCTTCAGCTATTAATGACCAAGCATGATGGCACATGGCAGGTTACTGAGATTCAAAACTACCGGGATTATTTAGATTTCTTGGGACCTATCCAGGAATCCGGCTTAAAAAAATATATTCAAGCCACCAAGGATATTACGGAAAAATACAATACTGTCCTTGATGCCCAACAAACTCGCTTTAAGCGTTTAAACAAATCTAATGACGGTATACTAACCGCCAATATGCGCACCAAAATTGTTTCCTACGTGCGATCAGATATTATCCCGGCCTTGGAGAAGCGTCAGCAGGAACTGGATAAGGTTCCTATGGAGGATGGGGCTCAGTACATAGCCGCTCAAAGGAAAGAATCCACCCGGCTATCTCTTGCTGCCTGGGAGCATTTTATTTCTGCTTTGGAAACGGATACTCCGGATGAGTTTAATATCAGCAATGCCTTCCACAAGGATGCTCTGACACTGGACCATCGCATTGATGACATCATCAAAAATACCGCCATTAATACCGAACTTCCTTCCACCCCATAAAAAAGAGGGCCGTGATTATCTGTAGTGACCCCATAAAGTTAGACCTTAACGGTAGTAGCAATTATTTGCTACTACCGTTTTTTATGCTGCGGCATGACGTAAACGGTAATCCACTGGGCTGAGCCATCCCAGCTTAGCTTTGATTC
>Ga0256405_10012552_pt1 | contig 10462 bp, 6 predicted proteins | sample RumenRJG_02DNA_FD_189096 | JGI IMG/M metagenome (GOLD analysis project Ga0256405, IMG submission 189096) | Bovine rumen microbial communities from Lethbridge, Alberta, Canada - RJG_02 | ecosystem: Host-associated > Mammals > Digestive system > Stomach > Rumen | place: Canada: Alberta | collected... | reverse complement strand
AAGCCCCGGCGGCTGCATCCGGCTGCCGGAAGGCTGTGAACATCTTCGCTGCCATCCCAAACCCCTGCTGCAGTGTGTCTGCGCGGAAGAACACGAATCCCACCATCACCGCTATGATCGTGTAGAGGTGAAGAAGTCCTTTCTTCAGAACCACCCGGAGTCCGCTGCCGGAATCGGAGCCGCTTCGGCTGCCGGTCCCTCCCGATTGTGCGGCCAGGGCATGCCTTCCCGAAACCATGCTTTCCGCCATCAGCAGCATTCCATGATAGAATCCCCAGAACAGGAAAGTCAGATTGGCTCCATGCCAGATACCGCAGGTCAGGAATACCGCAAACTTATTCAAGATCGTGCGCAGGCGTCCTTTCCGGTTTCCGCCCAGCGGAATATAGAGATACTCCCGCAGCCAGGTCGACAGCGAGATATGCCATCTGTGCCAGAATTCCGTGATCGAACCGGCAGCATAGGGGTACTGAAAGTTCTCCCGGAAATGAAATCCGAACATTCTGCCCATCCCGATCGCCATATCGGAATATCCGCTGAAATCAAAATAGATCTGCATCAAATAGGCAAAAGCCGCCAGCCAGGCAGAGGGCATATAGATCTGCGCGGCAGAAGCGCCGAACAAGGTATCTGCGATCAGGCCGCAGGAATTCGCGATCAGAACCTTCTTGGCCAGGCCGCAGATCAACCTCCGGATTCCTGCAGCCGTCTCCTCCCCGGTAATGCGCCGGCTCAAGATCTCACTCTCGATATCCCGGTACTTCACGATCGGTCCCGCGATCAGCTGCGGGAAGAATGAGATATAGAGCATCAGATCAAAAAAGTTCTTCTGCACCTTGCAGCTGCCCCGGTATACGTCGATGACGTAGGACAACGCCTGAAACGTGTAAAAGGAAATGCCGATCGGCAGAGGAATCGCCGGGACCGGAAGACGCAGGTGAAGCAGTGCATTTACCAGCTGAACCAGGAATCCTGCGTACTTGAACAGAACAAGAAGTCCGAGGTTCATGATCACAGCACAGATCAGAAAGAACCTGCTCTTTGGGCTGCCTGCCGTCAGAAGTGCAAGGATCCAGTTCATCAGTCCGCTGGCCAGAAGAAGAATCACATAGACCGGCTCTCCGTATGCATAGAACAGAATACTGGCAGCGAGCAGGATCGCATTCTTCCAGCGCACAGATGGAAGAATCAACTGTGCCAGCCATACCGCCGGCAGAAAGATGCAGATAAATACAAGCGAGCTGAATACCATGGTTGACTTTGCCTCATCTTTGTCGTTTCCTGCTCAGAAGCGCCCGGTTCACCCGGTGCATCCTGCGAATCAGAAGGCTGCGCGCCGCATAAAAGCAGGAATGTTTCATATCATAACACAATTTCCGGCGCTCTGTTCCTTTTTTTGCATATTGTCTGACAACGCTATAAATTTTGCGAACATCTAATTCATTTTTTGATCGAACAGGTGGTTTGCTCAGGCATTCTTCACAAAAATAGATTGCTCCCTGTGTTTTTTGTGATATTCCCACGCGTCCTGAAGCCTCTTTCCGCAGTCCGGGTTTTCCACATTCACCCGGATCCAAGTTCTGCGTGAAGTGGACTTATTCACGGATTTATCCACATTATCCACAAAAAAGTGCTCTGAATATCGGTGAATTCCCACTTTGCAGAAGGGATAGGTTCCTTTTGTTGAAAAATGATAAAAATTGCGAACCTGAGAAAAAAACACATTTTGGACTTGACAATCGAAGAATAAGTGAATTGACAAAATTGTCTGATATTTCGGTCCGCCAGATCCATCGTACCGATATCCGTCCGTCCTTTGTCCGTTTTTGTATATATTAACGGGAGCGAATCCGAAGATCCGCTCCCTTATCATCTCTTGTTTTATCAGATCATACCAGGCGAACCGCAGCTACCGGACTCCTGTAATTGTAGGAGCTGATCTTGATTCCGGTTTCCGGATTGCTGGCGTGTACCACGGAACCTCCGCCGATGTACAGAGCCACATGTCCGATTCCGCCGCCATTGTCATAGAACAGCAGGTCACCCGGCTGAAGGTCGCTCAGGGATACCGGTGTTCCGCATCCGCTCTGGGCCGCCGCGTTATGCGGAAGGCCTACTCCGAAGTTTGCGTAAACTGCCATCGTGAATCCGGAGCAGTCCGCACCGCCTGTCAGGCTCGCTCCGCCGTATACGTACGGGTTGCCGACGAACTGGGTCGCATATGCCGCAACCTGCGCTCCAAGGCCGGAGCCTGAGGACTCTGAGGTCACCGCTGCCTCGGTCTGAGGTGCCTCGGTCTGAGGCGCTTCTGTCTGAGGCGCTTCTGTCTGCGTTACCGTAGTTTCCGCCGCCGTTGTCTCTGTCGTTGCTGCTGTTGTTTCAGTCGCCGCTGTCTCTACCGACGCGACTGTCTGTGTAGAACCGCAAGCCGCAAGGTAGGCATTGTAGGCATCGATCGCCGCATTTGCCTTCGCAGTCGCATCCGCCTCATCCGTCGCCGTCATGGCTGCGTCCTGTGCTGTCAGGTAAGCCTGGTACAGAGCATCCACATCGCCGGAAGAAGTCGTTGTCGTCTGCGTGGAAGGATCCGTATAAGTCGGATCCGTGTAAGTCGGATCGGTATAGGTTGTATCCGCGGAAGAAGAATCCGTTGAAGCTGCAGCGGCTTCCTGTTCTGCGAGGTACGCTGCATACTGTGCTTCCTGTTCTGCGAGGTATGCCTCATACTGTGCTTCCTGCTCGGCAACTGCCGCCAGGTACTCCTGCTCCTCACGCTCAGACTGTTCCTGAACCGTCTCACCGGTCGGATAAACCGTCTGCGTATTTACATAATCGGTCGAAACATAGCCGTATACGCCATTGCCCGTAACAACCTTGACCCAGTCGCCAAGATCTTCCACGACCTCAAGATCCGCGTCCTGGCCGACCATATCGACAACCTCTGCATCCTCGGAAGCATCCGCTCTCACATTCAGCGTCTCCGCTCCGACCTGCGCATAGGTATAAGCGGTATCTTTGGCGACCTGCTCTGCTTCCTCACCGGTCGCGATCAGATAACCTGCCACATAACCCTCGACGTTTCCGGAACGTACCTTATACCAGCCATTCTCATCCACATCTTCAATATAGACCGAATCGTTCAGACGCAGTGTTCCGACGACCTCACCCTCGGTATCGCCCGACGCACGGACATTGATGTAATCATCGGCCTTCGCGAATCCAGTCGTATCAACCATGCTCCGGTCAACCGGCGGCTCTGTCTGGGCTTCCGTCTGAGGAGCCTCCGTCTGCGGGGCTTCTGTCTGAGGAGCCTCCGTCTGTGGGGCTTCTGTCTGCTGGGCCTCTGTCTGGGGCTGAACCGCTTCGGTCTGCGGCTGTACTTTCTTCTCTTCTACCTTCTGGTCCGCGCCAAAGCCCGCCAAAGTCAGTGTGGCTCCATACGAAGTCCCGATCATGCCGATTGCAAGGCTTGCCGTCAGGGCTGCTGCCGCGTATCCTTTCCATGTCTTTGTCATTGTCAACACCTCCGAATTGCTCCCGTTTATTGCGTAAATGTAATATTTATTACAAATCTATTACATTTCAACTGGTGCTATGATAACAGAACCCCAAGGAGGTGTCAACACATTTTGTAAAATTTTGTAATGATTTTGTAACAATTAAAAATACTCCCGTGCCTGTTCCTTGCACGGGAGCGTTTCAAACGTATGATTCTTATACTATACTCGCCATGTTGCCAGCTCGCATTCGCTTCGCGGCTGCTCGCTGGACGGCTGTCGCCGTATCAGACCAAGAAGCCTGCGGCCTTTTGTGAGCTTCGCTCCCATCGGCCTCGGCTTCTTGGTCTGCCATGGCTCGTAGCTTAGCCAAAGTATCTCTCCAGCAGGCCCTTGAATGCCTTGCCGTGTCTCGCCTCGTCGCGTGCCATCTCGTGGACGGTATCATGGATCGCATCCAGGTTGAGCGCCTTCGCTCTCTTAGCCAGGTCCGTCTTGCCCATGGTCGCGCCGTTCTCGGCTTCGACTCTCATCTCAAGGTTCTTCTTGGTGCTGTCGGTGACAACCTCGCCGAGGAGCTCCGCGAACTTCGCCGCATGCTCAGCCTCTTCGAAGGCTGCCTTCTCCCAGTACAGTCCGATCTCAGGATAGCCCTCGCGGAACGCAACGCGGCTCATCGCCAGATACATGCCAACCTCGGAGCACTCGCCCGTGAAGTTTGCGCGAAGGTCTTCCTTGATATCTTCCGGAGCATCGGAGGCAACGCCGACCACATGCTCAGCAGCCCATGTCATCCCTTCATCCTGCTTCGTGAACTTGCTGGCCGGTGCCTTGCAGACCGGACATGCTTCCGGAGCAGTTTCACCCTCATGCACATATCCACATACATTACATACCCATTTTGCCATATCTATTCTCCTTCTTTATATAATACTTTTCTTTTTTGCTACTATGCACATCATAGCATTTTGCCCTTGTTGTAACAAGTCAAATCTTCTATCTATGTTGTAAGCAGCGTTTCTCAGATACCTACTCTTGCGAATGCTTCTCCGTAGGGATCCGTGCACAGGCCTTTCTCTGTAATCATGCCTGTGATCAGGTCATGATCCGTCACATCAAAGGCCGGGTTGAATACATCCACGCCCTCCGGCGCCATGCGTTCCTTGTACCACATCTGCGTGACCTCGTCCGGGTCCCGCATTTCGATGGGAATCTGTCCGCCGTGCGGCGTCTTCAGGTCGATGGTGGAGCTTGGCGCGCACACATAGAACGGAATTCCATAGTGCTTTGCCAGAATGGCCAGTCCGCTGGTTCCGATCTTGTTCGCGGCGTCTCCGTTCGCGGCTACACGGTCGCATCCCACAAAGATGATATCGATCTTTCCGGACCGCATCAGCAGGGATGCCATGTTATCGCACTGAACCGTCGTGGTGATCCCGGAGGAGCTCAGCTCAAAGCTCGTCAGCCTCGCGCCCTGCAGAAGCGGCCTGGTCTCGTCGCAGTACACATGCATATCACTGCCCTTCCAGCCATGCTCCAGAGCGATATACATCGGAGCCGTCGCGGTTCCGTACTTCGCGGTGGCAAGTGTGCCCGCATTGCAGTGGGTCAGAATGCCGACCGGCTTTCCATCCTTTTTCAGTTCTTTCAGAAGCCCGAATCCGATCTCTCCGATGTTCCGGCTGATCTGTACGTCTTCCGAGCAGATCGCATCCGCCTCCGTGTAGAGGAGGTCCTTGATCTCATCCAGGCTCTTGCCTTCCGCATGCGCCTTTTTGACACACTCGTCCATCCGGTTCAGCGCCCAGAACAGGTTCACTGCCGTCGGCCGCGAGGAAGCGAAGTACTCCTTCAGCTGTGTGAATTCCGCGTAAAATGCGTCGTAGTCCTTTGCTTCAAACTGCGCGGCAAGCACCGCCATGCCATACGCTGCGCTGACGCCGATCGCCGGCGCACCGCGCACTCTCAGCTTCTTGATTGCCTCCCAGATCGCCTCCTTCGTCTCCAGGCGGATCCGCCGGATGCATCCCGGCAGAAGCGTCTGATCGATGATGTCCAATGCCCTGCGGTCCTCGGTCAGCCGCACGCTGAGTACCTGTTCAAAGAACTGTTCTGTGCTCATCTTCTTTCCCTGCTCCTCCCATAACGAAGTTTTGTAAGTTGACTTACTGCTTATGAATGCTGATTTTGTACACCCGGCGCTCTGCCGGGACAGCGGTCTGGTATTCTGAAGTATCCCATCCGCATCATCCACTCTGGCTCCTGGCCTGGTCACGTTCATTTGCCGGGTTCGCAAACTTTGTATATTCCGGCAGCCACACCAGCTCAACATCGCCCAGAGGGCCATTTCTTTGCTTGCGGATCATGATGTCCGCGATTCCCTGACGCTCACTGTCTTTGTTGTAGTAGTCATCCCGATACAGGAAGATAACCACGTCCGCATCCTGCTCAATGGCGCCGGATTCTCTCAGGTCGCTCAGCACAGGCCTGTGATCCGGCCTTGTCTCTACCGCACGGGAAAGCTGGCTCAGCGCAATCACCGGAACATGCATTTCACGGGCAACCTCCTTCAGTCCGCGGGAGATCTCCGAGATCTCCTGCTGCCTGGAGTCATTTCCCCGGCCGGAGGAGCCCATCAGCTGCAGGTAGTCAACCAGGATGCAGTCAAGACCGCCCTCCAGCTTGAGCCGGCGGCACTTGCTACGCATCTCTGCGACAGAGATTCCCGGTGTATCATCAATCACCAGATTGGACTTTCCGATCACATCCGCGCCTAACACGAGCCTCTCCCATTCGGAATCCTTCAGGCGGCCGTTGCGCAGCCGGGACGCGTCGATGTTGGACTCCTGTGCCAGAAGACGGTTGACCAGCTGCTCCTTTGACATCTCCAAAGAGAAGATCGCGACCCTGCGGTTTTCCCGAAATGCCATATAGGCGCCGATATTCAGCGCAAATGCTGTTTTTCCCATGGAAGGTCTTGCCGCGATCAGGATCAGATCAGACGGCTGGAAGCCGCTGGTCTTGAAGTCCAGATCATGGAAGCCGGTAGCAAGTCCTGTGATGGAGCTGTTCAGACTGCTGGCAGCAGAGATCCGGTCAATCGCATCCATGACGATGTCGGCAATCGGCGTCAATTCTCTTCCCTGCCGGTTGGTCAGAAGCTGGAAGACCTGCTTCTCCATCTTTGCGGTCAGATCATCCGTCTTTTCCCTGTCCGCATAGCATTCGGCGGTCAGACTCTCCATGGTCTTGATCATGCGGCGCAGCTGCGCCTTCTGTGCGACGATATTCGCATAATGCTTTGCGTTTGTGGAAAGCGGCACCGAGGCAACCAGCTCAACCAGAGTCTGCGCATTCGCAAGATCCTCCGGCGCATCCATTTCACGAAGCTTATCCTGCAGCGTGACCGGATCCACCGCCATTCCGGCTGCGTCCAGATCAACAATCGCGCGAAACAGCAGCGCATAGGGCTTCTGGAAAAAGTCGTCCTCCGTTAAAATGGAGGAAGAGGCTGCGATCGCCTCCGGATCCATGATCATCGATCCGATGACTGATTGTTCAGCCTCCTGACTGTGCGGCGGGATCCGCCGGATCTCATTGATGTTATCATCCATGTTCTTACAGTTTCTCCACTTTTACCGTGAGCTGCGCCTTCACCTTTGTATGCAGCTTCACCAATACATCCATCGTTCCGATTGTCTTGATCGGATTCTCCACGACGATCTTCCTGCGGTCAAGCTCGATGCCCAGCTGCTCCTTCGCGGCTTCCGCAATCTCCTTGCCGGAGATCGAACCGAACAGCCTGTCTCCCTCTCCGGTCTTGACACGGATGGTAACGCTGCTCTTATCAAGTTTTTCCTTCAGCTCTTTAGCCTTCTCCAGATTCTCTTCGGCAACCTTCTCGTCATTGGCCTTCTTCAGCTTCAGGTCGTTGATGGCCTGTCCGGTCGCCTCGACCGCCAGCTTCCTGCGAATCAGGACATTTCTCGCGTAGGCATCCGCCGCCTCCACCATCTCGCCTTTTTTTCCGACCTTGTTTACATCCTGCAGCAGAATTACCTTCATATCTCTCCAGCCTCCGTCATGGTTCTCAGTATTTCCTTGATCCGGATTACCGCCTGCTCGCAGGTCATATCCTGCAGCTGGGCTCCGGCGATATTCATATGGCCTCCGCCTCCGAGGCGCTCCATAATCACCTGCACATTCACCTCATCGATCGCCCGGGCGGAGATAAACACCTGCCCTTTGTAGCTGGTGACGACAAAGGAAGCCGCTACGCCGATGATATCCAACAGTTCATTTGCGGCCTGCGCACCGATTACATTCGGACTGATCAGGCCTTCACTGGGAAGAATCGAAATGGCATATCTTCCCATAAAGCTCTCCGCGTGCCGCACAGCCTCCGCTCTTGCCTTATAGCTGTCCATATCATCGCGCAGGGCCTTGCGCACCCTGGTGACATCCGCACCCATACGCCGCAGATAGGCCGCCGCCTCAAATGTTCTCGCGCCGGTCTTGGCCACGAAATTGTTCGTGTCGATAATGATTCCCGCGTACAGGCAGTCCGCCTCCAGATTCTTCAGACGGACATTCTCCTCAAAGTACTGCAGGATCTCCGCCACCATCTCACAGGCGGACGATGCGCTCGGCTCAATATAGGACAGGGCCGCGTTCTGGATCTGCTCTGTCGTCTGGCGGTGATGATCCAGCACGACGATGGTCTTCGTCCTGTCGAGAAGCGCCTCGCATTCTACCATCGTACTGCGTGCGGTGTCGACAACAACCAGCATGGTGTTGTCATCACACAGTTCGATCGCGCGCTCATGCGAGATAAAGATCTCTTCCTCATAGTCGCGGCTTTCCCGCAGCATCTGCAGCCAGTTGCGGATCGGCACAGAGTCCTCTCCGATCACGATCCACGCCTGTTTTCCCAGCGTCTTTGCCGCACGGTAGATCCCGACCGCCGCACCCAAAGAGTCCATGTCGGTAATCCGGTGGCCCATCGTGAGCACCCGGTCCTTCGACTCCATAATCTCGCGCATTGCCTGCGCTTTGACTCTGGCCTTGACCCGTGTATGGCGCTCCGAGCTATGGGTCTTTCCGCCATAGAACTTCATCTGCCCGTCCCGGTTGAGCACCGCCTGGTCGCCTCCGCGTCCCAGCGCCATCTCGATCGCGCTGCGGGCATATTCATAATTCTGGTTGTAGTCGTCGCCGCCCACACCGGCGCCGACGCTGATCGTCATAACCGTTTCGTTTCCGATATTGACGGTCTTGACCTCCTCAAGCAGAGAAAAATGATCCTCCTCAACGCCTTCCAGGCTTTTCTGATTCATAATCAGAAGATACTTGTCTTTTTCCAGTTTCTTGCTCAGCGCATGATGCGCCAGGCTGTATTTGTTGATCTCACGGTCAATCAGGACATTCATAAGAGAGGAATGGACTTCGTCCACATTTTCCATGGCTTCCTCGTAATTGTCCAGGTAGACCAGCGCCACCACCGGCTTTTCTTCGCGGTTCTCTCTGCGCAGCTCACTCAGTTCCGTCTCATCGATGAAGTAGATGACATAATGCCAGCTGCTCCTCTCCGCGGAGGGGGTATCCTCCGGATCCCCGGAATCCGCCTCCAGAAGTGAGCCGTCCGCCGCACCGCTCAGATCCAGCTTCTGGATATGCGCGCGCAGCTGCTTCCCTTCATACATAAGGCTGATATCCTTTGCGTCGGAGTTGACAGGGAATACCGGTATCGTAAGGTACGGAAAGATCGTATCGATCGGCTTATGATACCGCTCCGGCGCCCCGGTGAGCTCGCACATCCGGCGATTCATCCACAGCAGCCTGCCTTCCCGGTCCACAATCGCGGCCGGGAGCTCCAGCTCCCGTAGCACCGCCGCCTCGGTCTGCGTGTAATTGCAGGCAAATGTAATCATCGACTGCAGGATGCGGGGCCGGTAGTAAAAATAGATCACCAGGATGATCAGATAATAGGCGCAGGTAAAAGCCAGACAGAGGAGTCCCGCACGGCGGTCAAGGAAGAACATGCCTGCCGTCAGGGCAAACAGAGTCAGAGCGAGATAAACGCTCCAGCTCCAATGCATCTTCAGATACCCGCTATACCGCACTCCTGATCCAGACTTCATAAGGCTCCGCCCTCTGCTTCCCTCAATACTTGAAGACCGCTACGCCATACGGCGGCAGATTGTACGCAAAGGAGTAAGGTTTGCCGTCGCACTCACTCTCAACAGCCTTATACTTCAGCGGATGCTCTGTGCCATGTCCGCCGAAGCGTTCCTCGTCACCATCGAGAACCAGCGTATAGGTACACTTCTTTGTGCAGCCGACCCTGTAATCAGGGCGGGCCATCGGTGTGAAGTTAATGACGAAGAGCAGGTTGCTCTTTCCATCCCGGCTGTGACGCAGGAAGCTGTAGATGCTGCGGTCGGCATCGTCCGCATTGATCCACTCGAAGCCCTCCGGCGAGCAGTCCGCGTCATACAAGGCCGGTGTCGATTTATACAGCTGAAGCAGTTCTTTCACAAAATCCTGAGTCTGCTGATGCTTCGGTTCCTCCAGCAGATACCAGTCAAGCTCCCGATCCTCGGACCATTCCCGCTCCTGGGCAAATTCCTGGCCCATGAACAGCAGCTTCTTGCCCGGATGCCCGAACATGAACGAATAGCCTGCCTTCAGGTTCGCAAACTTATCATCATAAAGTCCAGGCATCTTGTTGATCATGGAGCACTTCAGATGGACGACCTCATCGTGGGAGAGTACCAGGCAGTACTTCTCAGAGTACGCGTAGGTCATCGCAAAGGTCATCCGGTTGTGGTTGAACTTACGGAAATACGGATCCAGCTTCATGTACTCAATGAAGTCATGCATCCATCCCATATTCCACTTCATGGAGAATCCCAGGCCGTCATTCTCCGGAATATCCGTCACCTTCGGCCATGCGGTGGATTCCT
>Ga0256405_10012551_pt1 | contig 10465 bp, 9 predicted proteins | sample RumenRJG_02DNA_FD_189096 | JGI IMG/M metagenome (GOLD analysis project Ga0256405, IMG submission 189096) | Bovine rumen microbial communities from Lethbridge, Alberta, Canada - RJG_02 | ecosystem: Host-associated > Mammals > Digestive system > Stomach > Rumen | place: Canada: Alberta | collected... | reverse complement strand
TTCCATTCTTTTGACAGTTTTTCGTTCAAGTGTCAAAAATAGCAAAATTTTGACAGAAACAAAAGAATCTGTCAAATAATTGCTAAATTGCATTACCAACATTTGAAATAACAGATCGAATATGCCACAGATGATAACCTACGGAAGTGAGTTGATCAGGATCAACCCTTCCAACAACAAGATCGAATACTCCACTAACCGCGGTTCCTCCTGGATTACCCGATACAGCGGAAGTGGATGCGGCCAGTTCCGTGACCTTCTCGAATACGGGAATGAAATCATCGCCTGCACGGACAAAGGTCTGTATTACTCCACTAATAAGGGCTCTTCGTGGATTTGCCGGAGCTCCGGCAGTGTGGCAAAGACGCTCATTGCCATTCAGGATGGCGGCCGCGAACTCCTCGGCAGCTCCAATGACGGTCACCTCTACTACTCTACCAATAAGGGGTCGTCGTGGATTAGGCGCAGATAACACAGAAAGTCAACAACCTCCCACGAGAAGGCCAGCAGCATAGGATATTCAGATGAATCGCGACAAACTTACAGGGCACCTGTCGATAGCGGGGACGTACACCATCTTCGGGCTTAACCTGATATTCTGCAAGGACATTGCAAACGCACAGCTGATCCCTCCCATTGTCCTCTTCACCATGAGGGCCATGGGTGCGAGCATCCTGTTCTGGCTCCTGTCGGCATTTCTTCCGAAGGAAAAGGTCGCCAGGGAGGACTATGGAAAGATCTTCCTAGCCTCGATGGCGGGACTGTTCATCCCCCAGCTCACCTTCCTATCCGCAATCACAATGGCTACGCCGCTCGACACGGGAATCCTCGGCACCCTCGGCCCGATCTTCACGATGTTCTTCGCATTCCTGTTCCTTGGGGAGCCCATCACCCTCAAGAAGGCCGGGGGAGTGGCGCTGAGTTTCGCCGGCGTGCTATTCCTGGTCTACAATTCCGTGCATACGGGCGGAGCGGCCTCGACAAAGCCGATGGGCGTAGTGCTGCTGCTGGTGAACAGCGTCAGTTTTTCCCTCTACCTTGGCGCGTTCAGGCCGCTGATATCACGCTACGGGGTAGTGACGTTCATGAAATGGATGTTCCTCTTCTCGCTGATAGTCTCGATTCCTTTTTCCGCCAGCGGATTGGTTCACACGGATTTCGCAGCCATACCGTCCGGCATCCTCTGGGAGGTCGGATACCTGGTGTTCTTCGCAACCTTCGTGGCTTATTTCCTGATCCCGTACGGCCAGAAGAGGCTTCGCCCGACGCTTGTCAGTATGTACACCTACCTGCAGCCGGTCATAGCGGCCGTGATCAGCGTCTGGATAGGAATGGACGCCATAACGTGGAGGAAAGTCCTGGCGATCCTGCTCATCGTCGGTGGCGTCGTGCTTGTGGGACGAAGCCGAGCTGCGGGCAAATGAGATTAATTACACCTTCAAAAACCCATCCTTCTTGTAAAGGAAATACAGTATCAGCCAGCAGACTAGCACGTATCCGGCGGAGGTGATCACCTTTCCCCAGGGGTTGTCGCAGAGGCCTGCGAGGCCGCCGAAAAAGAAGTTGTTGATGGAACTGATGGAAACGATTCTCTGAAGGAGGTAGATGGTGATGGAGTTCATGCCTATCACTTTGAGCGGGAAGGCCCATTTCTTCCAGCCTTTTACGTCTATGATGTAATAGAAGATGGCGAGGCAGGCGAAGGAGTAGGAGCCCACCGCCAGCACGAAGGAACTGGTCCAGAGTTTCTTGTTGATGGGGAAGTCGAAGTTCCAGGCCCATGCAAGCACCCCGCACACCACGGCCGCCGCGAGCAGCCAGAGCGTCTTGCGTCCGCCGGACATCTTTTCGTCGGGAAGGCGCACAAGGTCGCCGGCGAACATTCCTAGCATGGTGGTGACTATGGCAGGAACCGCGCTGAGCAGACCTTCGGGGTCGAAGCGGCCGCCGTCGTAAAGCAGCCGGCCGAGCAGCAGTTTCCTGTCTACCCAGCCCACGAGGTTGCCCTGGAGCGACAGGGAATCCCCTCCCGGCACGTCCGGGGCGCCCACGAAGCGTATCAGCAGCCAGTATCCTATGAGGATAGCCACGGCGATGATGCCGCGTTTCCAGGGAGATTTCACAAAAAGATAGATAAGTGCCGCTCCTGCCCAGGCGATGCCGATGCGCATCAGCACGCTGGCAACGCGCAGGGTCTTGAAGTCCAGCCTGAAGATGCCGTTGTACACAAGGCCCAGGGCGATGAGGATGAGGCAGCGGCGGATGATCTTCCAGACTATCTGCCCCGTGCTCTTGCCGGCCTCGCGCTGCCTGGAGAGGGAGAAAGGCCACGAAACACCCGCCAGGAAAATGAACAGAGGGAAGATAGTGTCGTGATGCCTCAGACCGTTCCAGTCCACATGGGTCATCTGCTGTGCGAGCCAGGAATTGTCCCCGTCCGGGAACAGGTGGCACAATGCCACTATCAGCCCGGAAACACCCATGATAAACATCATGTCGAAGCCCCTCAAGGCATCCAAAGAGACAAGTCTTTTGGATTTGTCCATATCAAAAACCTTATCTGAATTTTCCGTCTTCCTCGAGCATCCCTAGGTAGGAATTGTAGCGCTCGGCGCTGATTTCCCCGGCATCGACGGCGGCCTTCACGGCGCAGCCGGGTTCGTGGGTATGGGTGCAGGGCACGAAGCGGCACTCGTCAGCCACACGCAGCATTTCCGGGAAATATTTGGATATCTCTTCCTTCTCCAGATCCACCAGCCCGAAGCCCCTCAGCCCCGGCGAATCGATTATATATCCTGCCGCCTCAATGCCGGCGGAGTGAATGCCTCCTGAGGAACTCCGTTCGCTTTGCTCACTCCGGCCCCTCCCATCGCAAGCGACGGGCCCCTCCCCCTGCCCCTGTCCGGGGGTGGACAGGTCCTCAGGAGGCATTCCTCTGCCGGCAAAGGAACTGATCGGGTACATTTCATACAAAGAAGTAGTATGTTTCCCTTGGAGGTGGGCAAGAGAGATGTTCCCGATTTTGGGATCCAGCGACGGGTCCACCGCCTTGATCAGCGACGACTTCCCCACGCCCGACTCGCCGGAAAACAGACTCAACTTCCCGGCGCAGGCCTCCCGCAATTCTGCTATGCCTTCGCCGGTCTTGCAGGAAGTATCGATCACGCGGTAGCCCGCACCCTCATATATCCGGTGAAACTCCGCAAGCGCCTCCGGAGCGTCGTCGCGGTACAGGTCCACCTTGTTGAGCACGATCACTACCGGAATCTTGTAGACCTCGCAGGTCACGAGGATGCGGTCGAGGAATGGGAGTTTTATTTCCGGAAAGAAGAGGCTGACGGCAATTACGGCCTGGTCTAGGTTGGCGGCGATCACGTGGGCCTGACGGCTGAGATTGGTGGATTTGCGGATCACGTAGTTCTGCCTCGGCAGAATCTCAGTAATTACAGCGGACGGAATGGCCCCTGTGGAGCATTTTCCCGTATAGGGTTGCGAAGCAACGCGGAACAGGGGCCCTTTTTCGTCCGCTGTAATATAGGAAACCTTGTCGCCCACGGCGACGGGATTGGTGGCCGAAGACTTCTGCAGACGCACCTTGCCGCGAAGCACCGCGGGAAACGGATCCCACTTGGGGAGCTCGCTCAGCAGGTAGTGGCTGCCCGCATTCTTTACAACCGTCGCAATCCTCTCTTCCATGATTATTTAGCTCTTCCTATCAGATTCTCCGCAAAACGCCGGAGCACCTCGAAACGGACTTTGTTCAATTTGAGCTTGCGTGCCGCCTTCAGCGCCTCCTCGGTATAGCGGCGCACCTCCGCACGGGCGTCGGCATCTACTCCGCAATCGACATACACCTTCTTGATGCCGGCAATCTTGCGTGCGTTTTCTCCTTCGGGCACCTGGGCGTTGAAACGGGCCAGGAAGGCCTCTCTGACCTCGCCCTGCAACTTCTCGCAGGTGCGCACCGTAAGCCAGCTCTTCTTGCAGTTGATTATATCGCCGCCTATGGGCTTGCCGAACACCTTTTCATCTCCGAAGGCGTCCAGGTAATCGTCCGCCACCTGGAAGGCCATGCCGAGTTGGTAGCCATAGTCGTAGAGCGCCTGGCATGCCTTGTCGTCGGCCTGGGCCATGATTGCGCCCATCTTAGCGGAACATGCCAGCAGTACAGCGGTCTTCAACCCTATCATTTTACAATAATCGACCATCGTCACCTCGGGCACGCTCTCGAACTCCATGTCGTACTGCTGGCCCTCGCAGACCTCTGCCGCAGTCTTGGAGAAGAGTCCGAGCACCGCCTCGAGCCTGTCGGCGGGAGCCTTGGCGATGCGCTTGTATGCGTCTATCTGCATCACGTCGCCGGACAGGATCGCGGTGTCTTCGCTCCACTTCTTCCAGACTGTTTCCTGCCCGCGGCGCAGGGGGGAACGGTCCATGATGTCGTCGTGCAGGAGGGTGAAGGTGTGGAAGACCTCCAGCGCTCCGGCCACTTCCATGAGTCTGGGAGTGAATCTGTCCTTGAACAGGGAATAGCTGGTAAGGCAGAGGCGGGGACGGATGCGCTTTCCGCCGATGCCTATCATGTATCTGAGTGGATCGTAAAGCCCGGCAGGTTCGGCCGGGAACTGTATCTCTTTGAACAGGCGCCCGATGGCGTCATCGATATGTGGTTCTGTAAGCATAATGCACAAATATAGCCAATTTTACTATCTTTGCCAACGCAATGCGAATTACTTTGGGAGACATACTGTCGGGCCGCGTGCGCATCGTGCGCAGACGCCGCCGACGCACTCTTCCCGAGACCGCCGAAGTGGCCGGACTGCGAAAGCAGGCGAAGGCATTTCTGCCGGTCAGGCTCGCGGAACTCGCCGCGGAGCATGGATTCATCTATAATCAGGTGCGCATCAAACACAACGTCAGCAACTGGGGAAGCTGCTCCAGCAAAGGCAACATCAACCTTAACCTAAACCTGATGCGTCTGCCTGCAGAACTGCAGGATTATGTAATGCTCCACGAACTATGTCACCTCAAGTACCTGAACCACGGTCCGGAGTTTCATGCCCTTCTGGAAAAGGTCTGTCCGGACCACCGTCGCCTTCAGCGGAGGATGAAAGATTACAGGCTCATTTAAGCTGAAGGAATATCATTTTTCTTCATTTTTCTTTGATTTACATTGGAATTTTACTATTTTGCGCCCAAAGTAGTGTTTATTATGAGGTTAGAAAGACTATTCCTCCCGCTTTTCATGTGCGTTTTGGCTGCTTTCTCGCCAGTTCAGGCGGGATGGGCGCAAAATGCTTCGGGCGTGCCCCCGCAGCCTAAGGGGCAGTCGCATCTCTATGGTAAAATAACGGATGATGGCGGAGAGCCCCTCCCCGGCGTCGTGGTTTTCCCGAAGGGTGCGACGAACAAGGCTGTCACGTCCAATCTGGACGGAAATTATTCGATTCCTGTTCCGAAAGACGCCGGCACGGTGTTCGTGTTCCAGTTCCTGGGGATGGTGACGCAGGAAATAAGCGTCAGCGCCCCGGGACGGAAGGATGTGGTGATGAAATCGGACAATATGTTGGACGCCGCCGTCAGCATAGGATATGGACTTATCCAAAAGCGTGATGACTTTACAGGATCTGCCGTTCAGGTGAGCAAAGACCAGATTGCAATGCGCCCTGCAGACCGTATCGATAATCTTCTCGCAGGTTCTGTGCCTGGCATGAATGTGATAGAAGATTCAACCAACGGAAGGCCCTCTGTCAAAATCAGAATCAGAGGAGATGGTTCATTGAGCGCCTCCAACGAGCCGTTATGGATTATTGATGGTGTGCCGGTATTCCAGGGCACAAGGACAAATTCTGTTACAGGCACGTCCTACACCGTGAGCCCTCTTTCGTATATGAATCCGGATGATATCGAGTCCATAACAGTGCTTAAAGATGCCTCTACCACCACTCTATATGGTGCAGACGGCTCAAACGGTGTCATTCTGGTAACTACAAAGGGGTCCAAGGGAGGAGAAGTATCGTACAATGCATCTGTGCGCTATGGACTTTCCACCCTCGACAAAAGCACGGTAAAGAAGTTGGTAAACGGCACTCAGTATCTTGCTCTGGCCAAAGAAGCCTGGACAAATTCTGGCCGCAGCCTCTCCACGTTCCCTTATCAGGACAACGAATACCAGACATTCTCCAATATGGATTATGACTGGACTGATGCGTATCTTGGGGTAGGGCAGACCACCCAAGCCAACTTCTCGGCGGCTGGCGGAAGCGACAAGATGAAGTTCGTTCTTTCCGGAGGTTGGTTCGACAGTTCTTCCTATGTAAAAGGTAACAACAAGAACCGTTTCTCCCTCTCTGCCAAGACGGATGTCAAGTTTTCTCCGAAACTGAAGATGCAAGTGAAAATGGCTGCCGACTACAATGTGGACGACGTGTTCTCGCTTTACGGCTCATATGACGAGATCCTGCCAATTTTCTCGCCCTACAACGAAGACGGATCCTATCGTTACTATAACTATTATAGCAAGAAGGATGACGGCACCTACGAAGTCCAGAAATACAACAATTACGGAAATGATCTAATGGAACGTGAGTTTGATGAGAACCGTCAGTACACTCTCAATGCCGAAGGATCTGTTGTCCTGACTTACAATCCATTAAAATGGCTCACGTTCACGTCCCATACCAGCGAGAGGCTCATCTCCATATATGAGTCCCAGTACTATACCCGTAAATCACTCGCAGGCATCAATTCGTCAGACCCGTCGCTGTCGGGCTATTCCCGCCGGTCCGGCGTATTCAATATGGCATTCTACGAGAATATGCGCGCAAATGCAAACCATACGTGGGGTAAATTCAATGCCAATGGTTTCGTGGGAGCCGAATACAAGACATCAGGGCATTTCTCCCTCTATGCAACTGGTAATGGCTTTACCAACGACAGCATCAGGGAAATCTCCTATGCTAATTCCGATACCCGGAAAGGGTCATCTTCCCGTTCTGAAAGCAAATCGCTCTCGTACATCGCCAATGCCAATGTCTCCTATGATAAACGCTATGTGCTATCTGCCAACTGGCGCCGGCAGGGTAATTCCAGCTTCAGTGAATACTCCCGCTGGGGAACCTTCTGGGCGGCTGGTTTAAGCTGGAATATTCACAATGAGCATTTTATGGATGTTCCCTGGCTCAATACCCTGCGGGCAAAGTATACCTACGGCAGTTCGGGTAATTCGCGCGTGGATTCCTCTAGCGCAGACGGCTCCTATGTGATCAATTCATCCCACTCTTACGGAGGAAAGTCTGGCGCCGCGCTCAGCAAACCCGCAAATCCCGGCCTCCGCTGGGAGAGAACCTATACCAGCGACTGGATGTTTGACTTCGGAGCATTCAAGAACAGGGTGGAACTAAGCCTTGAATATTATGTCCGTCGCACCAGGGATGTCCTTTACGGCGGAAGGGTATCATCCATTATTACCGACGGAGACGTGACCCGCAATGTCGGTGTAATATCAAATAAGGGTATTGAGTTTACCTTGACTACGGTGAACATCCGCAAATCCGGCTTTACCTGGACTACTTCCATCAACGGAGCCCATAACCATAATATGATCGAAGAACTCTACAAAGATACCCATACCGGATTCTTCGATTCCATCTGGGTGGCGGGGCAGTCGAAAGATGCCTTCTGGCTCGTCCGGTGGGCGGGAGTGGATCCCGTAACGGGGGCGCCTATGTGGTATGATATAAACGGAGACCTCACATACAACTTCTCTTTGGATAACCGCGTATATCTTCCGCAGTATTCCAAGGAACCGATCCTGCAGGGAGGTGTCTCGAACGACTTCACCTTTGGTAGGTTCAACTTGCGGATTATGTTCGACTACCGCCTTGGAGGCTGGGATTACATCCCTCTTGAGAATGACGGCTCCGACATCGTGGATTACACCGGCAGGCCTGCCATCGAGGAATTGAACCACTGGACAACCCCAGGGGTGGGCAATGTCAGTCCTGAATTCCGTTATAAATATGGGGCGAATAACGACTGGAACTCGACGCGCTCGTTATGGAACACTACCTATATCCAGTTCCGCAGCATCTCTTTCGGCTACCGTTTGCCTGAAAGGGTAAACCGTGCGCTCCACGTTAAGAATACTTCGATCAGTATCATTGGAGACAATTTGTATCTATGGACTCCCGGCCAGGGCAGGAACAGGAACAGCTACAAGACGCTCAAATACTCCGATGGACTCCGTCGCGGCCTTTCCGCCCAAGTTTCGTTCAACTTCTAAAGACTGCGGAAGATGAAAAACATATTCAAATATATATTGATCGCAGTCGCGGCAGTAGCGCTGCCCTCATGCGAAAAAATGGAAAAGAAACTCCTGACGGTGGATGTCATCGGCAAGAATACCATCGCGGGTTTCATGCAGGAGTATGACGGATACGTAAGCGCCGGAGAAGGGCTCCATGCTGAAATACGCACTTTCTACCCTACGTTTATCAAATACGCCGAAATCGCAGGTGACCTGCTGAACATTACGGCGAACGCTGACGAGGGTGACCAGCTGCTGTTCAACTATCAGATGGAGCAGCACCACATAGCTACCTATCCCCGCAACTACTGGGCGAACGGCTGGTCTATCGTAACGCAGGTTACGTATCTTCTCGAATACGGTCCGAAAAACCTCGAGCAGGGGTGGTCGGCCGCAGAAAATACTATGGTCAGAAAAATCATGGCGCAGGCACATTTTGCACGTGCTCTTGCAATGTTTGAGATATGCTGCGCGTATGCACAACCCTATAATTATACGGAAGACCATTCACACATCGGTATTCCCATCCTTACGCACGTGGCCTCGTTCGAGGAGGTCCTTCCAAGAAAGTCTGTCAAAGAAGTTTATGCCCAGATACTGGACGACCTGAATGACGCGCTGGACCTCTTCAAGACCGTTGCAAAGGACAATCCGACCGGTGCCCAGGTTGATGCCATTACAGATCCTTACCATATCTCCTATATCGCGTGCGAGGCACTCCTGGCCAGGGTTTACCTGTTTATGGAACGCTGGGACGACGCGGCAAAGATGGCGCAGTCCGTAATCGGAAAGGTCCCGCTCACCCCCAGAGAACAGTATATCGATATGTACCGTAATTCTCAGGCGGTCCCCGGAAAGGAGACTATATTCCGGTTGAATCACTTCGATGCCAGCACAAGCCTTTCCAGTTTCTTCGATCCCGTGCGCGGTGCCAAGTTCGAGCCGACCGAGATGATGTACACCCTGTACCCGGACGACGACATTCGAAAGCAGTTACTGACCTACATACCCCAGGATGGAGAGGAGGGCATCATGCCCGGTTCCAAGCCCAAGGCGGTATGCAAGTACCTTTGGTGGAAGCAGGGCATTGCCGACGAGATGGCCCGTGTGCATGACAACTTCGTGTTCCGTGTTTCGGAAATGTACCTGATCCATGCCGAAGCCGTGTTGCAGGGGAGTGGAGATACCGCTGGAGCGGCATCCGACCTGAAGGCTATCATTGCCCGCGCCCGTGGCGTAGCGGAATCAACGGTCACCGTTCCTACCGGAAAGGATGCCCTTTTGGAAGCTGTCAAGACAGAGCGCGTGAAGGAACTTTGCTACGAGGGGCACCGCATTTTCGACATTACCCGCCGCAAGGAGAATCTCGTCCGTACAAATAACTCCTCCGTAAAGCTGGTCGAATATCCAAATTATCGATTTGTTCTGCCCATCGATCAGATGGAGATGCAGTCAAATGAAAACATGATCCAAAATGAAGGCTATGAAACCAAGTAGAATAATTGCAATAATAGCATCCGCCCTTTTGCTGGCAAATTGTTCCGACCGTCCTGAAGATCTCCTTTTCACAGATTATTTTGTGTCGATCCAGGATGAGAATGGTTCGGAGTCTTCCCGCGTGCTCGCCACTTCCAATAATCTGGTAAAGACATATTACCTGAAGCTTGTTTCCGTAGCCAGGACCGAGCCTTTGACCGTGTATTTTGATATTGAAATTGGGGACGGCCTCACAAAGGGCGTTGATTTCACCCTCCAGCGCGATGTGACAAGCATCGATTTTGAACCGGGAGTTTACCAGAAGCCGTTCAGGATCAATTATCTGGGCCGTGCCGTAGATCCCTCGAAAGACAATACAATCAAGATCCGCCTTACCTCCACTTCCGATCCGTCGGTCCGAGTGGGACGTCCGGGACCAAAGTCCAAGTTCAGCGTTCATACCATAGAGAAGTATAATTTGTAATCAACCAATCAGTATTAATATGAAAAAGTATTTGTGGATTTTTGCAGCCGTAGCCACAGTGGCTTTTGGCTGCACCAAGGAACCGGAAAAGGAAGAAGTCAAGGATGAGACTCCTGCCCAACTTGTTTCCTTCAAGATTCTTGCGGCTGACAACGAAGATCTGGCCCAGGACTATGCACCGGATGCCATCGCTTCTA
>Ga0256405_10012550_pt1 | contig 10466 bp, 10 predicted proteins | sample RumenRJG_02DNA_FD_189096 | JGI IMG/M metagenome (GOLD analysis project Ga0256405, IMG submission 189096) | Bovine rumen microbial communities from Lethbridge, Alberta, Canada - RJG_02 | ecosystem: Host-associated > Mammals > Digestive system > Stomach > Rumen | place: Canada: Alberta... | reverse complement strand
CTACATATAGTTCCTTTGAAAATTTCATAAAAAGAAGCCCTCCATAACTTCATTTTTATGATAGCAAAGAGGGCTTATTTTCGATATTTCGGGGTTTTTATGGGGAGATATAAGAATTTGTTATGGCATGAGCGCCAACCATCTGTATTTCATATTGCAAAAGAAGTCCGTAGAATTGGTGTGATATGTTATTCTCCGGTATCAAGCTCAAGGGCGTGGCGGAGATACTTCAAAAAAGCTGCGGAATCCTCGTCAGGAGATTCGCCCTTTCGTGAGAGATACCCGAAGGCGATTCTGTTTTCCATTCCTTCAACGGGAATGCGCCTGAAATCATATTGGCGGTAAACGTCCTTCAGCCAGTAGCTTCCAAGGTTGCAAAGCTCGGTTTTATCCAGCGCCCGTATCATCATGTGGTCGCTGTTTGTCCTTATGACACGCTTTATTTCAAGTCTTTTTTTCCTGAAGGCGGGATCTCCTGCCAGCAAATCCTCTATTGTAAAGAAATCGTCCTCCAATTGGATAAATGAAAGGGCGGCAACCTCCTCGGCTGTTACTGAGGCGCGGGAGGCCAGGGGGTGATTGATTCCGACGTAAAGAACCAAATCCGTATCAAGGAGAGGAGTAAATGCAAGCTGATGGCGGTCAATCAGATAGCTGAGAGCGGAGCGTTTTGTGTCGGGAACGAAAAGGAAGCCAAGGTCATATTCGTGCGCCGAAAGCAGCGCAATCATTTTTTCTATACCGCATTCTGTGAAACGCATGTAAAGCTCCTTGCCCTCATCTTCCGATTTATTGTTTTTTGTGAATTCATTGTAAAAGGCAGTGAGCATAACCGCCATGTTGCTGCTGTTGTTCGTAGCGACGCGCAGAGTATGCTCGCGCTGCTCCATTCCTATTGAAGCAAAAAGCTCGGCGTTTCTCAGAGCCCGGAGAGCGTAGCCGTAGACCCGTTCTCCTGCTTCCGTAAGCTCTACGCCCGTGGAACGGCGGATAAAAAGGCGCGTGCCGATTTCATGCTCAAGCTCGCGGATGACCATGCTGACGTGGGGCTGTGTGGTAAAAAGCTCTTCTGCTGCCGTGGTCAAAGAACCGCAGCGGGCGCAGGAGAGAAAATACTGAAGTTGACGAAGTTCCATAAGGCCTCCTTATAAGTGCATAAAAAATTTTTCCGTAACACAATATTACCACACAGAGCCGCAAATTGGAGAAGACAGTCTAAGATAAAATTTAAATACTTGAGTTACTATAGAATCCATGAAGCTATAGTGCAAAATTGAAAATTCGTGCTTTTCTCTAATGGCGAAAACACTATGAACCATGTTCCTGTGCTTATCTTCTACAGCACGGACGAGTTCAGCATTCTGGCAGACGCTGATTCATGGTTCCGGCAGCGGAGGAAAGCAAGGCTTTCATTGCCGTCAATGTCTTCAACCACCGCATTTTCAGCCGTGAGTGGGATGCCCGTTACGGGAATCCGCCCGATCCGATGCTGCCTGAGCCGTAATTGCGCTTATTGGATTTTGTGCAGGAAAATTTCATAAGAAGAAAAAAACAGGGCTGAGGAAAATGAAAAAATTTATACTGTAACGACATGTTAATTGCATTTGTCTTGAGTGATATGAGGCGGGTGTGATATTCTTATTGTGTAAAAATTTTATTTTAAGGGAGTGGGGTCATGATTTTTCAGGGTAAGAAATTTATTCTGGCAGTATTTGCGATGCTGATGGTATTTCTTAGTTCAGCAACAGCATTTGCGGCCGAACCGGTAACGTCGGTCGGATACGCTAAACGGGCAATGGAATACTACAATAATAAACAGTATGATTTGGCAATTGCGGATTATAAGAAAGCTATAGAGATGGACGATAAAAATGCTTCTTTACACATGGAACTGGGGAAGTTGTACGTGGAGAAGAAGGATTGGGAAAAAGCACGGAAGCATTTTACGGCGGCAATAGAGTTAGAGCATAAGGCTGAGGCTTATGTATGGCGCGCGCTTACTTACTTGAATCAAAGACGATGGCCTGAAACGGTGAGAAATTGTAAATGGGCGCTGGAAAGAGATCCAATGTGTGCGGATGCACATTTTATTTGGGGTCAGTTCTGTATAGCGAGTGGAACAATAGATAGATCTAATTATTATGGAGACTGTGTTGCTGACGCGATAAAGCATTATTCGGACGCCATCAGAGTTAACCCCAATTACATTCCTGCTTATAAAAGGCGTGCTGAAGCATATATGATTAAGGGGAATTATGACGGAGCACTGGCGGACTGTCAAAAAGTTATAGAGCATGAGCCTGATAATCAGCAGGTGAAGGCTTTGATGAGCAAAATTCAGGAAAAAACAGCTCCGCCGGTTGAAGAAAAAGCACCGATATCACTGGAAAACGGTGCCGGATATCCGTCTGCTTCCGGTGGCACAGGCTCAGGCAGGATTGAGTTTATTCCGCGTGGACATGAAAAAAGAGAGTGGCCTAGTAATGTGGCAATATGGAAAACTCGCCCCTCTCCAAAACATAATAAAGAGTACATTATATCGTTTGTTTTGTACTTTGAACGCGATGAGCGAACTCCGTCAAGAGAGTATCATGAGGGCGTTCTTAGAGCATGTTTTCCTGATACGTACTTTTTTGATGTCGTCGGGTACGACGATGAGGGAAAACCAAATACCTTTCTGATTAATTCGGGAGGGGAAGATACGGACGTATATGGCTACGTATGTCGATTGACCGTTCTGGATCACGATAATGTGAAGATTGAATGGCTCAATCCATGTGAGAACGAATGGGAGCGTAAGAGACATAATCCGTCGTATCCTGATCCTACACCGGTTGTTCGGGAACCGTCGCGGAAACACCAGTATCCTGTTGAGATTTACACATTTCGTAATATTACGGGATCTGAATTAAACTTTCTTAGACAGATGAACAGAGACATTAAGCGAGAAAGTGGGTTCATGTCTGAGTATGGCTTATATCCGGGATATCTTGAGGTTCATGATAATGATAAAATATCTTTTGAGCATTCTTTTGGTGGTAGCACATATTGGAATGGCTGTTTGGGAGAGGGCGGTTACGATGCGTTCGATTACGTGGCGGATGCGCTAATAGCTTTTTGGGAAAATGGAGGAGAGGTTGAGCTTTATCCGGAAGGCTCTGGCAGTGTTGCCACAGGATTAGGCTGATAAATTCAAGAGGTAGAGGACGAGGAAAAGACATCGGTAATTATACTGTCGAAGAACAGACCGTATACGGTGACTTCAATGCCAAATGCCGAAGAGCCTCATGACTCTGATAAGCAGTGATTTTTCAGCGTATCAAATCAAAAAGTGTTTTGCTGTTTAAATTTAAAGGCGGAATCCGTTGTTTGGATTCCGCCTTTTGTGTTATAGCGTTGTGATTTTAGAATAAAGGGGCTGTGAAAATGCTCTTTCCCGGCCTTCCCCTTTAGGGGGAGGGGGACCGCGTTAGCGGTGGAGGAGGTACACAAAAGCTTGCCACTATCAACATAGTGGGTACTCTGGGGAGCACCTCATCCGACTGCTTCGCAGCCACCTTCTCCTAAAGGAGAAGGCATATTTTTGCATTTTTCACAGTCCCATAAATTTCTGGTGGAGACGAAGAGGATTGAACTCTCGACCTCTCGGATGCGAACCGAACGCTCTCCCAGCTGAGCTACGTCCCCACTTATATGAACAGAAACCAGTATAGCGCAGTTTTTACAAAAACGCAAGCCAATAGGGCAAAGCAAAATGACTGAACATTAAGAAATATTTATGAAATTTGAATTATACAATAAAAACATGTACGTTTCAAAAAACTTTTCAAAAAAGGAAAAAACTTGAAAAAAAAAGAGGATTATATACTGACAACGTCGAATATTTACGTTAGTATATATAAAGGTCAGTTATTGTCATGCGGTGAATCATAAAAAATTATGCGCCCGGACAAGCGATGATTTTAAGGAGGTAAGAGAGCGTGGAAAAGCGGGAAACAATGTTGGAATCCTATCTGCGCAGAGGTCTGAGCCGCCGTACATTCATTAAGGGATGTGTTGCGCTGACGACTATGATGGGATTGAGCACCGACATGGTGTCAAAGGTTGTAGAGGCGGCGGAGAAGAAACCTCTGCCGGTTGTTATCTGGCTTCATGGTCATGAGTGCACGGGCTGCGATGAGTCCTTCATCCGTTCCGGCGCACCGTTGGCATCGGATCTGGTGCTGACGAATATTGCACTTGAATATGATCATCTGCTTAGCGCAGGAAGCGGAGAGCCGTTCGAGCATCATCTTGAGGAAACAGTGAAAAAATACTGGGGCCAGTACATTTTGGCTGTAGAAGGCGCCGTATCTACTACTGATAACGGTACGTTCTGCATGTCAGGCGGAAAACCGTTTGTTGAAACGCTGCAGCGTGTTGCAAAGGGAGCAGCCGCTATTATTGCGTATGGTACGTGTGCAACAGACGGCGGTATTCAGGGGGCAAAACCGAACCCGACAGGCTCTGCGGGTATCAAACATTACACAGGCACGAAGCCTATCATCAACGTGCCGGGCTGCCCACCGATTCCTGAGGTTATGACAGGCGTTGTAATGCATGTTGCTTTGTTCGGCAAGATTCCGCCACTGGATTCCGAGGGACGTCCAAAGCAGTTCTATGGAAACCGTATTCATGATACATGCTACCGCCGTCCGTTCTTCGATGCGGGTATGTTCGCAGACAGCTATGATGACGAGGGCGCTAAAAAAGGCTGGTGCCTTTATAAGCTCGGATGCCGCGGACCTGAAACATATAATTCCTGCGGCAATTTGCGCTGGTATCAGGGCATGTCCTATCCGATTCAGTCCGGTGCTGCCTGCATCGGCTGCTCAAATGCTCATTTCTGGGACGAGGGACCAATGTTCGCACGTCTGCCGGAATACGGGCCGCTGGGCGATATCGACAAAATCGGCGCAGGTCTTGCGGTTGCGACGGCAGCCGGTGTTGCTGTTCATGCGGCAGCAAGTGTTGTACAGAAACAGCAGCGTGATAAAGATAAAGAAAATGGGAAAGAGCAGGTGGGCAATAAATGAAACACGTAGTAGTTGATCCGGTAACGAGAATTGAAGGCCATCTGCGCGTAGAGATGCAGGTGGATGAAGCTTCCGGAAAGGTAACCGATTCCATTTCCAGCGGTACAGCATGGCGCGGTCTTGAGCTTATCCTGCACGACCGTGATCCGCGTGATGCCTGGGCATATATCCAGCGTATCTGCGGTGTCTGCACGACGGCTCATGCTCTTGCATGCGTCCGTGCGGTAGAGGATGCTCTCGGAATCAAGATTCCGAAAAACGGTAATTACATCCGTAATATTATGGCTGCGTCACTTACGGTGCAGGACCATATCGTTCATTTCTATCATCTGCATGCCCTTGACTGGGTCAGCCCGGTTGCTGCTCTTTCGGCAAATCCGGAAGCAACGGCAAATCTTCAGAACGCTGTACTGAAGACTTACAAGCTTCCTTTCAGCGGCCCGGCAGGTACGGTAACGGAGGCATTCCGCAAGGAAGTTCCCCGTGCTACGCCGTCCTATTTCAAAGGTATTCAGGATAAGGTAAAGGCAATTGTTGAGAGCGGCCAGCTGGGTATCTTCTCCGCGCAGTGGTGGGATCATCCGGACTATAATCTGCTTCCGCCTGAGGTTCACCTGATGGCAGTTGCTCATTATGTTGAGATGCTGGACAAGCAGCGCGAGCTTGTTACTCCGCATGTTGTATTCGGCGGTAAGAATCCGCATCCGCATTATGTTGTAGGCGGTATGCCATGCTCCATTTCCATGGACGACGGCAACTCGCCGATAAATACGGCACGTCTTGATATCGTTGACCGTGCGGTTAATTTGGCGCGTACTCTCGTAAATGAATATTATCTGCCTGACCTCCTTGCCATCGGTCACATTTATGTCCAGAAGGGCATGACAGACGGCGGCGGTCTTGCAAAAGAACGCGTTATGGCATTTGGTCAGTTCCCGCTTGAGACGACTTCGACGACTCAGGACGGAACCTTCTTCAAGAATCTCCTTATCCGCAGCAACGGTGTTGTTGAAAACTTCGGTCAGGGTGTCATGAAGGCGAAGTTCACTGAGATTACGGGCGACGACCTCAAGAATCCTGAGGTATTCGGCGAGGCTGTTACACACGCATGGTACGAATATGAAGGAAAAGACGGAGATGCTCAGCCGCGTCATCCGTGGGAAGGTCAGACGAAGGCCAAATATACGGGTCCTAAGGTCGGTACACCTACAGACTGGAAAGAGCTTAACGAGAAGGGCAAGTACTCCTGGCTCAAGACTCCGCTGTGGCACATGAAGATGTGTGAGGTCGGTCCGCTGGCTCACTACATCATCATCTATACAAAGGCTAAACAGGGACTCCTGCCTGATATGACATGGGCAGAGAAGATGATGGTAGATCAGATTGAGGCAGTTTCGAAGGTTCTCGGACTGGCTCCTGAGGTATGGCTCCCGACTATGGTCGGCCGTACGGCTGCCCGTGCTCTTGACTGCCAGCTCAATGCTGAGGTCGAGAAGTTCTTCTTCGATAAGCTCATCGAGAATATCAAGAGCGGCGATACACAGGTTGCTTCCATGGATAAATGGGATCCGTCCACATGGCCTAAACGTGCTGTCGGTGTTGGTCTCTACGAAGCACCGCGCGGAGGTCTCAGCCACTGGATAACAATCGAGAACGGCAAGATTTCCAATTATCAGTGTGTTGTTCCGACTACATGGAACGCATGCCCGAGAGACGACAAGGCGGGCCACGGCGCATACGAGCTGGCTATGATGGACACGAAGGTCAAAATCGCAGACAAGCCGCTTGAAATCGTCAAGGTCATCCGCTCCTTTGATCCGTGCATGGCATGTGCAACGCATCTTTTCAATGAGAAGGGCGAAAAGATTAATGTTGTTACGACCGATCCATACGGCGGCATGCATGTCGACGCCTGAGAGAGGTGAGTGAATATGGTTAAGGAAGAACGGAGGATATATTACCTCTTCAGTCCGTTCCTGCGGATATTCCACTGGATTATGGCAGTAAGCATCCTTGTGATGTTTGTTTCCGGGCTTTTAATCACGAAGCCGGTTTACATCAACGCTCTTGAACCTACGTATACGCTGTTTCTCGTTGATGTGACACGAAGCGTGCATTTCCTTGCGGCGTTCGTGTTCTGTGCTTCGCTGATTCTCCGCGTCTACGGATATATCATCAACCGCGGCGACCGTTTGTTCCCGCGTGTTTTGGAAGGCCATTTCTACTCTGAAACTGTTGATGTGGCACTTCATTATATGCTTCTGAAGAAATCCCATGCACCGTTCCTCAGGAACCCGCTGGCGCGTATGTCCTATGCAGGACTTTACGTTATGGCAGCAATCGAGATCGTTACGGGCTTTGCTATGTACAACATGGCAGACCCGAACACTATCGGAGGCTTCCTGTTCGGCTGGGTGAACACGGTGCTCGGCGGAGAGTACATGACTCATGTGGTACATCACTACTGCGCATGGGGTATCATGCTCTTCGTTATCGGTCATATTTACATGGCTATCCGCGCGGATTTCATGGAGGGCGAGGGCGAGATTTCCAGTATGTTCAACGGTACCAAGCTCCTGGAGCATGAACCGAAGGACGCCTGTGAGGTTGAGCCTCCCAAAACGAAATAAATATATGGAGGAATTCACTGATGTGTAAAGAATGCGGCTGCGGCCAGAATAACGGAAATACCCGTCTGCAGTTTATTACCGAAGGATATACGGAAGAAAGTGCAAAGACGGTCGAGAAGGCGCTTCTCGGACTGCCGGGAGTAATGTATGTTCATATTCACTGGCATGAGGGAGAAACGACAATTGATTATAATCCGTCCAAGACAAAAATGACGGAAATCATCAAGGTATTTTCGGATAACGGTCTCGAAGCCGGATTGTAATGATTTTCCGAGGGGACGCCGAAGGGCGTCCCCTTTTTTTAGAATAAATATCCGAGTACTTGTGATAAAATGCAGACAAGGATATATTAGGAGGTGGACGGATGCACGAGATGTCGCTAGCGGAGGGAATACTCGATATCACGAAGAACTACGCTGAGCAGAACGGAGCTAAGAAGGTAACGAAGATTGCTCTCCTTATCGGCGATATGGCGGGGGTTGAAACAGACTCGCTGGAGTTCTGCCTCGGAGTTGTGAAAAAAGGTACTGTGGCAGAAAACGCAGAGGTAGTTATAAAACATGTTCCTCTCGTTGGCCGATGTACCATGTGCGGCAAAGAACGTCCTATCGAAAAATATAATTTTATCTGCCCTGACTGCGGAGGGGTGCTTGATACAGTTTCAGGACGCGAGATGCGGGTAGATTATCTTGAAATGGAGTGAGCAGATGGAAGTCAAGGTCATGCAGGATGTACTGGGAGAAAATGATAAGATTGCAGAATCTATCCATGACAAGCTTGCGGCACATGGAATTTTTGTGATGAATCTTCTTGGTTCTCCCGGCTCCGGAAAAACAACACTTTTGGAGCGCACGCTTGAAAAGCTTGCAAAGGAAATGAAGATTGCTGTCATTGAGGGGGATCTTTTCACCTCGAAGGATGCGGACAGGATTGCAAAGCACGGAGCGGAGGTAATTCAGGTTAACACCAGCGGCGGGTGTCATCTTGAGGCGCCTATGATTGAAAAGGCTCTTTCGGATATTGACTGGCAGTCCATGGATATGCTTGTTATTGAAAATGTCGGAAATCTGGTCTGTCCCGCTGAGTTTGCTTTGGGCGAGCAGGCGAAGGTTACGGTTCTTTCAATTACCGAGGGAAACGACAAACCCATGAAATATCCTTTGATTTTTAAGGAGTCGTCACTGGCAATTTTAAATAAGGTAGATTTGCTTCCCTATACGGATTTCAGTGTAGAGGAAGCTGTTGAAGATATTACGACGATTCACCCCGGCGCTTCGGTGCTTTCGGTTTCGGCACGTACAGGCGAAGGACTGGACGCATGGCTGGACTGGCTGCGTGCGCAGGTTAAGAAGGCAAAGGAGGCTGCAAGGTGAGCGTAATTGATCCGGTTTCCGCACCTGAGATTACAGTGCTCGGAGTAGGAAATATTGTGCTTAGGGATGAGGGCTTTGGCGTCCGTGTCGTAGAGGCACTTCAGGAAAAATATGAATGGCCTGAAAATGTGCAGCTTTTGGATGGCGGTACTCTCGGGATGGAGCTTCTGCGGTTCGTGTCCGGGACGAAGAAGCTTCTCGTAATAGACGCGGTGGCAGGAGATACGCCGGGAAAGGTGTACCGCTTCTCGGGAGATGGAGTTTCCAACCATTTTAACGAAAAGCTTTCGGCACATGAAATCGGTATACAGGATGTCCTGACTGTATTTAAATTCGGTGGTCATGAAATGCCTGAAACGGTTGTAATTGGGGCTGTTCCTGAAAACCTTGATGCCGGGATGGAGCTTTCCGATACGCTTGCAGCCAGAGTTCCGGAGCTTTGTGATATGGCGGTTAAAGAGCTTTCGGACTGGGGCGTTAAACCTCAGCTGCGGAAATGACAGAGAATTAATGAAGGTATTAAAAGGAGAGTATTATGTGTCTTGCAGTACCTGCAAAGGTGATTGAAATAAAAGACCGGATGGCAACGGTAGAGGTGCGCGGGGTACAGCGCCCTGCCAGTATTATGCTTCTTCCGGAGGCAAAGGTGGGCGACTATGTGCTCGTTCATGCAGGCTTTGCCATGCAGTTTGTGACAGAGCAGGATGTGGCTGAAACAAATGCGCTGTGGGCTGAAATGAATGGCGCGGAACGTACTATGACTGAGCTTCCTGAAAATGAACGGGCATCTTCGAGGATAGTGCCATGACAGAAAAAGTAGATTTGCACGTCCTTGGACGCGAGCTTTTGGCGGGTATCAAAAAAAATATCGAGTCCCTCGGACGTACTGTGCGTTACATGGAGGTCTGCGGTACTCATACGGTATCTATCTTTCGTGCGGGGCTCCGACAGATTCTTCCGGAGAGTGTTGAGCTCGTTTCGGGACCGGGCTGTCCTGTATGCGTTACACCTGATATCTATATGGATACGGCGATTGCGTACGCAAAGCAGGAGGACGTTATTATTACCACCTTCGGAGACATGCTGAAGGTGCCGGGGAGTAAATCAAGCCTCAGCGAGGCTATGGCTGAGGGTGCTGATATCCGCGTGGTGTATTCGCCCCTCGACAGCCTGCCGATTGCAAAGGAAAATCCGGATAAAAAGGTTATTTTCCTTGCTGTAGGCTTTGAGACTACGGCGCCTACGGCGGCTGCCGTGGTAATCGCAGCAAAGGAGCAGGGAATTGAAAACTTCTATGTACTTTCTGCGCAGAAGCTTGTTCCGCCGGCCATGAGAAGTCTTTTGGCAGATCCTGAAATGCGTATTGACGGGTTCCTGCTGCCGGGACA
>Ga0256405_10012549_pt1 | contig 10468 bp, 18 predicted proteins | sample RumenRJG_02DNA_FD_189096 | JGI IMG/M metagenome (GOLD analysis project Ga0256405, IMG submission 189096) | Bovine rumen microbial communities from Lethbridge, Alberta, Canada - RJG_02 | ecosystem: Host-associated > Mammals > Digestive system > Stomach > Rumen | place: Canada: Alberta... | reverse complement strand
TTCATTTGCTGATTCTAAGATGATATTAGAAGCAGTTGTTTTATATTCATCAGCAGTAAGGTCATAATTACCAGATGAAACAATCATGTTGTAATATTTGCGAGCGATTTCGTCATAGAGACCAATCTTAATATCACTGAATGCAACATATCTTATTTCGAGTTTGGCATTTGTGATGTACTCAATCTTACCACCACGGAGATAAATCTTATCAAAGTCTGGTTTATTAGGCCAGTTATATTCAAAAGCACCTACAACACTAGGAGATGGCTCATAGTCAATATTGTCTGTTTCAAAATAAACAGGAATAATTTCACCATCAGCTCCATTTGTGCATGCAATATTCTCGGCAATGAGTCTAATGTTTGTTACCCAATAACCTGCATTTCTAAGAGCTTTTACTTTATTCTTGATACCTTCAATAAGGATTTTATTTTCTTTTAATGTACCATTTGAGATTTCGATTGTATCTAATTTCTCTTCACCAATATTCTGGATAATAGATTTAAGGGTTCCATTACCATAAATATCATAGCGATATGGCTCACCTAATTCAGGATTTTCAACCTTGCTTCTTACAAGTTCATTAACTTTCTGAATAAGGTCTTGCTGTAAATCTACATTTCCAGTAATCTTACCCCAACGAGCAGAACCAGTATCTTCGTTTGTAATCTCATTAAGTGGTTTTCCATTATACATTGGAACAACACCTTCAGGACCAACGAAATTAAGAGGTAATACTCTATTATCATCACCAATATTTAATGCAGTCTTTTTACGATATTCAATAGAATAATCTGTAGAACCAACTGTCATTGTGCTGTCAGTGTTTGAGAACTTAATGTGTAAAGCTTTTGGTAATTTTTCAGCAGGGATATCTACTGTTACTGACTGATTAACTGAGCTGTAAGTATCTGAAACCCAGCCATTATCAGCTTCCAACTGCCATGTAATATTTAATGGAAGAATAATATTATTGAGGTTAATTTTAAGACCTTCAATAAAATTACCCTGATTTACAATTTCTGCATAAGAAACTTGGAAGTTTTCATCAAATGCAATTAAAGCATCACCATGTCCAAGAGTAACAGTTCTAGTATTCTTAATAGACTGAGATTTTACAGTATCATCAATCTCATACTGAGAATAGTCTTTTACATAATTTTTATTTTCAATTACATAGCGACCTGGACCTTCAGGTAATTCTTTAATATTATCATAAGCATAAAGAAGTTTTTCACGTTCTTCCTGTGTCATGTGAGGAGAATTAGGCTTATTGATATTATTTACGTGCTCATTGAATGTAGCCATAGCTGCATCCAAAGCTTCTTGATTTTCATGAGATCTTTGGTCAAACTCATTCCACTTTTCTCTTTCTTCTTGAGTAATGTGGATAACTTTGTCTTGAGTATGCTCATTGAAAGCAACCTGAGTAACGAATGCATTTAAGCTTGGAAGGTCTGTTAAAGTTTTCCATTCACCTTCTTCATTAAAATACCAATATGTTGATTTGTTTGCAACACCTTCTTCTGCTTTTGGCTCAACAATATAGAAACGGCTTAATTCACCACCTTCTGGGAAAGTATGTTCCAAAACTTCTTGAGGAGTTGTGCATCCATCTACCCAATGTACATATACATATCCTGATGTCATGATTTCATCTGCTTTAGAATTAATCATGTCATAGATTTCACGTTTTGTATATGTGTCAATCATCTGAGGTGTAATCTGAAGTTTGATAGCACCATCAGCATTTGGTAATAAAAGTGGTTGGTTATTGATTGCAATAGCTTGAATACCATTAGCCTCACCTGGACAGATTTCAACCCATTGACTCCACTTTGGATTTCCATTAGGATCTTTTATTAAGCGCTTTTCGTAAACTTTTTCCGAGTCTTTAGCCTTAAAGATTTGCTTACCAGTATCGAAAGAATACTTCCAAGACTGGAAAATACCATTAACATTACCAAGCATTGGGTCATTTAATTTTCCTTCTTTATAGAAGACTGAGCCATTTGCCTGATTATTAAAGGTAGTCTGAGCGTAGATTTCTTTATTCATCTATATCCTCCATTTAAGTATATATAAATATTTAGTCTTAAAATGTGATAAGTATATCAGAAAAGTTAACAAAAGCTAAACGAGATTTAAGGTTTCGCACTAACTTAAATATGCTTCCTTTTAAATGGTATACAAATGGGATTGTCAATCTCAAGATTTTTGAAGGTAATAATATTCCAGATGGGTTTATTCCAGGTTTTAAGTTTAAAGAGAAAACATTAAGTCGCAAAGCTAGAGAGAAAAGCACAAAAGAATTTAATAAGAGACAACTTAAATCTATTCCATTAAAAGAAAGAAAACAAGTTTACAAACAACTTGAATATGATAAACTACTCGAAAAAGAAAAGAAAGACTTTTTGAAAAATATCCATATTCCATATATTGATAGACGAATAAAAGAGTGTCTTAAGAAAGGTTTAAGCAATATTGAAATATTTGATATTGTTAAATTAAATGAAGGACCACACTCACAAGAGTTTAATAAACTTTTAGAAGATTATATTTCAGAGCAAGCTTTAATTCATCAATTATCAATAATGCCAAGCTATTTCATCACAATTATAGATTCTTTAAAAGAATTATATTCTAAAAATAAACCACTCCAACATAGAAAAGACCTCATTTCTTATTTTACATCTTTTTTCTGAAAAATGAAATAATTATCTCTTTTTAGTATATTCTAATAAGAGGTAAATACTATGATTAAAGATGACAAGTTTGTCAGTACAGAATTCCCACATTATGAGATCCACTGGGGAATGTTACAGGGCGCAGACGAAGTAAAAATAAAAGAATGGCTTACAGAAAATATCAACAATCTTTGTGTCAATGTTATGTTGAACATTAAGGATACCGCATTATGTCATTCATATGTTGACGCCCTTGTAAGAGACATTTATGATAATATTCACCAGGTAGGATACGATGAGGGTTATGACTCAGCTCAGTGTGATAATGAAGGAGAAGGACTATGAGAAAAAATAAGATCGACCAGTTCGCTTGGCAGAATATGTCTGAAGATGAGCAAAAATCATATCAAGAAACTTTTAAGCAGTACAAAGGTCTTAGATCTGAGCTGCTTAAGAAAAATAAAGAGCTTGAACGTTCAAAGCACGACCTTGACTTCTGGTACAAAGAACAGAAATGTACAAAAGCTAGAGTTGGTAAAGCATATCCAATTTCTATTCGTACATTGAGAGAATGCAGCGAATATTATTCTCCGGCTGGCCCAGATTATTGGGATGAAGAAGTTTTGCCAACTCGTGCGACAATGAGTTATGCTATGAGTCTCTTTTATAAAGAGCTTATTAAGTATGGTGAAAAGGTTCACAGAAATCTTAAGGAAGAACAGCGTAATGTTAATCGTGCGTTAAATGACACTGTTCGTAAACTTACAGACCTTGAAAAGTTTTACAATGAAAAATATAAGTTTATGTGGTTCCCAGTAAAGGTTACACTGGACATTCAGTTTGCAGATACTCATTCTCTTCGTGTTAATGAAAAGGGTGAAACATTTGCTTGCCTTGATGTAAATCCACATAATAAACATTGGGTACAGGTTGACTCACTTCTTGGAACATTCCCAGTAATTGATATGAAAGATTGCTTGAAAATTGAAACTTATCCTCAGGAAGATTTACTTAAAACAGCTTGTACTGAAAAATATAGAAATGAACTTATTGAATATGCAAAACTTTATAAGGAGATGCAATAATGGAAAAGAAAACAAGAAATTATATTTTGGATATTGTCATTCTAAGCCTTATGGCCGTAGGATTTTTGGTTCTGTCTGTAGATATTGGTCTTACTAAAAAAGAACTTCGAAAAGAAATGAAGATTTGTACCGCAAGCACAGTCCATGACTTCAGAGAAACTGTAATTGAAGGTGAGACATATTATTCTTGTAAAAAATGTCATTTTACAATAAGAAATAAACCTCGTAAAGATTTGCAGCTTTATTATGATAATTCTTCTATCAAAGCTACAAGTTATGATTTGAGCCATTGTGAAAATTTTCATATGATTTTTGAATTTTGTAGAAAAGAAGATAGGTCAAACTTTATTGATAAATTGGTAGCAGCTCATGACTTTAATATAATTATGGACCCTGATGACATTTGGATTTCTCATTTATATTGTCCTAAATGTGGCTTACACTTTAGATATGATGGCCATGAGAAATTAAGCTTTAATAAAGATTGCGGCCTTGATGACCTTATGAAATGCAAGGAATAAAATTATGTTAGCTATAGAGAAACCAAAACAGCCAAAAGTAATTAAGTATGTTTGGTGGGATGGATATAATAAAGAGGAAGTTGAAGAAGTCTTTCCTACTGTAGGGTTTAGTAGACGTACTGTTCATGATGAGGACCCTTGTGAGGTTACAATTTATCTGGGTGGAAATCGTGTTCACTATATTGAAGGTGGTGTTTATCTCTGCTGCGAACTTGGTGGTAGTCTGATGGACATCTTTACTCTGAGTAAAAAAGAATTTGAAGAAACTTATAACTGTTTACCAAAGGAGTAAAATATGGATAAGTCTTATGATCCAGAAAAGCTTGTTAAAGCTGGAAAAATAGAGCAGCAACTCGCAAATGTTATTGAATTTCCTAAGTTCAGCATATTTGAGACCTTTGATAAAGCTGAAATTCTTGCAGCCATAATGGGTAGAATGTGTTTACATGACTCTACTAAAATCATGTCGAAAGCCCTTTATGAAGGTGGTATTCCAGATGAATATGTCAGCGAATATGTAAATCCTAAAGCAAAAGAACAATATTGGAAATTTTCTACAGCTGTTCATAAACTTGCTAATACTGGAAGAGTTCAGTGTAGTGAATATACACAGAAAGCTGCAAAAGAAGGTAAACTTAATCTTGAAGATGTTGCCTATGGTGTGAAAGCAAAAAGATTAAGAGAGATTGCTTGTATCTTTGCGGATTTAGCTGATGCTTTTGACATTTGTGAAAGATGGGCTAATGGAGTTAAATATTGAAAAAGACATGTAAAAATTGTACACAAATCAAGTTATCATCAAATCATTGTATTGATATGACTTGTTGTAGAGGCTATGTAGATGGTGACCATGATGGTTGGACTGATAAACCACAAATTGATATAAACTCATGGCCGAATGAAGCTACAGAAAAGGACTATTCATATAATCCTTTTAAGGAGAAATTCAATGGAACTGAATAACTTAAATGGCTTAATTGAAGAGATAAACTTCTTAAACGAGAGCGAGCAGTTATTACAAGCTATTTGTTCTGTTTTTGATTATTCAGAAATCTATAATAGATTGCATGATAAATATTGGGATAAAACAATGCCTGAGAGATTTTATCGGCATATCAACTTTGATGATTCGGAGTAAAAAATATGGACATAAAAGAAACTTTAAGTAATGGTACATCTATTGACCTTATAGTAGAGGAGCTCCGCCCTGGTGAGTTTGAAGTATCAGATGCAGATTGGTATCTTCTTGAAGAAGATGAGTTTAATAAAATTGTTGAAAATGCAAAATCCCTTGGATGGACTACTGATGACGATTATGGTTCGACATTGTTTCAGTGTTGTGATGGACCACATTTTTCAATTCTTTTTACAAAAGGTGAGTAAAATGACAAAAGAAGAGAACAAAAAGTTTTATGAATTGTTTCCGGAAGTAGACGTATGTCCTATTTGTGGTGGTCAAAGTCCTTGTATCGAATTAAAAGAACTGAGTGAGTTTACAGACTATGTTCAAGATGGCCGATTAGACTGGTGCTTGCATGCAATATCACCAACATTTAAATATACTTGTAAAGATTGTGGTAAAACATTTGTAAGATCAAGATTTGGGCAGGGAGATGAAAGATAAATCTTGAATAAACTATAGTAATAAGAGTATTATCTATATAGAGGCTTAAAATGGCTAAGAAGAAATACACGACAACTTAAATGGATATTCAGAGATTGTTACATTTTCTCTAAAGGAGAAAGAAGATGATTAATGTTAAATCTAAAAATGGCTTTTATTACACAAATCCTCAAGATTACTTAGATGGTAAGATAAATAACCTTCATAGTACATATTATGAAGCTTATACAGTTTCAACCCATAAGTTTATTAGTTGTAGTGAAACACTTGGTTGGAGTATGGGAGTAGCTCAATTTATTGGGAAAAATGGAGTTACTATAACTAAGGAAAAAATGGCCTCTCTTATTGAAGAAGAATTTAAGGATTATAACTCTCCATTTTATGTTCAGAAACTTCGTCTAAAATTAGACAGAGGAGATATGTTTCCTATAGAAGATTATCGCCTTTATAAAGGTATTAGAGAAGATCACTATAATGATATGGGACAAGTTGTTTCATTATTTAAGCGAGAGGCTCATTTCATTATAGATAAAAAAGATTTACCAGAATATTTTGTAATAAATGTCGCCTTTACTAAAGAAGACTGTGCAAAAAGTGATTTTGGCTTAAGACTTCACAGGCTTCTTAAAAATACATTTGGTGAAGGTTATCGTTTTTCTAAAAAGTTGGAATATTCAACGACATCAAAGGTTATAAATGGTGATAACCTCACGTTTGTTAATGACATAAATGGAAATCCTTGTAAAGTAGGTGACCAAGTTTATTATTCTCCATGTGCTGGAGGTATTAAGATTGGCACTATTACAAAGTTTACAGACATTTCAATTCTTATTGATGGTGAATGCTATGGCCAAGCAAAAAAGGTCGATATCTTAAAAGCAAATTAAGAGAGGAAAAAATGATTAAAATAATTTATAAAACAAGTGATGGTAAAGAGTATCAGAAAAAAGAAGATGCAATTTATCATGAAACATACTATCAGAGATCTGCTTATGAAGGTGCTTTGGCTGATTATCACTATTTTAGGTTTAATGACCATCGACAAAATGTTCGATTGTATGTACGATATAAACATATGACTCTCGAAGAGTTTAAGGAACTTGCTGCATATCGTAACTATTCAAATACTCAGGCGCGTAAAAAGCTTTGGGCATTAAGAATTGAATATAAATGTAAAGTTGAAGAAGGTGTTCGAAAGATTGCTCAGAAAAAAGCGGCTTTACAAAGATGTATTGCAGAAATTAAGCAAGAAGAAAAACAGATGAAGGAGATGTAAATTGAATATAACAAATCTTAAGTTTGATGACGACTTTCCAGAAGTTGTCAAGTTTTTGACTGAACTTTTCACAAAATATGGAACTTCTAAAATTAAGCCTGAACAATTTAGAGAGGCTATTGCGACTCTTTCTAAAAAAGAGCAGGATGAAGTTTGGGAGTATTTCCGAGAATGGATGCTTGATGGAGAAATTATCGATTCAGATATTGAGAAAGGTGTTGAATGGATGCGCCTTGATGGTGAAGTAGGTTCTTGCGAAATTGATGGAAAAGCTTGTAACATTTCTATTTTCTCTGAATGGGCAGACTCACCTTACTTCTCATTAAATGAAAATATTGACCGAACTGGTTGGATTTTTAAATTTGAAACTTCTGAAAAAGTAGACCCAATTTTTAATGCATGTAACGAACTCGCCGCTCTCATGAAAAAATATAACCTTACCTTTACCGGTGGTGCAAAGATTAATCAAATTGAAGGGCTTACTCGTTCAACCTATAAGATTGATGAGTATGGACGCTTTATATCAAAGGTGGAATAAATGAGTAATATTACAGATATTAAAATAGACATTGATTGCCCAGGTGTTGCTGCTTTTATTGAAAAGCTTTTAACAGAATGTGGTGGTAATAAAAGTCTTAGTACATATGATTTTGAAGAAAATCTCCCAGAAAATAAAGACGAGAGAAAAAATATCTGGGATTGGTTTCATGATATAATCTTTGAAGGTGAAGTTACAGATACTGACCTTGATCATAGCTGTGAAACATATGAATACTCTGAGGAAGTAGGTGAATGCAAAATCGATGGAAAACCTTTTAAGATTATTGTAGATGGCTGTTGGGATTATTCACCTCATTGTAGCTTTAGAGAAACAATTGATTGGACAGGTTGGTTTTTGCAGATTGCTTGTACTGAAATCCATAATGAAGAAAATCCACTCGCTGGTAAAGCTTCTTTTGCAAGAAAGCCAAAAATTATTGAGGGATTTATTCTTGATAAAAATAACGTTTACAAGCTTTGTGGCTTTTTAACAAAGCAGTTTTTAACAAAGCAGATTAGATGCAATTTCTATCCATGGGACTCAAAAAGTAAATTTGAAGGTTATGTAACAAAATCACACACAAAAGTAGAACTATATTGGAAAAATCCAGGAAAATCTGGTGATATTATTTTTGGTAGTCCCTGGATAGATGGTAAAGTTGGAGAAATATTCTGGGTTCAACTTAAGGATAATGTTTATTCAATTGAGCACATGGATTTTAAAGAGTTTCAAAAAGAATATGATCTTATAGAAGAAACAAAATGATTTTCAACTTATTGAAAAAATTATTTAAATATGAGTATATTCTATATAAATAACTTTTAAAATAAAGGAGAAAACTATGAGTTTGAAAGAAGACTTTAAGAAAGCTTTAACTGATGCCGAAGTAATATGCGATTGGGGCTATGAAAGATATGGCTTTCAGAATGTAGAAGGATGGCCGGAAATCGACTTTGTAAAAGAAGATTATGAAAATTATCAGAAGCATCCAGAAGAATATGACTTCATTAAAGAGGGTGTATCTTTCGATGATTTTATTGAAGCTACAGTTGGACATGGAATGTATGAGCCAGGAGATAAAGAGGAACTCGACTGTGAAAATGTAGGGTTCACTAAGTTTGAAGTCTCTGACAATAAGATTGAATTGGGCTTGCATGTTGGAGGTGACTGGCAGCCACCTTATCTCATTAAGATTACTTTTGAAAATAACAAACTTTCCGCTGAAAATCTTGGACGCGCGCCAAATGATACAAAAATATCTTATGACCTTGAAAAAGAATTTTTAAGTTATATTGGTCTTAAGGAGGACTAACATGAAAAAAGCACACATTACTGCAGAACTGTCAGGTTGGACTTCCGTAGCTTGGGATAGCTGGGAAGATGATGAAGACCCTGATTTTGGAGACACAACTGGCCCTGATGGATTTTGTGTAAGCGCAACAAAGGTATTTACTTTGGATGTACCGGATGATGCCACAATTGAGTCATTGAAAAATGACCCTGAGTTCTTCAAAAGAGTAAATGACACAGCTTGTGATATGTTTGACTCAGGTTCTTTGAATGTTCTTGACTCTGAATATGGTGTTGATAAAGATGATTGGGAAATCACTCTTGAAGATAAAGATTTTACAAACGAAATTCTTGAAGAACAGAGAAGGAGAATTCATAACCCTAAATGAAAAAGTTATTTGTTGTAATACACTATGATTATGAAGACCCAGATTGGTCTGATGTTGAATTTATTGGACTTTCAGATGATGAATGTTACAAGTTCATCGATGAAAACTTTGAAGACTATTACTCAGACGAATGGGATGAAGATGAAGATGGTGAGTTTGAGTCTAAAGAGATGGGAAAAGATTGGATTAAATCTGAACTTCATCTTGAAATTAAAGAACTTGATGAAAGTGCTATTTCAGACTCATTGAAAGAATTGCTTAAATAAAGTATATTCTATAAATGGAGATTTATTTATACCCTATACCAGGCAGTATTAGACGTTATATGCGATATGCTCGCCTGGGTTTAGAAGAACTTCCAGATTATTCTCATAAAGCGCATCGTCGTATCAATATTGCAGGACATATTTTGAACTGTAAGAGTACACGAATGCGACTTTTATTTTTAAATCGGGAATGGACTTGTAAATGTTGTGGTATAAAAGCTTCATTTGCTGCTATTGAAACTTGTCCATCTTCTAAAGGATTTAAGAGCCTAAACTTTTATGGCTATGACCCGGATGGCAAAGAAGTTTTATTGACTTGGGACCATATTGTTCCAAGATCATTAGGTGGTAAAAACTCAATTGAAAACTCTCAAACTTTATGTGCTCAGTGTAATGGAATAAAAGGTAATGAATTACATTTCCGTGAAATTAGAGCAATCAGAAAAATGAGAGGTCTTCCAGTAAAATATGAATACCGAGATGATGGTGAGATTATTTACTGGTGGGATGGAAAAACATACAGTTCTAATAGAGGTTAGTATGACTATTAGGGATCAAGAGATTTGGGATAAAATTTCGATTGTTAGAGATGTTGGTGAAAAGATTGATCTTTCTCCATATTTTGAAAAACCTATCGAAGTTGTCTCAAATGAAACATTCGCTTATAAAGCAATTCAAGCAATTTCTTGTTTAAAGTATTTTTATCACATTGAAGCCCCTATTATGTACTGCCTCCATTATGGAATTGCTCCATCAGACCTTAATAAAACAATTGAGTTGGTTAAA
>Ga0256405_10012548_pt1 | contig 10469 bp, 15 predicted proteins | sample RumenRJG_02DNA_FD_189096 | JGI IMG/M metagenome (GOLD analysis project Ga0256405, IMG submission 189096) | Bovine rumen microbial communities from Lethbridge, Alberta, Canada - RJG_02 | ecosystem: Host-associated > Mammals > Digestive system > Stomach > Rumen | place: Canada: Alberta... | reverse complement strand
AATAAGTGGTGAGCGTAATTATCCTGAATATCAAATAAATCTTTACAACCAATTAATTCCTGAGCTTTATCAATACCATCCTCAGTTAAAATTACATTTTTATTTTTTTCATCTACTTCATAATCAACTATTTTTTCTAATTTTGGGGCAATTTTTGCCATTAATTGATAAGTCTCCGCAGACTTTTCAAGACGACCGCTTATAATTAACGGAGTTCTGGCTTCATCAATTAAAATACTGTCAACTTCGTCGACAATAGCATAATTATATGGTCTTTGAACAAGCATATCAACACTTCCCGCCATATTATCACGCAAATAATCAAAACCAAATTCATTGTTAGTTCCGTATGTAATATCACAAGCATAAGCCTGACGCTTTGCTTCAAAATCTTCGGCAGAACGCCCGCCCGATAAGATTACACCTACTGTCAAGCCTAAAAATTTATATATTTTACCCATCCACTCGCTATCACGTTTAGCAAGATAATCGTTTACCGTTACGACATGAACACCTTTTCCTGTAAGAGCATTCAAATAAGCAGGTAATGTTGCGACAAGAGTTTTACCTTCACCTGTTCTCATTTCAGCAATATGACCGTTATGCAGAAAATATCCGCCTATCAACTGTACATCAAAATGACGCATATTCAAAACACGTTTACCTGCCTCACGAACAGTTGCAAAAGCTTCCGGCAAAATTTTATCTAATGCTTCTTTTTCTAAGATTTTATCAGCTTTTGGATTTTCAGAGGTTCTTCTATTTTTAAGAATTTCTTTAAATTCATCAGTTTTTGCGCGTAACTGTTCATCTGTCATTTCTGCAAACTGTGGTTCAAGTGCATTTATATGTTCTATTATAGGCATTATCGCTTTGATTTTTCTTTCGTGCGGGTCGCCCATAAGTTTTAATAAAAATTGAATCATTTTAATATCCCCTTTAAATTTATACTAACATAAACATAACTTTTAAGGGAGGATTATTAATATTACCCAACAAGATAATTATGATTGGAATAAGTTATTAATTTTATTTGTTATATCTTGAGGGTCAATTTCGTTTGTAATCTTGTTAATATCTTGTGCAACTTGATATAATTTAGCAGCTTCAATTTTATCACCCACAATTGTAATTGCCCTTGCCAAATTAAAATGAGCAAGTGCATAATTTGGATTACATTCTATTGATTTCCTGAACAATTCAATAGATTTTTGAACACGACCTAAATCATCAAGATAAATTACACCTAAATTGTTATATGCTATATCATACATAGGGTCATTGGCAATTGCTAACTCGTATTCTTTAATGGCTTCATCCGTATCGCCCTTACCCCAATATAAGAAACCTAAATTACAATGAATTTTTGCGTTATTTGGGTCTAAATCTAAAGCACTTCTGTAAACAGTTAAAGCATTTTCAAAATCTTCTTTATCGTAAAAAGCTGAACCTAAATTTACATAAATATCTATATCCTCAGGTGTCAATAAGTAAGCACTTTGGTATGCACTAATTGCTGCATCTAAATCACCTTTGTTTTCTTGATATACAAAACCTAAAGTTTGAGTGATAATACTTGTCCATTGTCTGTTAGGATTTAGGGTAATTGCAGATTGATAATGAGAAATAGCCTCTTTTATTTCACCTTTTATATAATACAAATTTGCTAAATTAGAGTGAAATTCCGGCATATTAGGCAAAATATTGATTAATTTATGATAAGTTTCTATTGCATTATCGTAATCACCCTGCTCTTCATAAGCCTGGCACAAATGACGATAGGCAGGAATATTCAAACTATCAAGCCAAATTGCCATTTTGTATTCGGTAATAGCATCATCATATTGACCAATTGAACGGTAAATATCACCTAAAAGACAATACAAAGGTATAAATCCCGGAGCTTTTTCTATTGCATCAATATATAAATCAATTGCATTACTCAAGCCTTTTTGTTTTACCTTATAGTAACCTTTAACCAAAACCGGCAAAAATTGTAAATATGACAATGAACGCAATACATTTTTAATCGCCATTTTATCAAAAGGCAATGTTATTAAAGATGCAATTAATTCAATTTTGCTTTTCCACCAGCTTAACGGATTTCTAAAAGAAGAAACTTTGTATAAATTGGATAACAAGAAATGTGCTGATGAATTTGTCCAAGGATTTAATTTTATTGCATGCTTTGCATTAAAAACAGCTTCTAAAAAGTGAGCTTTCTTAGTATAAGTTTCTGCTAATAAATAGTATGCTTTAGAACATTTAGAATCTTTAGTCGTTGCCATGTTTAAGTAATTAATGGCTCTGTCTAAATCACCTTTAAAATACTGCGCCTGGCCAATTTTAAAATAAATTTCTGCAGAATCTATATAAGTTTCAAGCGCACGCTGATACTCAGTAATAGCTTCATCAATATATTGGTATGAATTGTGAATATCCAAATGCCAAGCTAAATATAAATCACCTAAACGAATATGTAAATCGGCATTTGTAGGATCATTTTGCAACTCAACCTGACAAAGCTCAATTGCATTTTGAACATTGCCATTTTTAACCTGCTTATTTATTTTTTTTTCAATTTCTTGAAGTTTATTTTTCATTGTCGTACAAATTACTGTTCAGCATTTTGTCTTTGTCTGTTTTGCATATCAATAGCAAAACAAGTCTTAATTATTTTATCTCTTTCTTTTTCGTCAATGTTTGTAAAAGCAAGAGTATATTCATCAGGCTGTAAAGACGGATTATCCAAAATAACAGCTTCAAAAGATGCCGGTGTATCAAAATTTCTCAAGAACAATTTGCCTCTAACAACTTGTTCAGGCTCTAATTCTTCTTTACTACAGAATTTTATACCACCACCTGAAATATCTATTGTACTTGCAATAAATACTTCTTTGCTTAACTCCAATGTTAATTTTGTTTTTAACGGAGACCTTGAATAATCACGACGTTGAATAACAACAGCATCTTCAACATACTCAACAACAAATTCATCCTCATCCGGTGAATTTATTACCATTGATTCAAATACCATCAAACCTGAAGGAGTGAATACCTTAACATCAATCGGAGTACCTTCCTCCAAGTACTGTTTTAAAGGCTCTGCGTCATCAGGGTATATTAATTCCAGTCTATCGTCGTATACTGTTTTTACAGTACAATCCAACTCCATTTCAATGCCATTTTCACCATCGAAAAAAATTTTTGCTTTTTGATCTTTTCCTATATCGTTCATATATCTATTCTAAATAACAATTAAGAAAAAAGCAAGTGTTTTATAAATAAAATCTACAAAAATCAACATATATAAAAACAAAAAAAATACTAAAGTTATTTAAAATTTCTTTTAGTATTTCTGTATAAATCTATTGCACTGTGTTGAGCTATGTATAAATATTTAGCGCCCTTACCTTGGAAGGAAATATTCGAGACTTTTTTGTCAGGCAGTTCGTAAGTATCGCTTAGTTCCATATCTGCCAAGAACGAGACTTTTGCGGGGACTGCGTTCTTGACGTAAAAGTCCGTTAAATCAATTTCCGCCAGGCAACAGCCTCTCGAATTGCTAAATTCTATTGGTGTATTCTTTACAATTGTTTTTGGACAATTAAAAACATTTGCCAGATTTTTATTAACCAAACTCATCTTGTCAGAAGCTTTGGTTCTGACATTTATAGGGTTAATGTATTCTTTTTTAATTGGAGTAATGTTCATACCCAAATTATAAAACAAACATTTTATAATTGTAATAAATACAATTAATATCGTTACAAAAGTTTACGATTGAAATTATTACATTCTATTTGCAAGTAATATTTCCATCGTATGAAAGATTTGCACATCTTATATAATCGTTATTGTCAAATGCATCCACCCACGCTGCACAAGCAAACGAATCAGCAGCTTGTCTGCATTTGGCAATAGCATTATTTGCCACAAGAGCTTCCATTGGCAATAAAGAAATATTGCCATTTGTGTCAAAATTCACACCAAATAAATCCCGTCCGACAGTGTTAGCTCCTTTATTCGGGCCATCTAAATCTATATAGATTTCTGTACGCCCATTTTCAGCAACTACAAAAGCCAAAGATGTACCATCTTTAAGAATATATTTATAAGCATTCTCTATAGAATCAAATGAAGTTCCATTATCACCTGCAATTGCTTTTGCTACAGAACTGCTAAAACAACCTGTTGCAGTTCCGCACACTTTCATTGGAATTAAATAATCACTTAACCTGTCTGCAACTATTTGCGCTCTATCAGATGCATTTGCGGCAGATTTTGTCCATGTAGCGAAATCACCATATTTATCTTTTGCTACCTCAATTGCATTTTGAAGATTGGCTGTTGTCTTTTTTAACATTGCAACATATTCCATATCATTTGTACTATTACTTAAATTTGGAAGAGTTAGGGCTGCGACGACCCCAATTATACCAATTACCGCTAAAACTTCTGCAAGAGTAAACGCTTTAAAATTTTTCATAATTTATCCTTTTTACAATATTATATCTATAAAACTGAGGCGAGATTTTCTTTGAAAACCCCGCCTTGAAATTTTTTATTTTGTGTAACTATTTAGCATCAACAGCATATACGCTAACTTGTTTTCTATCACGTCTGTGAGGTTCAAATTTAACCACACCATCAATTAGCGCAAACAAGGTATCATCTGAACCGATACCTACATTATTACCGGGATGAAATTTTGTTCCTCTTTGGCGAACAATAATGTTACCAGTTTTAACTGCTTCACCGCCAAACTTTTTAACGCCTAAACGTTGAGCTTCGGAATCACGTCCGTTACGGGTTGAACCCATCCCCTTCTTATGTGCCATTTTATACCTACTTTCTGATTAAAACTTATATCTAATATCTATTCTTCTGTTGCAGTTGCAGTTTCTGCTTCTGCTGCTTTTTTAGATGCTGTTGTTCTGATTTTATTAATCATAACTCTTGTATACTCTTGTCTATGACCACGTTTTACACGGTAACCTTTTTTAGGTCTTTGTTTGTATACTATAACTTTCTTCGCTTTATCGTGTCCTAAAATAACACCTTCTGCACTTGCGTTCTTTACGTATGGTTGACCTACTTTTGATTTTTTACCGTTTACAAGCATTACAACTTTGTCAAAAACAACTTTGCTGTCTTTTTCACCTTCAAGTAACTCTACATCTACGTAGCGACCTTCTTCTACTTGGTATTGTTTTCCGCCTGTTTCTACTATTGCGTACATTGTAAAATCCTTTCTTTTCTAGGAATCGTAACCCTTTCATGAGTTTTTAAAAACGATTTACCTTTCTAAATGCTATTTCTTTATATCAATATTATTTACGCTGAAATTACTATGTCAAGCCTAATTGTAATAATATTTAATCAAATATTCTTTTCCAAATTGGTTTTTGCTTTTTCTCAAGTTCGGCTATTCTTTTTGCTAACTTTTTATTATCTGCAATTAATTCTGCAAGCTGTTTTGCCAACACTTCATTATCTTTTTTATAAGTGCCGGCTTCTACAAGTTTTTCAGCAAATTGAGAAGTATCTATATGATTTTTTATATCGTCCGTTATCTTACCTGCAACAGCTTCTGCCAGCATTTGCAAGGTTTGGTTTGTAACATTCAAAGTTACATTTCTGACTTCCGGAACTTGAGTTTTTATTTCTTGCAAAGCAGTTGTTTTTGTATCTTCTTGAAAATCGTCATCCGGCATTTCTATCGGATTTTTATGTATCCGGTAACAAATTTGTTCTTTGTTGTAACCTTGTGATTTCAAACTTATACCCTTTTTTAACTTATATATAGCAATATCGTCAAAAAACTCCGTACCGTCTTTTGCCTCATATATAGGGTCTATTTGCCATTCTGCGATAAATGTTTCTAAAGCTCGAACATCTATATAGTAATTATCTGAATTTAATTTTCTTAAAACATCTTCTTTTCTATACATATTTATACCTTTAGTAATTTTTTAATTTTCGTTGAATATCTCTGTTTTGTGTCTTTTTGGTAATGTCTTCACGTTTATCGTAAAGTTTTTTACCCTTTGCAAGTCCGATTTCTAACTTTGCATAACCTCTTGTTAAAAATAACTCCAACGGAACTATCGTATAACCTTCTTTCTTTATCTTAACTTCCATTTTCAGAATTTCTTTTTTGTTTAAAAGTAGTTTTCTTACCCTTTCAGGTTCGTGATTATATCTGTTTCCTTGCTCATACTTTGAGATATTACAATTATACAAAAAAATTTCACCTTTTTCAATTTTTGCAAAACTATCTTTTAAATTAACAGAACCAGATCTTATTGACTTAATTTCTGTTCCTTTTAAGACAATTCCTGCAATATATTTGTCAAATATGTGAAAATCGTGAAACGCTTTTCTGTTTGTTGTAATAACTTTCTTTTCCATAAATAAATTATAGCCTAAAATTTTTATTTGTATAATTTAAAAACCAATATGTTTTGTTTCTTTTGGTTTTTCAATTAAATTATTCAAAACCTTTATAATATCGTTTACTCTGCTGTCGTTTTTCTCGATATACAACATTAATAATTTTCTTAGCTCATCTATCTCGCAAGCTTTATTTTTTGAAGTAAGAGCATATTTTTTCAGTTTTACAAATATTCTCATTATTTGTATGTTTATATTTATTGCCTGTTCTGAATTAAGAACACTCGAAAGCATTGCAATTCCTTGTTCTGTAAAGGCATAAGGCATAAATCTTCTGCCACCGTGTTTTGAACTTGATATTCCAAGTTGGAATATCAAGTTTTCATATTCCTCTTTGGTCAGTTGAAACATAAAATCTTCCGGAAAGCGAGCAATATTCCTCTTTACAGCTTTGTTTAAATTAGAAGTTTCAATGCCGTATAGCTTTGCCAAGTCGCTGTCAAGCATAACTTGTAATCCTCTAATTTCATATATCAGATTTTTTATCTCAACTAAATTGTCCATAAATAAATTATAGTCTAAAATTAGAACGTGTATATCAGCAATTTATTGTATATTATAAAATTTTCCCTGCCAAGAATCACGTCTGATAAGTTCAGCATCAATTTTATTTAAACATTCAAATTTTTTACCTATCCATTTTGGTTCAACAAGTGTTGATTTTAATCCGCTACCTGCAATTCTATGTAATGTTGTTTCCGGAGGAATTAATTCTATAGCATCACAACAAAGATTAACGTATTCCATTTCGCTCATAAATTCAAATTCACCCCGCTTATACATTTCGGTAAGCTCTGTTCCTCTAAGTCCGCATATCATGTGGAGTTTAAGTCCGTCAATTTTTAATTTAGCAAGCTCTTTAACGGTTTGCATCATTTCATCGTGAGTTTCCCAAAGACCAAATATAATATGAACACAAGTATTTATTCCACGTTCTTTAGTTTTTTTGTAAGTTTTTAAAAAACATTCAAAATCGTGCCCACGATTTATTCTTTCCAATGTTTTATTATGCATTGACTGTAAGCCGTATTCAATCCACGTTTCGTATTTATCCTTATAACCTGCTATTAAATCAAGTTTTTCGTCATCAACACAATCCGGACGAGTTCCGATTGAAATTCCGACAATATCGGGATGATTAAGTGATGCATCGTAAATTTCTTTTAATTCTTCAACAGGTTTGTACGTATTGGAAAAAGATTGAAAATAAGACATATATTTAACAGCTTTGAACCTATCCGTTAAATATTGAGCGCCAAAATCAAGTTGCTCTTTAATGGTCATGTTTGCAGAGTGAGATTGTGAAAAGCTGCCTCCTGCATCACAATAAATACATCCTTTTTTACCATTTTGTCGATTTGGACACGAAAATCCGGCGTCAAGAGTAATTTTATATACCTTAACACCGAATTTTTTCTTTAAATATTCGCTGAATTGATTATAGCGTTTTGGATTTAAGACTTCTTCACTATCACAATTCATAATTAATTAAACTTCGCGTTCTTCATCCTCTTTAGAGATAGGGTAAACATAATGTTCACCACAGTTAGGGCAAATAACTTCTTGTTGTTTACCTTCTTCTAATTGTGCTACTTCAAATAATGTTCTGCAGCTTGATTGTGTACATCTGATTGCCCAAGTAGGTCTTACTAATCTTGCCATATACTTTCTCCTTTTTATTATTTTGTTGCGTCAAACATTTGTTTAATACCGTCAACAGAACTCAATATGCCTGTTGCTTCATAAGGCATGTAAACAATTTTATTATTTTGACCTGCTGTTATGCCTTTTAATGTTTCCAAGTATTTCATTGCAATTAAGTATTGGTCAGGTTTTCCCTTTTCACCTATTGCATTTATGATAAGGTCAATAGCTTGTTTTTCACCTTCTGCCTCTAAAACTCTTGCTTTTGCAATACCGTCTGCTCTTAATATAGAAGCTTGTTTTTCACCCTCTGCTTTATTGATAGCTGCTTCTTTTTCACCTTGAGCTTTTAAAATTGCAGCTTGCTTTTGACCCTCTGATTCTAAAATAATCGCACGTTTTTCACGTTCTGCTTTCATTTGTTTTTCCATTGCTGCCTGAATATCTGCAGGAGGATTAATGTCTTGAAGTTCTACACGATTTACTTTAACACCCCATTTATTAGTTGCTTCATCAAGAATTTGTCTTAATTCGTGGTTAATTTTATCACGTGATATAAGAGTTTCATCCAAATCTAATTGACCAACAAGGTTTCTTAAATTTGTTTGAGTTAATTTTTCAATTGCGTCAATCAAATTTGTAATTTCATAAACTGCAGATTTTGAATCAACAATTTGGAAATATAATAAAGCGTTAATGCTAATTGTAACATTATCTTTTGTAATTACGTTTTGTCTTGGAAAATCGTAAACAGTTTCACGTTTATCAATTTTTGTCATTGTTTTTGTATAAGAATAAGTTTGACCGTCAAGACTTTTTTGTGAAATTTTCCAATTAATTCCTCGAGGTGTATCTATAATAGGAATTATAAAATTCAACCCTGGTTTTAAGGTTCTATTGTAGCTACCCAAACGTTCTACAATAACTTCTTCCATTTGTTGAACAATAATAACACCTTTAACGATATAAAGAACAACAAGTGCTAATAAGACTACTAACCACATAACAAAATTTCTCCTTATTTATCTGATTTTTCTACATACATAACAAGACTTTCGTTTTTAACGATAGTAACTTCTGAGTTTTCTGCAATTTCTTCATTATCAACTGTTCTGGCATCCCATCTCTCACCGTAAATTGAAATTGCACCTGAATTTTGATTAATATTAGTCAAAGCTTTAGCTTTTTTACCAATATATTTGCCCTCAACACCTGTTTCATTTTCTGCATTAAGATTTCTGTATTTTGCAAGAAAAGGTTTTAAAATAAGCAATGAAACCAATGAAACGACTGCAAAAACAGGAATTAAAACTGTTTTAGGTGTAAACCACACAGCAAAAAGTGCAGTTGCGAAAGCGCCTATTGACATGCTTAAAAAGAATGTCGTCGGTATAAAAATTTCAGCGATTAAAAAAGCTAATCCAATGCACAAACAGAATTGCCAAACTGTCATGCTTATTCTTCTCCAACAATTTCATTCATTGCATCAACCATAGCATCAATATCGATACCATGAACTTTTGCACCTGCTTCAAGATTTTCAAAATGAGCAGCCGCACAACCAATACAACCCATACCAAATTTTTGGAATACTTCTACAGTCTCAGGATAATTTTGAACAATATCCATAATGCCCATTTCTTTAGTAATTTTAGCCATAATTTATACTCCTTTTCAAAAATGTTGACTTTTAAAAAATCATTATTAAATACATTATATAACAAATAAGAGAAAAGAGGAATAAGATTATGGAACAATTTTTGAAAAACTTTTTTAATGACAATTCTGTATGTGTTGGATTATGCGATTTAAAACGTAAGACAGATGAAATTACATTTACCTATGCAACACAGCAACAACCACAAGTACAACCAGTAAGACCGCAAATGATGCAAAAACCAGTACAACAAAAACCACAAAAACAAACTTTGGCACAAAGATTTGCGGCACAACAACAAGCCTACGCAGCACAACAAGCAAGAATAGCAGAACAAAGACGAATTTATGCGGAACAAATTGAGCAACAAAAAGCTTATATGGCTCAGCAACAAGCAAACCAAAAATCGCAATTTGCTCAACACGCTTATGCTGCGCAACAAGAAATGCAACGAGTTGTACAACAAAAACCTGTATCAGGACAATCAAGCAATCCATACAGACCTTTTGCACAACCAAATGCGCCAAAATCAAAAGTTATAGTAAACGGAAACATGAAAAAGATAGTATCACCTGCAGTTCCTGCAAGATACTAAAATGTAAAACAACAAAAAGACGAGATTTTCATCTCGTCTTTTTTGTTTATGTTATTTCTTTTTACCTTTCTTCGCTTTAGGATCATCTTCTTGGGGTTGTGCTACTCTACGAGCTTC
>Ga0256405_10012547_pt1 | contig 10469 bp, 7 predicted proteins | sample RumenRJG_02DNA_FD_189096 | JGI IMG/M metagenome (GOLD analysis project Ga0256405, IMG submission 189096) | Bovine rumen microbial communities from Lethbridge, Alberta, Canada - RJG_02 | ecosystem: Host-associated > Mammals > Digestive system > Stomach > Rumen | place: Canada: Alberta | collected... | reverse complement strand
GTGAATACAGCCTGCTGCCGTCTTTTGCGGAATAAACATCAACAAAAGTCGGGGTCATCTCCCCCTCCTCGACCTCATCTTCCGCGTCATATCTGAATCCCACAGCCGCGATATAGTCGTATTCCGGGATATATCCAAGCCTGAGATAATGTTCACCCACTTTGTTTTCGGCTGACCACAGTTTATTCAGTTCGGGGTCACAGCATTCAAATCCGCCGCACATCACAGAACAGTATACCCTTCCGCCGCCCGAACATATAGCCAGCAGTGAGCGGGGATATTTTCTTTCTTTGCCCCCAACAAACAAATGTTCACGAGCAGAGGATACTTCAAGTTCACTGTCGGGATAAAGATTTTCATAGCCATTTTCCTTAGAGGTTACACTACCGTCCGCCAGTGAAAGTGTGAACCTTTTGTTCTCGGCATTTATGGCATAAAGCACCTTATCATCAGCACTGAAATGCAAACTCTGTATCCTTTTGACTTCGATAGTCTTCCACAGTGGTTTTCCGCTTTCAACTTCATAAAGGGTTATGCCCGACCTGCTGTAAGCTGCCGCCGCGAAAAGCTTTCCGCTGTCGGATATGCACAGCCTGTCGCCGCCGGGACCATACTTAGTGTCGTACTCACCCAGCTTTGCCCCTGTGACAGAATCGAAAGCCGCGACTTTTTTCTCATATTCGGCTGCAAGCAGGTATCTGCCGCTGTTTGAAGCCTTCATTTGTCTTATAAACATTTCGTTTTCTCCTTTTTCTTTATATGGTCATAAGTTTACTGTAATTATACCACAAAAGTTCCCAACATTCAAGTAATTTAGCCAAAGATTTTTGTTGAATTTCCAAAAATCGATGGTTTATTCGTTCCTGATTGTTAAAAAAATTCTATTCCCCTTGAAAAATAATTTTATTATGGTATAATATATTGTATACGTGCAGAATGATTTCTGCATAACATAAAGGATAAAGATGATCGATTTTCCGTGGTGTGGAAAGAAATAACTGATGAGGTGAGAAAAATGAGCAAAGAAACTGAACTCTATAAGCTCTGGTGTGAAAAGGCTGTGGACGATCCCGACCTCGTAACTGAACTGAAATCCGTTGAGGGCGATGACGAAGCTATCCTCGACCGTTTTTACAGAGATCTCGAATTCGGTACAGGCGGTCTCCGCGGCGTTATCGGCGCAGGCTCCTACAGACTGAATATCTATACTATCAGACGTGCAACACAGGGTCTGGCTGACTATGTTAACCAGACATTCAAGAACGCAAGCGTTGCTATCTCCTACGATTCAAGAATCAAGTCGGACGTATTTGCCAAGGCTACCGCTGCTGTTATGGCGGCTAACGGCATCAAGGCTTACATCTACAAGGAGCTCATGCCTACTCCCTGCCTTTCATGGGCAGTACGTGAACTGGGCTGTCAGGCAGGTGTTATGGTAACAGCTTCACATAACCCCGCTAAGTACAACGGCTATAAGGTATACGGTGAGGATGGCTGTCAGCTGACCATCGATGCTGCTAACGTTGTTACCGAGAAGATCGAGTCCGTTGATATGTTCGGCGGCGCTAAGTTCATCGACTTTGAAGAGGGTCTGAAGAGCGGTATGATCGAGTATATCGGTCAGGACGTTATCGACAAGTACCTTGATAAGGTTGCTGAACAGGGCATACATACCGACCTCGTTGCAGACAGCGGTCTGAAAGTAGTTTATACTCCACTTAACGGCACAGGCAATAAGCCCGTAAGAGCTATACTGAAAAAGATAGGCATCAAGGAAGTAACAGTAGTTCCCGAGCAGGAGAACCCCGACGGCAATTTCCCCACCTGTCCTTTCCCTAACCCCGAGATCAAGGAAGCACTGGCTAAGGGTCTTGAACTCTGCGAGAGCGTAAAGCCCGACCTGCTGCTTGCTACTGACCCCGACTGCGACCGTGTAGGTATTGCAGTTCCCGCTCCCGACGGCAGCTATGTACTGTTCTCAGGCAACGAAGTAGGCGCTATGCTGCTGAAATATATCTGTCAGGAGAGAACAGCACTGGGTACTATGCCCAAGAACCCTGTTGCAGTCAAGACCATCGTTACCACCGATATCTGCCGCAAGATAGCTGAGGAATACGGCGTTGAGCTGAGAAACGTCCTCACAGGCTTCAAGTTCATCGGTGAGCAGATAGGCTTCCTGGAGAAGAACAACGAGGCTGACAGATACATCTTCGGTTACGAGGAGAGCTACGGCTATCTGGCAGGTTCTTATGTACGCGATAAGGACGCTGTTGTAGCTTCCATGCTGATCTGTGAGATGGCTGCATTCTACCGCACAAAGGGCATCACACTGCTCCAGGCAAGAGAGAACCTCTACAATGAGTACGGCAACTATCTCCACAGCCAGGAATCCTTCCAGTGCGAGGGTGCAAGCGGCATGGAGAAGATGAAGGAGATCATGGCTGGTCTGAGAACAAACGGTCCCAAGGAGATCGGCGGACTGAAAGTTACAGTATTTGCAGACTACAAGGTATCCGAGCAGACCGACATCGCAACAGGCAAGAAGACTGTACTTACTCTGCCCAAGTCCGATGTACTGGTATTCGAGCTTGAACAGGGTGCGAGCGTTATCATCAGACCTTCTGGCACAGAGCCCAAGATAAAGGCTTACTACACCGCAATCGGTGAAACAAGAGCCGCTGCCGAAAAGACCGAAGCTGCGCTGAAAGCAGACTTCAAGAAGATACTCGGCTTCTGATAAACCATATCTACCCGCAGGAACTTCCCTGCGGGTATTTTTATGCCATCACAAACTGAAATAAGTATGCCAAAGAAGAGAGCTTTGGCTCAAGCCTTTCGCGAAAGGCTTGCGGAGAGCACACCATCAGCAAAGCTGACGGTTAGAGGCAGAGCCTCTCGGTCAAGGCACAAAGGTGACGTGACAACCGAAAAAGCAATAGCAGACTATCTACCGACCATATCAAAAAGCGGGCGGTCACAAAAATCCGATGGAACACAAAACTTGTGATACGCACTTTCGTGCTGGGCGCACAGACCGCCCGCGCCGTCATCGGACAGCGAAGCGAATCCGATGACTCGCCCCGAGGAACGATGGGCGACCAATCCGCAGTACGTCCAACTAAAGCACGAACTTCTATCTAACGAACTGCGTGATAAAAGTGTTCTTATCAACAGAACTGCGGCATCGGGTCGCCCCTCTCTCCGTTCGGGTCGAGCCGTCAAAAACGCTATCGCTGTTTGACGGCGTGCGCGAACAATATGTTACGCGGATAGTTTGTTCGGGGCATTGGTTTTGCGCACGCTCGGAGTTTTGGTATTGCCCGCGCATTTTTGTCGGAAGATAGTCTGCTATTGATTTTTGGTTGCCACGTCGCTTTTGCGCTTTGATGCGAGGGCTCTGCCCTCGCGCTCCCGCAAGCCTGCTAGCGCGAGGCTTGACCGCGCGCTTTGATTCGCGGCTCGGTTTGTCTGATGCGCCAGTTTGTTTCCGCGCCTATATCCGATAATTTATCCATCTGTGTCTTTACTTTTATAAAATAGTATGGTATAATAAATTTATCTGATGCCCCATGTACCTGTCAATTAGTTTTTTACAGTCATATGCATGGGTGTTATCGCGGTAAATATTTTTTCACCCGAAATTATATGAAAGAGGTAATGACTATGTCAACTAACAGCTATGAATCCCCCTTCTGTACAAGATATGCCAGCAAGGAGATGCAGTACATCTTCTCCGCTGACAAGAAGTTCACCACCTGGAGAAAACTCTGGGTAGCACTTGCAAGGGCTGAGATGAAGCTTGGTCTTAACGTTACTCAGGCTCAGGTCGATGAGCTTGCTGCTCACATCAACGATGTTGATTACGACAAGGCTGCCGAGTACGAAAAGAAGTTCCGCCACGATGTTATGGCTCACGTACATACCTACGGTGAGGTCTGCCCCAACGCTAAAGGCATAATCCACATGGGTGCTACTTCCTGCTATGTAGGCGACAACACCGATGTCATCATCATGCGCGACGCTCTGACCATCGTAAAGAGAAAGCTTGTAAAGGTAATTGACCAGCTGGCTAAGTTCGCTGACAAGTACAAGAACCTGCCTTGTCTGGCTTACACACACCTCCAGCCCGCACAGCTGACTACCGTGGGCAAGAGAGCAACTCTCTGGTGCAACGAGCTGGTAATGGACCTGGAAGACCTTGATTTCCAGCTTGGCAGACTGAAGCTGCTGGGTTCAAAGGGTACTACAGGTACACAGGCTTCATTCATGGAGCTTTTCCACGGCGACACCGACAAGGTAAAGGAGCTTGAAAAGCTTATCGCTGAGGAAATGGGCTTTGATGCAGTTGTTCCAGTATCGGGTCAGACCTATTCCAGAAAAGTTGACTTCGCTGTATGTCAGGTACTGGCTGCTATCTCACAGAGTGCTATGAAGTTCGGCAACGATATCAGACTTCTCCAGTCCTTCAAGGAGATAGAAGAGCCTTTCGAAAAGACCCAGATAGGTTCCTCCGCAATGGCTTACAAGCGTAACCCCATGAGAGATGAGAGAATCTGCTCACTGGCAAGATACGTTATGTGCGACGTACTGAACCCCGCATTCACAGCAGGTACACAATGGTTCGAGAGAACTCTGGACGACTCTGCAAACAAGCGTATCTCCGTAGCTGAGGCTTTCCTCGGTGTTGACGCTATACTCAACATCATGCTGAACGTTACCGACCCCGAGAACGGTCTGGTGGTATACGACAAGATCATCACCAAGAGAGTTATGGCTGAACTGCCTTTCATGGCTACCGAGAATGTAATCATGGACGCTTGCGAAAAGGGCGGCGACAGACAGGAGCTTCACGAGCATATCAGAGAGCTTTCAATGATAGCAGGTGCTCATGTTAAGCAGGACGGTCTTGACAACGACCTTGCTGACCTCATCGCGGCTGACCCCATCTTCAAGGTAACCAGAGAAGAACTGGCTGAGATAATGAAGCCCGAGAACTACATCGGCAGATGCCCTCAGCAGGTAGATGAGTTCATAGCTAACGTTGTAAAGCCCATCATCGATGCTAACGGCGTATCCGATGATGTTGCAGAGATCAACGTATAACGATAAAACGGATAAAGGCTGATAATATCCCGCGATGGAAATTTCATCGCGGGAATATCGGCATAATACAGAGGATAATAAATCGGGCAGATATGACAACAGCGACGAAGTACCTGTTGAAAACACAAAGGGAGATACCGAACTTGCTCTCACTGTTTTCGGCTTTTTAGTGTGCGGATCGCTTGACCTGGTATGGCTGATCCACGGCGGTATAAAAAGAGCAAAGCTTGACAGCAGAAGTTAAGTAAAGAGAATATAAAAGAGGAGAACAAAAATGAGAAGAAGATACGATAACAGCGGTTACTACAGCGGAAAGGTATGCCCCAGATGCGGCTGCCCCAGCTGTCAGATAATAAACGAATCCACCACCACAGGCGGAGATTACGGCGTTTGCAGCGGTATATGCGGATATATTCTGATGGGTCCTGTTGGACTGCTGTGCGGGCTTTGCGGAATGGACACCAAGACAAAGACCCGTGCATACTGGGTATGCCCCAACTGCAACAAGAAATTCAAGGTATGACCGAGGAGAGAAAGCAGGAGATCTGGCTGAAAGCCATGGAATACGGCGGGCGGTGTGGATGTCATCAGCGGGCGGACAGAAGCTTCTTTATAGGACAGTGGCAGTTTCCTGTATGCGCAAGATGCACCGGTGTACTGATAGGGCATATCATCGGTTTTCCCTTTGCTATGAAAAAGCGCGTATCACCGTGGGCGGCGGTATGCCTTTGTGAAGTAATGCTGGCGGACTGGGTATTGCAGGCGCTGAGGATAAAGGAATCTACCAACACAAGGCGGCTGGTCACGGGAGTGGTCGGCGGTTTCGGGACGGCGGTGGTGTACTTCAAAGTATGGCGGAAGATACTTTCAGCTGTACACATTCAATTTTCTACTAAAGAGTGATACAATGGATATAACTAAATATCAGAAAGCGGCGGACGAGATACTTGACCGCCTTATAAATGCCATGCGGGGCGGCAGGGCGGAGATACACCCTCAGTCGCTGATATGTGCGGTGGGCGCACTGGCGGGATACTCCTGTCAGAAAGATGTGCGCGTGATGTTCATGAAAAAGAACGGTCTATCGGAGGACAAGGTGTTCACGATAATGACCGACAAGCAGGGCAGGAAATTCTATTTCGGCGACCTTATAAACGAACCTCTCGTCAACGAGAAGTATTCGGTGTGGTCGATGATAGGCGGTGCTGTAAAACAGCACGGCGGTAAACTGCCCGATGTGAACGACATATTCCGCTACATATCCTACACCGTGGGTGGCGAGAATTTCGGAAAGCCCCGCGCCTGCGAAGTGGGCGATGATATGGGCATCTACCTGAAACAGCTGTGGCTTCCCCTTAATGAGATAGCAAGCAGGTATGCCGAGGACGGCGAGCTGCATATCATATACGGCATTGCTCTGCAAAAGGCGGTATACGCGGCAGGAAAACAGATGGACGTCACCGAGGCGGCGCGGATAGCTATGGAGAGCGCTGTCAGCATGAGCAAGGTGGATTACAATACGTATTGTAAATAGCTTAAATGCAGATATTGAATGAAAGGGGGACTTTTCAATGAAAAGGAAGATAATTATGTTAGCGGCACTTGCGGTATGCATATCGATGGCTGCTTGCGGAAGTGCTAAGGGCGATGACAGCAAGGCTGCGAAACAGGCATCTTCAGGGACGGCGCAGGATATATCCGATGATGCGGCTGTATCGGATGTTGACAAGGTCAACACAGGGGTCGTCAGCCATGCGGTGTATGACAAGAAGGTAATGAACTTTGATTTCATCGTGGATTCGGCTGAGGAATATGAGATATTCAAAGGCATAGGCGGAGAAGCACCTGAATTCAATGACATAGACTTTGACAGGTTTGCACTGTTAGCAAGAACGGGCGGCGGCAGCAGCGGCGATGAATATTCCGTTACCTGCGTACTTGTCAGCGGAAAGAGCGTTACGATGAACGTTGAAAAGGTCACTGCGGGAACGACCGACGACTATGTACAGCGTTGGTTTTATGCGATAGTTTCAAAAGAAGATCTGCCTGCGGATACCGATGGGTGGACAAGACCCTCGGAAGCCGATCTCTCGGAATCGGCAGCCATGACGGTCGCTGTGAACATTGAGCCTGAAAGCTTCGACACTGCGGAATATGTGGGTCTGCTTGAAAAATACGAGGCTTTTGATGCAGTGTTCGACTACATGGGCAGCAATAATATGATGCAGATATATTTTGTGACAAAGAACACTGACAGGGACAGTATCGAACAGGATATCAGGAACTGCTTTACTACAAAGATATCCGAGGAGGGCGTGGAATTTTTGTCGATCGACGAAGTAAGTGTGCCGAATGTGGCATACGATACTCCGCCCGAGAACTATGACAGCGGAAGCATATCCCTTTCCATACCGCTTACCAAACCATCAAGTCAGAGCGGTGAAGCGGCTGACTATATCGAAAAAGCTTTCGGGCAGACGGGGCTGATAGACAAGCCCGAGGCTGACCGAATAGAAGCAAGCTTTGAGCTTGAAGACTTCCCTTCCGAGAAAGTTCAGGACTGCATTGAAACGCTTCAAAGCGCGGACAGCAAATTTGATACACAGCTGAATGATTTCAGATTGAGATACTATTTTTAAACGAAAGGACAGATACTAATGAAGATCGAAACAAAATGTTTACACGAGGGCTATACCCCCAAGAACGGAGAACCCAGAGTTGTGCCGATAGTACAGAGCACTACTTATGTTTATGACTCCACCGATGCTGTGGCAGCGGTATTTGATGACCCCACCCTCAGCCTTATCTACGGCAGATTTGAGAACCCCACTACTGACGCAGTTGAAAAGAAGATCGCTGCTCTCGAGGGCGGTGTGGCTGCTATGTGTACTTCTTCCGGTCAGGCTGCTTCTCTCTGCTCGATACTCAATATCTGCGAGAGCGGTGACAGCTTTATCGCCTCTACAGCTATTTACGGCGGTACTATCAACCTGTTCGGCATCACCATGAAGAAACTGGGCATCGAGTGCATCTGGGTAGACCCCGACTGCACCGAGGAAGAGCTGATGGCTGCATTCAAGCCCAACACAAAGCTGGTATTCGGTGAGACAATCGCTAACCCCTCGCTGACAGTACTGGATATCGAAAAGTTCGCAAAGGCTGCACACGCTAACGGCGTTCCGCTGATAGTTGACAACACCTTTGCTACACCTATACTTTGCAGACCTATCGAGTGGGGCGCTGATATCGTTATACACTCTACATCAAAGTACATGGACGGCCATGCAGTACAGGTAGGCGGCGTTATCGTTGACAGCGGCAAGTTTGACTGGGCAGCAAGCGGAAAGTTCCCCTGCATGACAGAACCCGATGAGAGCTATCACGGCACTATCTACACCGAGAAGTATCCTTTTGCACCTTTCATCGTAAAGGCTCGTATGCAGCTGATGAGAGACTTCGGATGCTACCCCGCTGCTAACTCTTCTTTCCTGCTGAACCTCGGTCTGGAAACACTGCCTGTACGTATGAAGCAGTATGTTGAGAATGCTAAGATTGTAGCTGAGTACCTGAACAATAACGACAAGGTTGAGAGCGTGTTCTATCCCGGTCTGGAGGGCAACAAGTACTATCCTCTGGTACAGAAGTATCTGCCTCTGGGTGCTTCGGGCGTTATCAGCTTCTCCATCAAGGGCGGCAGACCTGTTGCTGTCAAGTTCATGGACAGCCTGAAACTGGCTTCCAACGAAGTTCACGTTGCAGATATCCGTACCTGCGTACTGCACCCCGCTTCTGCTACACACAGACAGCTGACCGATGAACAGCTGGTAGCCGCAGGCATCGACGGCGGTATGATCAGATTCTCCGTTGGTCTTGAAAATGTTGAAGATATCCTCGATGACCTCAAGCAGGCATTTGCGGCTATCTGATCGATAGTTTAACTTATTATTTTGGGGAGACCATGAAAGAATTGATATTCTACTTATTAACATTATCTTCTCTGCTATTATCTTTGCCCGGAAATTATAAGCAATATAAAAACAACAACAATAATATGTACAGATATATAATTATTTTTCAGGTCATTTTTATAATAGTAAATATCTTGTTGATAATTAAGACTTTATAACAGAAAAACAAAATGCGGGGGATAGCCGTACTTTAAAAGTACAGCTATCCCCCGCATTTTGTTTTCTGTTTTAGAATAGCTATCCCCCGCTTACCTAAGTAAAAAGTTTTAGGAAAGGGGGTTTGGGGGAATAACCCTTTTTCAAAAGAGTTTTCCCCCAATCAACCTCGCAGTTCGTAAGTTAAATCATCGATCACTGACGCAGATAAACTCCGTTTTCTTCGATGTAGTCCTCCATATCGTCTTTATAGCCGAGGTGGAGGGGGTCGCTATCGAGTGCTTTCAATGCGCGCTGACCGATATCCTTACGGAAGTGTGCGCCCTCGAAGGTGATCTTTTCAACGCCCTGATATGCTTTTTCAAGAGCCGAATTCAGGGTAAGACCCTTTGCGGTAACGCCGAGAACACGTCCGCCGCTGGTGAGGAACTTGCCGTCAGCAAGCTTTGTGCCTGCATGGAAGACCTGAGCGCCCTCGACCTGTCCCTTAGCGTCAAGGCCCTTGATCTCGATGCCCTTGGGGTAAGAGAGGGGGTATCCGCCGCTTGCCATTATAACACAGGCACAGCTGCCCTCTGCCCATTCAACGTTGAGTTCGCTGAGCTTATGGTCGTAGATGGCTTCCATGATGTCAACGAGATCTGTTTTCAGCATAGGCAGAACTACCTGTGTTTCGGGGTCGCCGAAACGGCAGTTGTACTCGATGACCTTGGGTCCCTTGGGAGTGAGCATAAGTCCGAAATACAGACAGCCCTCAAAAGTTCTGCCCTCGGAATTCATGGCATTGATGGTAGGCAGGAATATCTTCTCCATACACTCCTTAGCTATTGCTTCGGTGTAGTAGGGGTTAGGAGATACAGTGCCCATTCCGCCTGTGTTGAGACCCTCATCGTTATCGAGTGCTCTCTTGTGATCCATGGAGGATATCATAGGAACGACAGTTTTGCCGTCTGTGAAGCTGAGTACAGATACCTCGGGGCCTGTGAGATACTCTTCAACGACGATAGTGGAACTGCTGTCGCCGAACTTTTTATCATCTATCATTTCCTTGATAGCTGTTACAGCTTCTTCCTCGTTCTGCGCAAGTATAACGCCCTTGCCCAGTGCAAGACCGTCAGCCTTTATAACAGCGGGATAAGTGTTCTGCTGCTTAACGTAAGCTATAGCAGACTCGCTGTCCTTGAATACCTCGTAGCCCGCAGTGGGGATAGAGTATTTCTTCATCAGTTCCTTGGAGAATAC
>Ga0256405_10012546_pt1 | contig 10471 bp, 7 predicted proteins | sample RumenRJG_02DNA_FD_189096 | JGI IMG/M metagenome (GOLD analysis project Ga0256405, IMG submission 189096) | Bovine rumen microbial communities from Lethbridge, Alberta, Canada - RJG_02 | ecosystem: Host-associated > Mammals > Digestive system > Stomach > Rumen | place: Canada: Alberta | collected... | reverse complement strand
GAAGAATTCTTCGGTCCGCTTGAAGTCCGGACGGTCGATATTGTCGAACCGGCTTCTCTCGGAAGGACGGGGTGTCAGGGGGGAGATGGATTCAGGGGAAGACGGCCTGTCTCCCGGCTTCCAGTCATATCCGGTCAGCAACCTCTCGTCGCGGGGAAGCTGCACGACGGGATAGGCGTCGCTCTTCGGCTCGCTGAAATAATATATCTTCTCTATATTTCCTTCTTTAAGCCAGGCGGACAGCATCTTGCTCCCGGCCTTGTTGACAGTCGCAAGGGTATCGTTCTCCTCAAGATAGAAAAGCATCTGGGCGCCACCGAGCACGTCGAACCTCTCGAGCCCTCCTTCATCGTCGAAGAAGGCCATCATGTCGGTGCCCTTTATCTGGTCGAAACAGGAGGTATCCTTGGTCTCCTGGACGATTATGAAGGCGTTCGACATCAGGCTGGCCCTCTCGAGCTTCCTGTCCTTCATCATCACGGATATGCTGTCGGCCGAATACTGGCGTACCGTTTCGTGCCAGATCACAGGACTCTCATAAAGCCTTACAAGGGAATCCAGGTCATTGTATTCCAAAAGGTCGCATCGGACCTGCATGTCTTTCCGGAACACCCGCACCCTTCCCGTAGCCTTCAGGAAGCCTATCCTGGAAGTGTCCGCTGGTTCCATGGAAAGCGAATCGGACGGGGCCGCCCCGAGAGAGTCGGCAGGAGCCAGGAGGGAATCGGCAGGAGGCAGAATGGAACCGGGGACGGCGACGGAATCCCTGTCCGCAAGTTTGTCCGGCAAAGGAGGAGTCAACGTATCAGGGAGTTGGAGTATCTGCTCAATGGTCATATACGCCACAGGATTCGGGTCATCCTCGAAAGGAGCCGGAAGGTTTCTTCCGAAACCACCTGAACGACCGGAACCAAATCCACCCGATCGACCGGAACCGAAACCACCGGAACCGAAACCGCCTGAGCCGAAACCACCGTTCTGTCCGGTGCCGCCCGTCCCTCCGTTCCTTGAATTCCTGTCGGTACCGGAAGTACCATTGCTGTCACTGGGGTCGATACCCTCCTCGATCTGCCTCTTGGCTTCCTCGGCAGCCTGTTTCGCCTGCTCATACGCAGTCTTGCGGTATTGGGTTACGGCGTCAGCCTCCATGGCGGCAAAACGGCTCTTGGACAGGTCGATGAAATACGGAGCGATGTCACAACGCCTGATCGCGTCATAGACAAAGACATCAGCCCCGATCCACACCGTGTCTATCTTCTCTTCCTCTCCCTCTCCGCTGCGGGTCTTGGCTATTACCACCGGATCCCTCGTGAGGGTGATCCTTTTCAGGGAATCCTGATAGAACAACCTTCCGGCCAAGACGGAGACATCCCTGGTAGTATCCAGGATCTGGGCATGCCCCAGCATCTCAACGTCACCGGGAACGGAATAATAGTAAAGGGAATCGGCCCAGCCTTCCTGGTCCCTCGTCATCACATGGACGTTGCGATGGAAAAGGAAGGTCTCCCCCTCCCGGTCATACCATCCGTTGTCGGCATAAAGCATGTCGTCGTCCTTCCATGCGCTGGTCTTGGAGCCGAAGGTAGCCCGATTCTTATCGGTGTCGTATTCCAGCCTGGTGGTCTTGATGAAGATGGAGTCGGTGTACATGTTCACCTTTTCGGTGAAGGTGAACAACTTGATCTTCGAATCATAGGTGCCTGTGACGCTCTCTATCACCTGGCCGTCCTTGTCCCTCATGGCGCCCCCGTTGAAGAAACGGGCGACGCTGTCCCTGGTGTTGTAATCCAGGAAACGCGTTCTCAGCGTGTTCCCGTCCTTGTCCTGGAGCTGGACCAGGGAGCCGCGGAACTGGGCAAGGTCCTGGTCTATGACATAATCCAGGCGGTCGCTCTTGAGGACGGTACGGTCCTGGATGATCTGGACGTTCCCCCGGGCCTCGATGAGTTTCGCGTTCACGTTCCACATGGCCGTGTCGCAGAGAAGGTAGGTGTTGTTGTGGAGGAACCTTGCCGGTCCGGTGACCTTCCTGTACGTAACCCCACCCTTGTCGATCAGCTCGTTGCTCTGGGCGCTCAACTCCTTGACTACGGAGTCTCGGGGCGCGTTTTCCTGAGCGGGAGCCGACAAGGTCCACAAAAGCGGAACAAGGGCCAGGATGGGCCGGAGGGGTCTCAGCATATCACTTTCTTATTTTGGAAAGCCACGCGCTGCGGTTGAATTCACAGCCGGAGAACATCGGGTCCAGGATTATATGGGTAGTCTTGATGTGCTCATCAATGAACTTGTCCAGTTCCTTGATACGGAGGTCCTGCTGCACTTTCTCCTGAAGCTGGGTATAGTCGTCCGTAAAACTCGCGGTATGGGCGGGGAGGATCTTGTCAACCTTGATCACCTTATAGACGGTATTACCGTTTCGTCCCTCATTGTCAAGGGATTGCACCGGCTCGGAGATTTCACCCTCCTTAAGGTCCTTGATGGCCCTGTAATCTTCCGGCTTAAGCTGGTCGATCTCGAAATAGGACGAACCGGTGGAAGGGTCGGCCATCTGGCCGCCGTTCGTGCGTGTGGCGAGGTCTTGGGAGTAGAATGCGGCGGCAAGTTCGAAGGAAACGGCCTTGGCCTGGATTTCAGTGCGCAGGGAGTCAAGGGTCTTGAACGCCTTTTCGCGGTCCTCATCAGTATATTTGGGTTTCATGAGGATATGGCGCGCGTTGAACATGTCGCCCTTTTTGTCGATCACTTCAATGATATGGAAACCGTCGGGGGTCTCGACTATCTGGGAAATGTTGCCGGGCTTGAGGGACATGGCAGCATCGGAAAAAACCGGCCAGTACATGGATTTGGGGGCCATTCCAAGTTCGCCGCCCCTCAGGGCGGTACCGGGATCCTCCGAATAAATCCTGGCAAGGGTGGTGAACTTCTCGCCGTTCATAATCCTTTCCCGCAACTCGAGAAGCTTCTCCCTCACGGCGAAATTGGCGGCTTCCCGGTCGGGATAGATACATATCTGGCTGAGCTGGTATTTAACGGGAACTACAGGCAGGTCTGCCTTGTCGACGGTGTCTATGTAATGCTTCACGTCGCCGGGGGTGACTTCGGGAATACGACCCGCAATCTGAGACTGCTCCTGCTGGGTGAGGTTCTGCTCGGTAACCTGCTGGCGCCAGTTCTGGCGGAGCTTGTAAAGGGGTTTCCTGAAATACTCCTCAACCTTCTCGTCGCTCCCGAACGTCCTGCGGATGCCGTCCACATGCTGGGAAAGGGCGGCTTCCACCATGTCTTCGTTCACAGAAAGGGAATCCAGGCGGGCCTGCATCAGGAAGAGTTTGGATTCCAGGATCTGCTCCAGGACTTCGCAGCGTGCGTTCCTGGTGTTAAGCATTCCCTGGGCGGTGAGCATCTGCACCTGTTCTTCAAGGGAAGACAACGAAATCATCTCATTCCCCACCACTGCAACTATCTTGTCCACCACCTGATACTTCTGGGCCGAAGCCGCGAAGCCAAGCGCCGCAAAAACGGCGACAAGGGTTATCTTCTTTATGGATATGTTCATACTCAAAGGATTGTCTTAATCAATAAACCACGAACTTTTCCTTGTTCCGGGCATCATCCAGCAAGTCTTGTTCCAAAGCGACCACAAGGTCGTGTTTTCTGGTGCTGAGGAGGATGTCGCAGATCCTGCCCCGGCAGTAATCCAGAGGGGCTGTTTCCCCGGCCTTTATCATCTCACTGACATATACCACGTACATGAATCCCTGTCCATCAGGAGCTTCGACAGGAGCTTTGCCGGCATTGGACAGGAGCGAGAACACGTCAGCCCCGGTTTCCCTTGCCGCTTCCACCGCTTCGATCCACCTTCCTGACCAGTCGAAGTACCTTTCGGCCGGATCACGAAGGAGGAGGGTATCCTCGCGGATCGCATCCTCCGCATTCTTTAAAACCAGTTTTTTCCTCAGCAATCCGATGTCTTCCCCTCCCTGCACCACACGGGCATACCGGGCCCTTACGATAGGCCTTTCCAGCTTGAAATCACTCTCATGAGCCTCATAATAGCCTTCTATCTCCTTCTCGCTCAAGTTGGTGTCAAGGCGTTCATTGACATACCTCTGCTCGTAGCGGTATTTCATGAGAGACCTCCTGTACTCCTCGAGTTCCCTGGACACGTCCTTCTCTTCCTTGGAAAGCTGCTTCTCGGCAATGTCAAGGAAGACAAGGTCCCTGGCCCAGGACTCTATATAGCTCTGGGCGAATTTCAAGCTGTCTTCGGCAGGCACCCCGTCGGGGATGGACCTCTCAAGTTCCGTCCTGTAAAGCTCATGTTCCCCGACCCTGGCCACCACATCATCGTCATGTATAAGGCCGCTGACGGTCTTGCACGAAGGCAAGGCCGCCAGTAAAAAGAAGAACACTGCCGCTTTCAGACGCATATACGGAGATTACCTGGAGTAGTTCGGGGCTTCCTTGGTGATGGTGACGTCATGGGGATGGCTCTCGAGGAAGCCGGCATTCGTGATCCTGACGAACTTCGCCTGCCTCAAAGACTCGATGTCTTTCGCTCCGCAGTAACCCATGCCGGCCCTCAGGCCGCCGACGAGCTGGTATACGACCTCCCCGACGGTACCCTTGTAGGGAACCTGGGCGACGATGCCTTCAGGCACGAGCTTCTTCACGTCGTCTTCCATGTCCTGGAAATAACGGTCCTTCGAGCCTTGCTCCATGGCCTCGAGCGATCCCATTCCCCTGTAGGACTTGAATTTCCTTCCGTTGAGGATGATGGTTTCACCGGGGCTTTCCTCAGTACCGGCGAAGAGGGATCCGGCCATGATGGTGCTGGCTCCTGCAGCGAGGGCCTTGGCGATATCTCCGGAATAGCGGATGCCGCCGTCGGCGATTATAGGGATACCGGTACCCTTGAGGGCTTCGGCGGCCAGCAGGACTGCGCTGAGCTGGGGCATGCCAACTCCGGCGATGATCCTGGTGGTGCAGATGGAGCCGGGACCGATACCGACTTTCACGGCGCTGACTCCGGCATCTGCGAGGGCCCTGGCCCCCTCGGCCGTAGCAACGTTTCCGGCCACGACCTGGACTCCGTCAAAAGCGTCGCAAACCTTCTTGATCTCCCTGAGAACTCCCTCGGAATGACCGTGGGCGGTGTCGATAACAACCGCGTCCGCCCCGGCATCGACCAGCCTGGCGACCCTGTCGATGGTGTCTGCCCGCACTCCGACCGCAGCGGCGACCAGGAGCCTTCCCTTGTCATCCTTGGAGGCAATGGGATTGTCCTTTATCTTCATGAGGTCCTTGTAGGTGATAAGCCCCACGAGTTTCCCGTCTTCGTCAACGACAGGCAGTTTCTCCACTTTGGTCTTGCGGAGGATGTCCGTAGCCTCGGCAAGGGATGTACCCTTGCGGGTGGTGACCAGGTTCTCGGATGTCATCACAACGGAGATAGGGGTCTTCATATCATCATGCCAGCGCAGGTCACGGTTCGTAACGATGCCGATGAGCTTCCCAGTACCGTCCACCACGGGGATGCCGCCGATATGGTTCTTCTTCATCATGGCAAGGGCGTCGCCAACGGTGGAGTCGGGGGAAATGACGACCGGATCGTATATCATCCCGTTCTCAGCCCTCTTCACACGGCGGACCTGCTCGCACTGTTTTTCGATGCTCATGTTCTTATGGATCACGCCGATACCACCTGCACGGGCCATCGCTATGGCAAGGGAAGCCTCGGTGACCGTGTCCATGGCGGCGGACACAATAGGTGTATGAAGGACTATGTCCCGGGTAAACCTGGTTGTGACATCCACGTCCCTGGGCAGCACGTTGGAATGGGCCGGAACGAGCAAAACATCATCGAAGGTCAGGCCTTCGGGAATCTCTCTGGTTACGAAATTAGGCATGACAATAAGATTATAATTGGGCAAATATAATCATTTCCCACGACATATCGATTCCCATTCCCCCATATATTCCTTTTCCAGGGAATATGTTATTTTTGTACTGATATGGAAAAACCGGTCTTCCCGGAGGGGAAAAGATACAATACTTCCGTTGGGTATTACCGGCGCCTGTATGGCGAGCGGCTTCAGAAACTGGTGCTCGACGCGGGGTTCACCTGCCCGAACAGGGACGGGACAAAGGGGCGGGGCGGCTGCACCTATTGCGACAACGCCGCCTTCCACCCGGGCTACAGCACCGCAGGGAAAAGCCTGGCCAGGCAGATTGACGAAGGAATCGGATTCCACCGCAACAGGTACAGGGGTGCTTCCCATTATCTTGCTTATTTCCAGTCGTTTTCAAACACATATGCCCCTCTTGAAAGGCTTCGGTCCCTCTATCTGGAAGCCCTATCGCATCCCGATGTGGCCGGTATCGTCATAGGCACCAGGCCGGACTGCGTGGACGACGGGAAGCTGGATTTCCTCCGGGACCTGCGGGAAGGAAGGGTGATGGAAGGATGGAAACGGGAACTGGCTTCCGGACCTGTAACGGCGCCTCTGGTGAGCATCGAATACGGGATCGAATCCTGCCATGACTCCACCCTGGAAAGGATCAACCGCGGCCATGACTTCGACTGCGCAAGGAAAGCCGTGGAGGAAACGGCCGCCAGGGGTATCCCCGTAGGAGCGCATTTCATCCTTGGCCTCCCGGGAGAGACAAGACAGATGATGCTGGACCAGTGCAGCCTGATCAACACGCTGCCGGTCAACTCTATAAAGTTCCACCAGCTCCAGTTCGTGAAAGGAACGAGGATGGAGGCTGAATTCAAGGCAGATCCTGGAGATTTCCTGAGGCTGGACCTGGACGATTACATTGACCTTGTGGCGGACATCCTCGAGAGGCTGAGGCCGGACATCTGCATCGAGAGGGTTGCCGGAGAAGTGCCTCCGAGGTTCGTGGAGACGCCCCAGTGGGGACTGATAAGGAATTTTGACATACTGCACAGGCTTGACGCCCGTATGGAAGAACGGGATTCCTGGCAGGGAAAACTACTGAATACATGAAAAGGACAGTCTACATCCTGGCTGCGGTCCTGGCGCTGCTGCCGGCAAGGGTTTCGGCGCAGAGATACGCCGTCACCACCGTATCCGCCAACATCATGCGGAGCGAACCCGACTTCGAATCATCCATGGAAACCCAGTGCCTGATGGGCACCCTGGTGGAAATACTTGAAGAAGACGGCATCTGGCGGAAGATTTCATGTCCCGAACCATATGAGGCATGGGTCAATGAACTCACCCTGTCCGAGCTTTCCCCCGAAGAAGCTGGGGCCTGGCTGGCTGAAGAGAAATACATCTTCACCCCTTTGTACGGCCATGTGCTCGACGCTCCTTCCAGGGATGCGGGATTCATCTCCGACCTGGTGGCAGGCGATATCATGCGGATCACCCGCAAAAACGGACGCCCCCTGAGGCACGGCCGTTTCCTCGGCGTGACCCTCCCGTCAGGAAAGAGAGGCTGGGTGCCGAAAAAAGAACTGGCCCCTTTCAAGGAATGGGCGGCTTCGAGGCAGGCTACTGCCGGAAATGTCATCTCTACCGCGAAACTCCTTCTCGGAACACCCTACCTCTGGGGCGGGGAATCCCCCAAGGGACTGGACTGCAGCGGCCTTGTGAGATATTGCTTCTTCCTCAACGGGGTGCTCCTTCCGAGAAACACCTCGCAGCAGGTCAGGCTCGGGGAGGAGATTCCCGTGCTGGATAAGGACGGGAATATCGACCTGTCCGCCCTCATCCCGGGAGACCTCGTGTTCTTCTTCAACGAAAAGACCGGCAGGGTGAACCATGTGACCATATACATGGGCGACGGAAATATCATCCAATCATCCCAACTCGTAAGGATTAATACGATTTCGGATCCTTCTTCTCCTGATTACTACTCCCGCAGGCCCTTGTGCGCAAGACGCATCCTCTCCCACATAGGAGAGCCGGGCATCTGCCCCCTGACCTCCAGCCCTTCCTATTTCCCTCAAAAATAATTTCCATCTTGATGAAACGCCTGTCCCTGAGCCTCTTCCTGTTATTTGCCGCTTCCGGCCTCTTCGCCCGGCACCGCCTTCTCAATGTCGAAGCCCTATCCCCCAGGATAGATTCCATCGCCTTGTACGGCATAGAATCCGGCTGTTATCCCGGCTGCCAGATCGTGCTGGTCCAGGACGGGAAGATAGTTTTCAGCAAGAGCTACGGGAGGCAGAGGGCAGGAGGCAGGAAAGTCAGGAACACGGACCTTTACGACCTCGCTTCCATAACGAAGTCGGCCGCGGTGGCCCTCAGCGTAATGAAACTCTACGACGAAGGGAGGCTTCGCATCGAAGACCGGGCTTCCAAATATCTCCCCTGGCTCCAAGGGACAGATAAGGAGGACATCACAATCGAAGAACTCCTTTTCCACACCAGCGGAATCACCGGATGGATTGACTTCTACAGCGGGATACCTTCCCGGAAAGGGGCTGTCCGAAAAAGGAGAGACGCCACCCACAACCTGCATGTCTTCCATCGCATGTGGCTGGCGGACAGTTATCTGGACACACTCCAATCAGCCATCGCACGCAGTCCCCTCGGCCCCAAACGCTATGCCTACTCCGTCATTGGCTTCGACCTGCTGGTCTGGGTGGTGGAGGCGATTACCGGTGAATCGCTCAACAGCTACCTCAAACGGACATTCTACGAGCCGATGGGAATAAGACGCACCATGTTCCTTCCGGCTGAAGCCATCCCAAGAAGGGATATCGTCCCCACGATGAGACATGACGGGCTGCGCAGGGGAAAGGAAGTCCGGGGCTACTGCGAGGACAACATGGTGGCCTTCATGGGAGGTGTCGGAGGAGGGGCCGGCCTGTTCTCTACGGGAGAGGACCTGGCAAGGCTGTTCCAGATGCTTCTCAATCTCGGGGAACTGGACGGGCGGCGATACCTCGGGGAAGAGACCTGCCGTTTTTTCCTGACCCACACCTCACCCCTGAGTCCCAGGCTGATGGGCTTCGGCAAACCGACTGCGGACGACCCCAACAACCGCCGCCCCTTCTCGGCCTTCGGCCACGGAGGAGTCACCGGCACCGACGTCTGGGCCGACCCTGAGAACAAACTCATATATGTCTATCTGACAAACAGGTTCAGCCCTACAAGGGACAACGACCGCTACATGGACAACGGCATCCAGCGCATGTTCCAGGCCGCCCTCTACGACTGCCTGGAATAAACTATTTGCGCATCCGGCGGGCGGTGTGCGCCTGAGGCTGGGTTCGGCGGAACATCTCCTTAGTACGTGTGCGGACCGCAGACGACGCCCTGGTACCCTGGAGCCGGGTCATCGTCATCGTGTGATTGGTGAAGGTGGGCACGCCACTGTCATTGTAGTGGGCCCAGTTCTCCTCGTCATAACAGAAACGGGAATACCGCATACTGTGGTACACCGCCTTGAAATCGTTGTCAAAAGTGAAGCTCTCCGGCTCGATGACCACTTTCCCGTCACTTAGGGTGACGGTGTGGGCGATGTCGTAGCCGGCATAAGCGCCTTCCTTATCCACCTCGCCATTGCTGTCGGAACTGGGGGAAAGATAGGTCCCGACGAACATCTGGTCCACCCATACATTGTTGCCGTCAGCGTCCTGCAGACTCTCATCCTCGTAACTCATCAGATACTGTCCGTAGAAACAAAGGCTGGCGTCAGCCTTGCGGAATCGGGCGAAGATCCAGTCCCGGTCCATCGTCATCTGTTCCTGCACCGCTTCACCGGTCTCCCACCCGTCAATGTAATACAGGTAGTTGGCTTCACAGGACGACACGGCTATGTCGTATGACACGTTCCCGTCGCCGACACGCCAGTTGCCGATCCACTTGAGGAAACCTTCCGACGGATTCTCTTCCACAACCGTCACCGCAGCTTTCGCATAGTTGTAGGTAGGCTTGCCGTTTCTGTCGATTTCAATCAGATAGGCAGTGTAATCGCCATGGATGATAAGGTTGAAATAAACCGTCCTGACACTTGAGTCAAAGACCACAGTGCTGTTTTCATAGAAGTTGCGGCCTTCGTTCTCAGCCTGGTTGACAACTTCCTTCACCTCCCCTTCAAGCATCAGCTTCAGGTCGTTGTCATAGTAGTTTTTCATATCGTCCGGCGTGAGGACCCGCACTATGAAATACCCGTTCCCAGTGTAGTTGAAGGAGAACTCCTCCACCCGGGACACAGTGCCGTCTTCTTCGGTGTAATCCGCCCGGCCCTTGTAGCCTATCTCCCAATCCGTACGTTCTGTCAGCTTCTCCTGAGGCGTATTGTCGCCACCGCGGCCCCCTCCGTTACCGTTTCCGCCTCCCGTAGGAGGATAGAAATTCGGCCCGGACGTGCATCCGGCCATTGCCAGGGCGGCAGCGGCCACCCACGACCATATCCTGATATTCCTCATAGCTTTTGGCTTTTTCTGCAAATATAAGCAAAAAAGGGGCCGGGCCGTCGTTGCCTGCTT
>Ga0256405_10012545_pt1 | contig 10472 bp, 10 predicted proteins | sample RumenRJG_02DNA_FD_189096 | JGI IMG/M metagenome (GOLD analysis project Ga0256405, IMG submission 189096) | Bovine rumen microbial communities from Lethbridge, Alberta, Canada - RJG_02 | ecosystem: Host-associated > Mammals > Digestive system > Stomach > Rumen | place: Canada: Alberta... | reverse complement strand
TCTGCCAGAGGTCGATTATGACGATATCGACACGTCTGCATACGTGCTCGGAAAGAAGCTGTCATTCCCGTTCATAGTCACCGCCATCACCGGCGGATTCGAAGGCGCTAAGAAGATCAATGCGAACATCGCCGAAGCATGTGCTGAATTGGGTATCGGTATGGGTGTCGGTTCCGAAAGGGCAGCGATCGAAGGCGTCGACAAGGAAAGCTACTCGATCATCAAGGATTATGACGTTCCCCTCGTCATCGGCAACGTGGGCGCCCCTCAGCTCATAGACCAGAAAGGCAAGAGGAAGTTCACATCCGAGGATGTGGCTCTTGCGAAGGACATCATCGATGCGGATTACATGGCAGTGCACCTCAACTATCTCCAGGAGGCCGTTCAGCCCGAAGGGGACATGAATGCGAAAGGCTGCTACGACGCCATCAGATCGTTGGCACGCGAGTTCCCGCTCATAGTCAAGGAGACCGGGGCAGGTATGTCGCCCAGGACCATCGAGAAGCTGAACGGCATCGGTATCGAAGGAATAGATATCGGAGGAGCCGGAGGTACGAGCTTCTCCGCCATTGAGATGTACAGGGCGGAGGCGGCTCAGAACGGACTGAAACAGGAATTGGGTTACACCTACTTCGACTGGGGCATCCCCGCACCGGTATCGCTGATGTGGGCCGAGACGGACATACCGCTGATCGCATCCGGTGGTATCCTTACCGGACTCGATGTCGCCAGATCGATCGCTCTGGGAGCGGTCGCCGGAGGAGGAGCCTATGTGATTTTACACGAGGCCGTCGAATCCGCCGATGCGGTGAAGAAGGTCCTCACACTCATGATGGAAGAGTTCAGGACGGCGATGATGCTGACCGGCTCGAAGAATGTGGAAGAACTTGCGAATGCAGATTATGTGGTCCTCGGAGAGACCAGACAATGGATAGAGTGATTGAAATGGATGTCAAAGAGAAAATGAAGGCGATGTCGAAGGATCTCGACGCACCGATCAAGTCATACATAGCCGACGAAGCACCGTCGAACCTGATAGAGGCGACAAGACAGTACCCCTATGCCGGAGGCAAGAGGATGAGACCTTCCATGGTCATCGCGGCATGCGGTGCAGTGGGAGGGGACAAGAAGAAAGCAGTGCCGCTTGCAGTCGCCATAGAATACATCCACAACTTCACGCTCATACACGATGACCTCATGGACGGCGACGAGATGCGCCGCGGAATGGTCACATCACATGTGAAATACGGTATGCCCACGGCCATCCTCGCAGGAGATGCACTGTTCGCGAAGGCGTTCGACATCATCTCAGAACTCGATGTGCCAGACTCTGTTCTCAGGAAGATCATGAAGGTTGTCACAGTCGCTGTGTGGGACCTCGCAAGGGGACAGCAGATGGACGTCAACAACGAGAACGGCGAAGCCGTCACGATGGAGGAATACATCGAGACCATCCGTCTGAAGACCAGTGTACTGTTCGCCGCAGGTGCCGCAGGAGGTGCCATGGTCGGCGGTGCAAGTGATGATGTCGTCAAGGCAATTCATGAATATGCGATGTCGCTCGGTGTCGCATTCCAGATGTTCGATGACATACTCGGAATCATCGGAGATCCGAAGAAGACCGGAAAGTCTGCAGGCAACGATATCCGCAAAGGAAAGAGTACAGTCATGGTCTGCCACGCCCTCAAGAATATCAAGGATGCAGAGGACATGAAGACCTTCCGCTCAGTCCTTGGTAAACTGGATGCGTCCGAGGAGGAGATCTCCAAGGCAAGGGACATCCTGAAGAAGACGGGAAGCATCGATTACGCCATCGAGATGGCCGAGAAATACACAAAGGATGCCATCGCAAAGCTGGACTGTCTGAAACCCAGCGAAGAGAAGGACTTCATGATCGCCCTCGCAGAGTATGCGATGGCAAGAGAACTTTAATCGCTCTCGATACCTGTGGAAACGATACGGTAGTTGGCGAACTTACCGTCAGGTATGCTGCGGTGCTTAACGATAACAGCGGCACGCCTGCCGTTGTTCCTCTTGTCAAGACGGATTATGGTCTTGGCGTTATGGTGCAGGGCATTCCCTCCGAGGAACTCTATCGTTCCGGAACCCAGATTTGTGTAGACCTGCGATGTCAGGAGTATCGGGATCTCATTCTTCCTTGCCGCGTTCAATAACATCTCTGTCTGTTTGATGAATTCGTTCCTTACCGACATATCATCAGAATGCAGACGGTAGAACATGGTCATGGAATCTATCACGACAAGTCCGATCTTGTCATTCGCTTCGCATAACCTGCAGACCTTGGCGACCCTGTCGTTCTGCTCCTCGAAACTGTATATCTGGAAAACGAGAAGGTCCTTGATGTACTGCTCCTCGGTGAAGATCTGCGTTATCCTGTCCGATGACAATCCTTCAGCATCGATGTATGCTACCTTTTTGCCTGTCTTCGCCATGTTGTAAGCGGTCTGAAGACAGATGTTGGTCTTTCCCGAACCGGCCTCACCGTAGAACAGTGTGACACTGCCTACCTCTAGGCCTCCGCCCAGAAGATTGTCCAAAGATTCGCAGCCGGTGGGTATCCTCTTCACGTCAATGTGTATGGTGACTAACGATAAAAACACTGTTAAGAAAAAAGATGGGATGACGGCCTTTCGGCCGTAATCGGTTTCAGTTGGCCTTCTTCTCCTCGCTCGATGTCTCCTTCACGGACTGGACATCGTCGATGTTATAGGAGATGTCGGTCTGGTATTCCTCACCCTTGGCCACGTACATCGGCACCGCCAGGATCACCATGAACACGAATATCACCGCCGCTACGGCAGCGATGGCTATTCCGATGATCAGTATTACCCACAGGACGCTTTCAATGGCTCCGGGTATCAGGAACAGGGCGGCGATGGCAGCGCCTATGATCACTACTACCAGCAGCATCATGAGCGCCGACTTGCCCGTACCTGCGACCTTGGTCTCTACCATGAGATCACTTCTGCTGAGTGGGCATGAAGGGAACGAGTGCCATGGCGAGATCGTTCAGTGTCATGGACTGGATGACGATCTTTCCGGGTCCTGTGAGTGTGGTTACGAACAGACCCTCGCCGCCGAACATGGCCGTCTTGAATCCGCCTGTCGCGGTGATGTCGTATTTCACGGTGTCCTGCCATGCGACTGCGTTACCGGTGGCGACCTTGTATGTCTCTCCGGGTTTCAGGTCGACGACGTTGAAGTCACCGCATGCTGCGACGAATGCGATTCCGGATCCGCTGAGCTTCTGGAGGATCAGTCCCTCTCCGCCGAAGAAGATGCTTCCTAGCTTCTTCTGGGTCGCGATGTCGAGGTTGACCGTGGGCTGTGCGCACAGGAATCCTGTCTTCTGAACGAGCCATGTTCCCTGGCTGATGTCCAGGTCGATGATCTTACCGGGTGCACTTCCACCGAATCCGACCATTCCTGATCCGCCCTCGGGGTGGTATCTGAGCATGAAGAACGATTCTCCTGAGATCGATCTCTTCAGACCTTTGAAGAACCCGCCTTCCATCTTGGCCTCCATTCTCATGTTGCCGGACATGTATCTCATTGCACCGGCTGCGGAGAGCATCTCCTCTCCCTGTTCCAGTTGAACGTTGACGAACTGAAGGTTGTCTCCCGTGATTGTGTATTTCATCTCTTTGACCTCCTGGTCTTTCGAAATATCAATGCGGTAATTTATATCTATATCGTTTCGATAATCCAAATCATGGAAGGATGCGAGATCGGGAGAGGCGCAGAGGCCACCGTGGCACGTACCGATTTCCTGGGCAGGGATGCCGTTCTGAAGACGCGTGTCGCCAAAGGATACCGCCATCCAGACCTTGACGGTCACCTCAGGACCTCCAGGACGAGGACCGAGGTGAGGGTGATGCGTGAGGCCAGATCCGCCGGTGTCAGATCACCTGTGGTATATGATGCCGACCTCAGAGAGGGCAGCATCACCATGGAATATGTCCATGGGACGAGCGTCAAGACCATCCTGACCGAGCACCCCAAAAGGGCGGATGAGATATGTGCCAGGATAGGCGAGATGATCGCCAGGCTGCACAGGAACAACATCTCCCACGGAGATCTCACCACATCTAACATGATCCTCGGTGATGACGGTGAGATGTACCTCATCGATTTCTCACTGGGCGACACCCGTGTGGACCTCGAGGCCATGGGTGTCGATCTGCATCTCATGGAGAGGGCATTCACATCCGCACATTCCGACATCGGAGGTGCGTTCGACATCATAATCGATTCCTACAGGAAGCACATGCCCGATGCCGACAAGGTATTGGCAAGGGTAGAGGACATCAAGAGCAGAGCGAGATACACATGAAACTGAAGGTTCTTACATCGAATCCCGGAAAGGTCAGGGAATATCAGAAGGCGTTCGACGACCTCGGCATAGTGATGGAACACCACCACATCCCCTATGACGAGATACAGACCTCCGAGTTGGAGGAAGTGGTGAAGAAAGGGATGGAGGAGATCCGTTCCAAGGGAATCAGGGACTTCATCATCGACGATTCAGGAATGTTCGTCCACGCACTGAAGGGATTCCCCGGAGTGTACTCGGCATACGGTCAGAAGACTATCGGCAACCAGGGCATCCTGAAGCTGATGGAGAACGTGGAGGACAGGTCTGCGACATTCAAATGCTGCATCGGATGCGACATCGACGGAAAGGCGATAATCGTCACAGGCAAGTGCGAAGGTTCGATACTCTACGAGGAAAGAGGGAATGAAGGGTTCGGATACGATCCTATCTTCAGTCCCGACGGGAAGAGATCGTTCGCAGAGATCTCCGTCGAGGAGAAGAACACCGTGTCCCACCGCGGTAATGCCGTGAAGCTTCTCAGGGAAGCTTTGATCTCTTCAGGCGTCCTGTGATAGAAACGATTAATAACGTTACTTCCATCGCACAGATGACGTGGGCCTATGGGCTAGCTTGGTATACTTGTGGCTTTGGGAGCCATTGACTCCGGTTCAAATCCGGATAGGCCCACTCGTCTTATCCTGTTTTACAACGATCTGAAACACTTAAGAAATCAGTATTATGATGACCATGATACGTATATGATACATATCGTGATACATATGTGATACTAATATGATACATATAAATCATTGAAGAACAATGTTGAGGCAAGGTTATCATGATGACATATAAACCTCGCTTCACAGTGACCGCAAAGGTGATCGATGATCTGATGAAGATCACCGACAGACTTGCCAGGATCAATATCGGAAAGGGTCTGCTGGTCACCCCCCGCCTCAGACGCATCAATCGTCTGAGATCCCTGCACTCATCCCTGGCCATAGAAGGGAACTCACTGTCACTTGACGAGGTCACATCGATAGTCGATGGAAAGATTGTGAAAGGACCGATGAATGAGATCGCTGAGGTCAGGAATGCCAATTCCGCGTACGGTATGATGGCATCGCTCGATCCATTCTCGGTCGAGGACCTACTGAAAACCCACGGGGTGATGATGAAGGACCTTCAGCCGAATGCGGGTTCCTTCCGCAGAGGCGACGAGGGCGTTTTCGACGGCGAAGGGAACCTCGTATACATGGCACCGCATCCTGATGACGTACCGAAGATGATCGGTGACCTTCTCGAATGGACAAGAGAATCCGACTACCCCATGATCATCAGATCATGCGTCTTCCACTACCGTTTCGAATACATCCATCCCTTCGAGGACGGAAACGGCAGGATGGGCAGGATGTGGCAGACCCTGCTTCTCTCTGAATACAACAATGCCTTCAGATGGATACCGGTGGAATCGATGATAAGGGCCTACCAGAAAGGATACTACGATGCCATCGCACAATCCAACTCCTCAGGTGACTGCACTGTGTTCCTGGAATACATGACGGATGTCATCCTAAAGGCATTGGAGGAATACATAGCCTCATCCGTCAGGGAAGGGTCTGAGGGCATGAGTGCACTCACACCCAATGAGAATGCGGTGTATGTGATGATACGCGATGGATACTTCAGGAATACCGAACAGGCTGCCGAGACTATAGGTATATCGAAAGTCACACTCAACCGGTGTCTAAAATCACTGAGAGAGAAGGAACTCATCAGAAAGGAAGGTAACAAGAAAAGCGGCGTCTGGGTCATCATAAAAGATTGACTTCATTGCAGACCGCGCGGATCCCCTGTTGCCCTTGCGATTATGTCCACATGATCGATGTCGGTCTGCGACCATAATCCGTCATCCGACATGGAGAAGAACTTGGATTTGAACATCACCGTGATGTTGTTCGCACCGTCCACCCTGAGCTCCTCGGTCAGCAGACTGCTCAGCCTTGACTTCGCGGCGTCCATCGCATCGCCGATCTTCTCGCGGTACATGGGATCGCTGAACGGCACCATGATCCTGAATCCCTCCTTCTCCGTCGGGAATATCGTGGCCGTCATGGACGATACTATCTTACTGCATACCGCACCGATCGCGTTCCCCACGTCCCCGTTCTCCGGGAAGACCAGTTCTGTGCCGAGCCTTTCGCCCACATCGCCCATCAGGAACCTGGTGGGTGCGCCTATCCCTACTATGGGGACATCTATGCGCGGCATCACGGTGAATCCATTGGGATTCTTCTTGGAGGTCATCTCGCGCATGAACTTCATGGATTCCTTAGAATGCCAGTCGCCCAGCTTATCGTCGAGCAGTCTGGAGAGGATGGCTTCGGAGATCTTGGTGTGGATCATGTCCAGCAGTCTCTCGATGAACTTGGGCTGAGTCATCCTCAGTACCTCCGCCATCGCCGCCACTCCTGCGCGCGAACCTTCGGGATTACCGTTCTCGAAATGACCCAGATATACCATCAGATCGGAAGGTGTCAGACCTGCGAGCACCACGTATCCCTTCTCCTTCAGGAACGTTATCTCGTCGTCGATGCTCCAGAGGCCTTCGGTTCTCTCCCTGACCTCCACCATGCTCATGGGCCCGCCTTCCCTCAGGGTCCTGACGACCCTGGCGCATCTTTCCGTGATGCTTCCGGGTTCGGGCTCCTTCACCAGACAGTAGTATTCGCAGACGCATGTCTTCCTTATCCTGTCGATCACTTCAGGATGATTCTTCGAGAACACCGACAGCGGTATGACCCTCTCCGGACCGATGGTGAAATTGAAACTCTTGTATCTCGAGAGACTGAAGAACGGTATCACGATGCCGTTGCCCATGTCGATCTTCATGTCCTGAAGTTTGATGAGGGAATCCCCTCCCAGTGCCGTCGTGTACATATCTACGGCTTTCACATGGGTCCTCCATCCGCAGATGTTCGCACCCTCGATCTGGATCTCCGGCATACCGTGATCCACGAGCGCCACATCCGTGGATGTGCCGCCAATATCGACCATTATGAAATCCTCGAGACCGGACGTTATCCTCCCGCCTACGGAACTTGCGGCCGGACCCGAGAACACACTCTCCACGGGATACTTCCTGGCCTTGTCGATGCTCATGACCGAGCCGTCACCCTTGTAGACCATGATCGGGGCGATGATGCCCATGTCCCTGAACGTATCCTCCAGACCGTCGAAGAACCTCTTCACTATGGATATCAGCCTACCGTTCAGGACTGCGGTGCGGGCACGTTCGTCCACCCCCAATGTGGATGACAGTTCAGTACCCACGACGGTCGGCAGTCCCGTGAGTTTGATCGCGAGATCCTTGACCTTCCTCTCCTGTGACGGATTGATAACGGCGAACAGACCGGATATTGCGATGGCATCCACCCCCTTGGACACCTCCATTATGGCCCTCTCGGCCTCATCCATGTCGAGTTCGGCCACCTGCCTTCCCTTCGAATCGTATCCGCCCTTGATGAATGCCTGATTCTTCTCGCCGAATGATACGGGATTCTTGATGTTCCAGCCTATGAAAATCAATCCGACATCGCCGCCCTTGCCTTCGAGGACGGAGTTCGTGGCCAATGTGGTCGATATTCCGGCAATCGAGATCTCGGAAGGTTTCACGTCGCAGTTGGCGAACACCTTCCTCACTGAATCGTACAGACCTATGGACAGGTCGTTATGGGTGGTCGGCGATTTCGCCTTGGCGATCAGGGAATAATCGGACAGGTCGAGTATCACGGCATCGGTGAACGTACCGCCCGTATCGACCCCGAGTCCGTATCTCCTGTCCATGATCGTCACTCCTTGTCGCGGTATCTGACCAGTTTGTTGTACAGTTCCGTGCCGACGCACTCCTCCGCATGTTCGCACCACTGGACACAGAGGTTGATGTCATTGAATGCGACGAAGCCGCATTTGTAACAGGCAGCTTTCACATCCGTCGAGAACAATTCGATGTCAGCACCGCACTTGGGACACTTGATTATCTTCAGCGTCGGCGTCCCGAGATTGCTCTTGCCTGCACAGAAAACCGGTTCTGACATCTGATATCAGAACGTCAACGTTCTTCAGGTTTATACGATATCGCCATCGGCATCCCTGCCGATGGACTCTCCCCTCAGAATCTTGCGGATGAAACGCTGCTTGTCGTTCCATATCGGACGGGGTGCCCACATCTGATAGTATTCATCGCCGATCGCGATGCCGTAACCGTCCGCGATCACTCCGACTATACCAGATATATCATCCAGGGGCAGGTTCAGATCGACCTTCTCTCCCTTGATCCTGATGACCTTCGCGGTCATCTCGACACTCACGTCATCATCCAGAAGTACAGGGAAATTGTCACGGAGGACCGAGATGGTGAAGTGTTCGTCCCTCGTGATGACATCATCCGGCGAGTCGAGCCATTTCTGGCGCTGGCTCAGTAAGTATCTTCTCTGCCACATGTCCCAGTCATACATGTTGTCGAAGATGACATCCTCGCCCTGGTAGAAACCGTACTCATCCACCGTGACCTTGTATCCGCATTCGGTGCAGTACAGATCGTCGACCTCACTGTGCATCGAACCCATGGTCTTGCACTTGGGGCAGATGCTCACGACCCTCTCCATCCATTCCGCACGGCATTTGCGCTTGTAGATGATGCGCTTCTTCCTGTTCCACTCGTAATGGTTGACGTAGATGTCCCTGTAGATGAGCTCATTGATCTCCTCGACGGAGAGCTTCTCGATCTCCTCCTTGGTGTAGCATCCGACTATCTCGCCAAACATCGGACCCTTGGCCTTGAACCTGGACCATGTGGGGTACAGGAAGTATCCTCCTTGCATCTGCGATGTGACCACTCCGCAGTGGCAGTCCTTGATCAGCTTTCCGGTCCTGTACCTTATGGGTTCGGTGGTACCGTTGCTCGTGACTCCGCCTTCGGGGGCGATTCCGACCGATATGCCTGCATCGATGGTGGCTTTGACGGAATCGACCGCGTCATCTGCCCTCTCTCCCTTCCTGCGGTAGATGAAATCGGTGACCTTGGGGAAGACGAAGGCATTGAGCTTGTTCCTGAGCATGGCATCGCTGATGATGTACCTGGTGTAAGGGCGGAACATGTCCACGTTGCACAGGTAGTCGTAATTGGAGATGTGGTTGTATACGAGGATACAGGGGAGGTCCTTCTCCTTCTTGTCACGCTTGGTCTTGATATGGAAATGCCACTTCACGAAGGGCAGGAGCACCAATCTGGCCATGAAAAGGAAGGAACGATACCACAGGGTATGCGATGGTGCGGATACTCCGATCTCTCTGGATGCCATGTTATTCTTCCCTAACGCTGTTGGTATCATAAACCTTCTCTTTGACGGATGCGCGGAAGAACAGGAGGCCTATGAAGAACATGGCGAATATGACGACGGCGACCGTCCTGATCTCGCCGGTCAGCCCTATGAGGATCGCTATGGACAGCGTACCGATGATGGTGGCGCCCTTTCCGAAGACATCCAGGATACCGAAGTACTCCCCTGACTTCTCCTTCGGGATCATCCTTCCGAAATACGATCTCGACAGGGCCTGCAATGTTCCCTGGAACAGTCCCACCAGTATCGCCAGTGCGAAGAATTCCCATATCTCCGACATCATTAACGCCAAAGCAGCGGCGACGATGTATCCTATGATGGCTACCGTGATTATCCTGTGCGTACCGTACCTGTAAGCGAGCCTGTTCATGAAGAGTGTGCTTGGGAATGCGACGATCTGTGTGATCAGCAGTGCACCGAGAAGACCTGCCGAACCCAGATTCAATGCCTCTCCGTATGCCACTGACAGTTCTATGACGGTGTTCACTCCGTCGATGTAGAAGAAGAATGCGATTATGAACAACAGCATGGCACGGTTCTTCGCGATGTCCTTGACCGTACCGGCGTAGTACCTGAAGGCATCCCCGATCGACCTGTTCCTGACCTCATTGAAGTGTCTCTGCTCATACTCCTTGAACAGCGGAAGGGACATGATCCCCCACCAGACACCTGTTATGATCAATGATATCACCACCGCACTCTCGAACGTGAGATAGTTGGGTGCGAAGTCCACC
>Ga0256405_10012544_pt1 | contig 10473 bp, 10 predicted proteins | sample RumenRJG_02DNA_FD_189096 | JGI IMG/M metagenome (GOLD analysis project Ga0256405, IMG submission 189096) | Bovine rumen microbial communities from Lethbridge, Alberta, Canada - RJG_02 | ecosystem: Host-associated > Mammals > Digestive system > Stomach > Rumen | place: Canada: Alberta... | reverse complement strand
TAATGTTCAAATCAAACTGTGCAAACTCGCTATGCTCAAACAATGCACAGTCAGATGCTCTTTCACATACATTTATTGTTTAATCAATAATGGCTGGTTTAATTTAATTATTAATATTTTGAGCTCTGATATGACCTCTTTTTTTTAGCAAAGTTTTATTATATGTATTTTATCTACTTTATATCAAAATTTTTCTAAATATATTTTTATGTTCTATTTCTTTGTCAGCAAAGAAACAGAACCAAAAGAAACTGCCATCCGTATTGATTAAACTAATAAATTGTAATGTTCAAATCAAACTGTGCAAACTCGCTATGCTCAAACAATGCACAGTCAGATGCTCTTTCACATACATTTATTGTTTAATCAATAATGGCTGGTTTAATTTAATTATTAATATTTTGAGCTCTGATATGACCTCTTTTTTTAGTAACCTTTTAAAAATTCCTTAAAAAACTTACAGTTTGCAACAAAACTGCGTTTTTGTTATGATTTTCTTGAAATAGAGAGGATTTAAATTATGAAAATGTCAAAACTTTTTGTGCAAACTCTTAGAGAATTTCCGTCAGATGCTGAGGTTGTTTCTCATAAAATGCTTGTAAGAGCAGGATATATAAGAAAACTTACTAGTGGTGTATATGAATATCTACCTCTAATGTGGAGAGTTCTAAAAAAAGTTGAAAATATTATTAGGGAAGAAATGGACAGAGCAGGAGCACAAGAGTTACTGCTTCCTTTTGTTCAGCCAAAAGAATTATGGGAAGAATCCGGCAGATGGGAAGTCTACGGAAAGGAATTAATGAGATTAAAAGACAGACACGACAGAGAAATGTGCCTTGGCCCAACAGCAGAAGAAGTTATCACTGCAGTTGCCAGAGACGGCTTAAAATCTTATAAACAACTACCTTGTAATCTATATCAAATTCAATCAAAATTCAGAGATGAAGTTCGCCCAAGATACGGACTTTTAAGAGGTCGTGAATTTATAATGAAAGATGCTTACAGCTTTGATATGGATGAAGCAGGTCTTGATAAAGAATATCAAAATATGGCAGATGCATATACAAGAATTTTTAAAAGATGCGGACTTGAAACAAAAATGGTTCAATCAGATTCAGGTGCAATCGGAGGAAGTGTCAGCCATGAATTTATGGTTATAACAACAACCGATGCTGGTGAAAATGATGTGTTCTATTGCAATAGCTGTGATTATAGTGCAAATTCTAATCATGCTGTATCAAAATTACCTCAAGCAAATACTGATGGGAACAAATTTGGTTTTAATGAAGTAAAAATTATTGATACTCCAAATACTAAGTCAATAGATGAACTTTGCGAATTCCTAAATATTCCGTCAACAATTATCTTAAAATCTCTTGTTTACGTTATTGATAAAAAGTATGTTCTTGCACTTATAAGAGCAGATAAACAAGTTGAAGAAACTAAATTAATGAATGCAGCAGGCGGTATTGATATCCGAATAGCATCAGAAGCAGAAATTTTAGACCTTATGCAAAAACATGGATTTAATGGAAAAGCAGGATTTATAGGGCCTAAAGGAATGACCGATATAACAATTATAGCAGATGAAACAGTTAAAGATTTAAAAAACTTTGTTGTCGGTATTAATGAAACTGATAAGCATATGATTGGAGCAAATTTAGACAAAGATATTCCTGCAATAACAAATTATGCAGATATTCGTCTTGTAGAAAAAGATGAATTATGCCCTCAATGCGGAAAGCCATTAAAAGTTACTCGAGGCATTGAAGTTGGAAATATATTTAAATTAGGTACAAAATACTCTAAACCAATGAATGCAGTCTACCTTGATAAAAATGGTAAAGCACAGCCTTATGTAATGGGTTGTTATGGTATTGGAGTTTCAAGAACGGCAGCTGCTGCAGTTGAAAGATATCACGATGATAACGGTATGTTTTTACCTGTTCAAATTGCACCATATCATTGCGTTATAGTTCCTGTTTCAATAAAAGATGAACTGCAAATGTCTACTGCCCAAAAAATTTATGATGAATTACTAAATGCAGGTGTTGAAGTGGTTCTTGATGACAGAGACGAAAGACCGGGAGTTAAATTTAAAGATGCAGATTTAATAGGTTTCCCTTACAGAATTACCGTAGGAAAAACTATTACAGAAGGTAATGTTGAATTTAAAATCAGAGCTACCGGTGAAATTGACACTATAAAACCGGAAAAAGCAGTTGAAAAAGTTATTGAATTAATTAAAGATGCAGGAGTTTTATAATAATTAATATTCAAAAAAAAAGACTTTCGTATTTCGAAAGTCTTTTTTTATTGCCCATCAAAAGAAGCAAGTTCTTGCTTCACAATATCGGACGAAACTGTTGTTAGAGTATCTTCATTTTCTAAAGCTTGTTCAAGCATATGCTTATAATCGCTCATTATATTATTTAATTTATAATTTTGAGCCAAAATATAGTATAAATCACCATTATCAGGAACTTCATTTAATGCACTTTTTAATAAATTTATAGATTGATTTACATGTCCGATTTTTATAAGAATTTGGGAAAATATTTTATAAGCCTCAATATCTCTTGGATTTAATTCCAAACACTTTTGGAGATTTATCATTGCTTGTTCCATATCTCCCTGTTCAAAATAAATCGCACCCATATTAAAATATGACCAACTCCAATTTGAATTTTCTTCTAAAACAATCTTATACTCATTGATTGCTTCTTGTATTTTTCCTTCATTTTTATAAATATATCCAAGATGAAAATGAGCAAATATGTCATGAGAATTACATGCAACAGCTTTCAAAAAACATATCTTTGCAATATCAAATTGAGGAGGGTTTTTCTTTATATAACATAAGCCCAGATTAAAATAACTGTTTCCATCATCAGAATCTGTTTCAAGAACTATCTTAAATTGTTCAATAGCCTTGTCAAATTCATACATATCAATATATACAAGCCCTAAATTATAATAAAAATCAGTATCATCAGGAGAAATTTCTATTCCTTTTAAATAAGCTTGTTCCGCCATATCCAGTTTACGCATTTTTTCGTAAACAATTCCCATATTATAATAAAGACTTGCATCACTTGGAAAAATAGTTATTAAAAACTGAAATTGTTTTAAAGATTCTTCATTAAAACCTTTATCAAGCAAAACCATAGCTAAACGGCGTCTGGCCTGAAAATTTGATGAATCTTCTCTTAAAATTTGCTGTAATTCTTCAATTTCTTCGTTTTCATTATCCATATTCTATATAATAACATACTTACAATAATACTAACAAGTATCAAGCTTTGTTAAGGAAATAACGTAACAAATTTGTCTTTTTAAATATAATAAAATACAATAATATATGTATTTATATAATCAATAAGGTAGTGAGATAAATTATGAAAGATACCATTCTTTCACCACATGAAGTCAGAGAAATTCTTAATTCTGATAACAAAGAAATTATCAGACTCTGTAAACTTGCCGCAATTACACCAAGACAAAATGAAAAAGGATTTACTTATTTTTCCTATGATGAAGTAAAGCGATTAAAAGAATTAAGAGATAATTATAGACAATCAGTAATAAGCTCAAGTCAGTTCAGAACTTTGGAAACAATAAAAAGTGCATTTTATCAGTTGGAAGATAATATGCCTGAAAGTGCAATTACAGAAATTAATAATAAATTTAAAAAACTGGAACATTTTTTTGAAGAATATGAAAAATGCAAAAGTGAAAATGCATCTTTAAAATTAAAAATGACTCAAATAAGTAAAAATAATTGTTACCTAAAAGACCAGCTTAACGAATTTAAGCCTATGGGATTGGGCGTATATATTAAATTAAAAAAGAAAGATTATTCAATATAAAAATAAAAGAGGTAAATAAATGGCAGTTAAAGAAAAAGACGAAACATCTAATGTAAGTGCAGAAAGAGAAAAAGCCTTAAAATTAGCAATAGAAAAAATAGAAAAAGATTTTGGAAAAGGTTCAATAATGAAACTCGGTGATAAAACAGCCGTAAATGTTGAAGCAATCCCAACAGGAGCACTCGATTTAGACCTGGCTCTAGGAATAGGAGGTATTCCCAGAGGAAGAATAATAGAAATATATGGACCGGAAAGTTCAGGAAAAACAACATTGGCTCAACATATAGTTGCCGAATGCCAAAAACGAGGAGGTATAGCAGCTTTTGTTGATGCAGAACACGCTCTTGACCCTGAATATGCAAGAAATTTAGGAGTTCAAGTTGACGAATTACTTATATCTCAACCTGATACAGGGGAACAAGCTCTTGATATAACCGAAGAACTTGTTCGTTCCGGAGCAGTTGATGTGATTGTGGTAGACTCTGTTGCAGCACTTGTTCCTAAAGCAGAAATAGAAGGTTCTATGGAAGATCAACAAATGGGTTTACAAGCTCGTTTGATGAGTAAAGCTCTTAGAAAATTAACAGGTATAATTGGAAAAACCAATACAACAGTTATTTTTATAAATCAATTAAGAAATAAGATAGGTGTTATGTACGGCAATCCTGAAACAACTACAGGTGGTAATGCTTTAAAATATTATGCATCTGTAAGAATGGAAATTAAACGTACAGAAGGCGTTAAAGGTGATGATGGAGATGTAGGAAACCATGTTAGAGTAAGAGTTTTGAAAAACAAAGTTGCACCTCCGTTCAGAACCGCAGAATTCGATATCATTTTTGGAAAAGGTATTTGCAAAATCGGAAACATTCTTGATGTTGCTGTAAAATTTGATATTGTTAAAAAGGCCGGTGCATGGTTTAGTTTTAATGATGACAAACTTGGACAAGGCAGAGAAAAAGCAAAAGAATTTTTATCAGAAAATCCTGATATTTTAAACACAATAGAAACTCTTGTAAGAGAAAAACTTGCAGAAAGCTAAATAAGGATTTTATAAAAAAGAAAGGCGGGGTGATTTAAAAAATCACCCCGCCTTTCTTTTTCTAAATTTAATCATCATATAAAGAAAAATTTTTAGGCAAATTTTTCTCCAATTCTTCTAAAAACTCTGATATTTTTAGATTAAAAGCCCCTGCGAGTTTAAACAATGTAGTCAGCTGAGGGTCTTTAACCTCTCTTTCTATATCACTTATAACAGATGATGGAATATCATATTCCGCACCAAGCATATATTGGCTTTTATTACCTCTTAAATTTTTTACAGTTTTAGAGAGAGCCTTTAAAATAATTTGTCTTTTTTCACTTTGCATATTTATTATTTTGACTTTAATATTAAAGTATGCTATCGTGAACACGATAGCATAAGAGATAATATTTATGACACGAAATTTTATAAAATACTTTATAATAGTTTTTGTATTAGTTTTTTGGACAAATTTAAGTTTTGCAGAAACAAATAACAAACCTACTTCAATAAAAAATAAAATAATTATGATTGATTTAGATGGGGTTTTAAACAATTATACATACTATAATAAAGAAAATATGACGACACTTAAAAAAGGTGCGAAAGAATTTCTAAAAACTCTATCAAATGACTATACTTTAATATTGTTTACTTCAAGAAATTTAAAATCAACAGCAAAATGGTTAATAGAAAACGATATAGATAAATACTTTGCAGATATAACTAACATTAAAAGACCTGCGTACTTATATATTGATGACAGAGCTATAAATTTTAAAGGTAATTATGAAAAAACAATTGAAGATGTAAATACATTTAAAACATATTGGAATAATAAGTCATTTTAGACAAAAATAAAAACGGGACTTTGTATACCATAAAGTCCCGTTAAATTTTATAAACCCCTAAATTAGTTAAATTTTAATTATTTATGTTGAGCAGGATTATATGTGCTCTTCAAATATAATTCTCTAACTTGCTTATAATCAGCTTCTGCTGGAGCATCACTCATTAAATCTTTAGCCGCAGAATTTTTAGGGAATGCTATTACATCACGAATAGAATCTGTTCTTGCAAGCAGTGCAATCATTCTGTCCAATCCGATAGCTAACCCTGCATGAGGAGGTGTACCATATTGTAGTGCATTTACCATAAATCCGAATTTTTCTTGTGCTTCTTCCTCTGTTAAACCAAGAGCTTTAAATATTTTCTTTTGAACTTCAGGTGAGTGAATTCTAACAGAACCACCGCCCAATTCTGTTCCGTTATAAACAATATCATAAGCAACAGACTTAACATTTCCTAAATCTCCGCTATCTAACTTATCTAAATCATCTAAACATGGAGATGTGAATGGATGGTGCATTGCCATAAAGCGTTGTTCTTCTTCACTCCATTCAAACATTGGGAAGTCAACTACCCATAATAAAGCATGTTTTGACTCATCAATTAAATTTAATGATTTACCAAAATGAAGTCTTAATCTGCCCATAATATCATAAACAGCCTTTGGTCTGTCCGCTACAAAGAAGATTATATCACCGTCTTGTGCTTGAGCTCTATCTTTAATTTGTTGAGCTTGTTCTTCTGTTACAAACTTCAATACAGGAGATTTAGCAGTACCATCTTCATTATAAATAATGTTTGCCAAAGCCTTTGCACCAAATGATACAGCTAATTTTGTAATATCGTCAATTTCTTTTCTTGAATATTTAGCACCGCCAGGAATTCTTATACCACGAACAATACCGCCATTTTCAAGCGTTTTCTTAACAATATCAAAATTTGATTGTAAAATAATATCTCCTATATCAAACAATTCTAAGCCGAAACGAGTATCCGGTTTATCAGAGCCAAATCTGTCCATAGCTTCTTGCCAAGGCATTTGAATGAATGGAGGCTTAACTTCAACACCCGCAGCCTTAAAGCCTTCAACAATTAAACCTTCAACAAGTTCAATTATATTTTGTTGTTCTACAAATGACATTTCAATATCAATTTGCGTAAATTCAGGCTGTCTGTCTGCACGTAAGTCTTCATCACGGAAACATTTTGCAATTTGATAGTATCTTTCAACACCGCCAACCATCAACAATTGTTTAAAAATTTGAGGTGATTGAGGTAATGCATACCATTTACCGGGTTGAACACGAGACGGAACAAGATAATCTCTTGCACCTTCAGGAGTTGTTTTTATTAAAATAGGTGTTTCAACTTCTAAAAAGTCATTACCGTTCATATAATTTCTAACAGCTTGAACTACATCATGACGAAGTTTCAATTTACTATACATTGCAGGTCTACGAATGTCTAAATAACGATATTTTAGGCGAACATCTTCTGAAACAGTATCATCATCAAGTACAAAAGGTACAGGTTTTGCTTCTGATAATATTTCAACAGATTCTGGATAAACTTCAACCTGACCGGTAGGAAGTTTTTCGTTGTATGTTTCTTCAGGTCTTCTTGTAACTTTACCCTTAATTGTTATTACATATTCGCTTCTAATTTTTTCGAAAATCTTGTGAACTTCAGGATTTTTTTGAGGGTCTGAAACCAATTGGAAAAATCCTGTTCTGTCTCTTAATTCAATAAAAATCATACCGCCTAAATCACGAACACAATCAACCCATCCTGAAAGAGTAACTTCTTGATCAAGATTTGATAAATTAAGTTCGCCACAGTTATTTGTTTTCATTCTTAATTGCATATTAAAATTCCTTTTCCACTCTACAAATATATCTTATCAAAAACAAACTAAAAATGTGAAAAAAAATTTTTAACAAAAAAAAGAGGCTTTGTTTAGCCTCAAAATTTGTTTTTCCTCGTTTTTTAATTAATTATTTACCTATTTCCCAATCCTTTATCCTATGATAAAAAATCCTTTTTGTTTCTGCTGTTGATTAAGCTACAACTTTTGAAACGAAATTACATATATCTGATACTGTATCTTGTACAAATTCCTTTGCTAATACCGATACCGGTCTGTTTTCTATGTGATCAAAGATGAAATAAATAGGATCTTTTGAATTGTTGAATCTCATTCTTCTGTCTTTTTTTGTTAGATAAACTAAGTTTTCTCTATTTTGACTGATTAATGTTCCAAATTCTGTTGCCACTTATTTATCTCTCTTTAATCTCTCTTACATTTATATAAAGTAAATCGATGTTAAAAAATTGCTCTTTTTATTGCATTAAAATTCACATTTCTTAACAATACGTTCAAATGAACTATGCTGACTTACTTTTTGTCAACAATTAGAAATGCTTCTTTCCTTTATTATAATTTTCCTTATACTTATTTAAGTATTTTTCTCCGAAAAAATTGCCTTTTAAATTATTACAGCATTTGACGGCACAAACAAATAAAAGCCTCAGATATCTGAGGCTTTTATAAATATATTATTTCGATATAAAATCATCTTACAGCTTTTGACACAAAATTTGCAATTTCACTAAAAGTATCTTTAACAAAATCTTTGGCTAATTGTTGCAACGGCTGATTTTCAATATAATTAAACACAAAAAATATAGGATCACCTGAATTATTAAATCGCATACGAGTATCTTTCTTATTCAGGTAATACATGTCTTGTTTATTATATTTTATTAACGTACCAAATTGCTGCGTCATAAAAAATTACACTCTCTAATCTAATACATGTATATAAAGTATTTCAAGGTTGTCCAATTTCAGACATGCCAGCATCTGTAACAAATATTTACAAAAAATTAACCTTTAAAAACAAATTTATTTTCAGTTTCTGCAGAAATTTCTTTTTTAGATTTCAGATAATCAATAAAAATTTCTTGTTCAGTCAAAGCTCCATTAAAGTCTTTTAATTTTTCAGGAAGTTTTGTTTGCAACGTATATTTATCCACAGCAATTCTAATTTTTTTATCAGTAGGATTTAAAGCATCAATTTTAGTATTATCATCAAGTTTTATATCATCAACAAAAATTTCTTCGCCATCAGCATTTAGTTTTGATTGAGTCGAAGCACTAAAACTCATGCCTGCTGCTCTGCAAATATCCGGAATATTTTTAGGTTGATAATTTTTCCAATTGGCATTCAATAATTTTACAAGTTCTTTTTCGGTTACGTCAACAACACCCACTTCTGAATCAAAAGGAAGCATTGAATATTTAACATCATAAGTAGTTATTTTATTTTCAATACCGCCTCTTAATGTCGGAGCACCAAATAATGCAACTTGAACTCCTTTATTTTTATATCTTTCAAGCATAGCTTTTCCAAAATGTTCATGAACAGGATTTGGAGCTATTCTTTCGGCAAAAGAACCTTGAGGATTATATGAGCCTTTTACCATAGCAAGAGTTTCATTTTTACCCAAATATTTTTCCATTAAATTGTTGACCGATTTTGTTTCTTCAAAACTATCAACGTTCACAAGTTTATTAACAATTTTTTCTTCTTTTAAAACACCTTTATCATCAAATTCCACATTCAAAAATCCGGCATATTTATTCAAACTTCCGGCTTGAGTTATAAATACAGGTTCATTTCTTTTTGATTTAACAAGATTAAGTTTATTTACTCCGCCTTTATCTTCTTTATTAACACCATCAATAGTTGTATGAGAATGACCACCGATAATTATATCAATACCCTCTGTTTCTCTTGCGACTTTTAAATCATTATTTTCTCCATAACCTAAATGCGAGCAAAGAATAATTTTGTTTACACCTTGTTTTTCAAGTTCTTTAGCTTCTTCATTTATAGCTTTTATTGTTTTGTCGATATCAAAAACTTTTGTAGGATTTTCATTAGCTTCATTAACACCAATATAAGAATTTATCGGAGCAGCACCAATAACACCGAATTTATGTCCGCCTTTCATAAAAGTAGCTGATTTTACAAGTTTTTTATCAGCAATTCTTTTTGCCAAATCATTTTTTGGATTAACTTCTATATTTGCACAAACAGATTTAAATTCAGCCTTTTCCAATTGTTCAGCCAAACCTTTTGATTTAGCGGAGAATTCATGATTTCCAAGAGCAGTTGCATCAAGTTTGAATTTATTTAAAAATTCTACCAAAAAGCTGTTTCTTTTTTTATCTACACCCAAAAAAGTATCGCCGCCGAATAAAGTCATTGTAGGTACGGTTGCGTTTTGTTTATCAAATTTATCTTTGGCAGTTTTTAATTTTGAAAGTCGTTTCAAATCGCCATGCATGTCATTATTGTAAAACACACTTAATGACGCATTTGATGTATTTTTTGGCTTAAAAGCATTATCAATATTAATGTTGTTAAGCATAAAACGACCTTATTGAAACTACCTACATTTATATAAAGTAGATAAAAGTCATGGAATTGCTTATTTTTAGCATGTTTTAGACTTTTTGTTAATCTAATTTAACATTAATTATATTGACAATAACCGCAGTGCAATTGATGGAGTTTGGTTTGCCTGTGCAAGCAGGCTTGCTGTTGTTTGCTGCAATATCTGTGATTTGATAAAATTACTGCTTTCTTTTGCCATATCAGCATCTTTCACAACAGATAGCATAGCTATCTTAGAATCCTTTTGCACTTGTTGGAATTCCACTGT
>Ga0256405_10012542_pt1 | contig 10474 bp, 7 predicted proteins | sample RumenRJG_02DNA_FD_189096 | JGI IMG/M metagenome (GOLD analysis project Ga0256405, IMG submission 189096) | Bovine rumen microbial communities from Lethbridge, Alberta, Canada - RJG_02 | ecosystem: Host-associated > Mammals > Digestive system > Stomach > Rumen | place: Canada: Alberta | collected... | reverse complement strand
CGCTGATAAGGACGCAGAGCTCGAGGAGAAGAACGCCGAGATCGAGACACTGAAGGACAAGGTAGCAGAGGCAGAGCAGAAGGCTAGCCAGGCTGCTAACAGCGGTTCTCAGCAGGCATTCGATATGGGACAGATCTTCGTACAGGCTCAGCAGACTGCTAATATGGCTATCGAAAAGGCTAGAGCAGACGCAAAGCAGATCACTGACGATGCTGAGGCTCAGGCTAACCAGGTTATTGATGATGCTAATGCACAGGCTGAGGCTACTGTTACAAAGGCTAATACCGAGGCAGAGCAGACTATCAGCGCAGCTAATGCAAACGCAGAAGCTACTAAGGCAGAAGCTAAGAAAGAGGCAGATCAGGTTACAGGTGCTGCTTATTCCGAGGCTTCCAGAGTTAAGAAAGAAGCAGAGGCAGAGGCTGAAAGACTCGTTAACGAGGCTAAGGAGAAGGCTGCTGCTATCAAGAACGATACAGTTGAGATCAGAACAGCTGTTAAGGAGCAGTTCACAAGTCTCAGCGATACCGTTCAGAAGCTGGTTACTTCCCTCAACGATCTGTACGGCAGCAGCATAGGTGCTGTTAACACCGCTAGAGATCTTATCGATGACGGTCTGGATATAGTTTCCGAAGACGAAGAAGAATAATGGCTGAACTAAGAAAATTTCGCACCGAGGAGCTTAAAGCCAGAAGCGGTGAGCTCCGTTGCGGTGATAAGATACTGGTCACAGGTACTGTTTATACTGCCAGAGATGCGGCACATAAAAGGTTCGCAGCACTGCTCGATGAGGGCAAAGAACTGCCGATACCTCTCGAAGGGGCTGTGATATACTACGCAGGTCCTACACCCGCACCCGAGGGCAGACCGATCGGTTCATGCGGACCGACTACTTCGGGCAGAATGGACAGATTTGCACCGAGACTCCTTGATCTGGGTCTGGGCGGAATGATCGGCAAGGGCGAAAGGTCGCAGGAGGTAAGAGATGCCGTTGTCAGGAACAAGGCAGTCTATCTGTGTGCAGTTGGCGGCGCCGGTGCGCTGGCTTGCAACTGCATAAAGTCCTGTGAAGTTATTGCTTTTGAAGATCTTGGCTGTGAATCGGTTAAGAAGCTCTATGTTGAGGATTTCCCCCTGATCGTTGCAGACGACTGCTACGGCGGAGATATCTTCTCAAGCGGCAGAGCTGAGTACTGTACAGCAGAATAATGATATATCGCGCGGCATCGGGAACGATTGCCGCGCTTTTGTAATTTATGTACCAAACTGTGATACAAAATTTGTGTATTATAACACCATAAATTTTCGGCAGGCTGTACGTATATAAAATGTAAGACAAAAGAAAGGCGATAACAAAACGCCGACATAATATAGGAGGAAACAAAAATGAAAAACATATATTTAAAGAGAACTATTTGTACGGCACTTGCAGGTCTGATGATCGCACTGACTTCCTGCGGAAACGTCAGTGAACAGAAAGAATCTCCCGCTTCCACAGGTAAGAATACAAGTTCTTCGGCAGGGAATGCAGACACGACAACCACACCCGATGATACAATTGCTGAACCCGATGAGACAAATATGTCGGTAAAGCCTCTTTCTGAGGTTTCTCATGAAAACAGCGACGAAACGCCCGATGATAGTTTTAATGCTGCCTATCGCAATTACTCTGCTGAGTTATTCAAGACGACCTGCGCTGAGGATATCAAGGCGGGCAATAATGTTATGATATCCCCTGAAAGCGTTATGTTGGCTATTGGAATGACAGCAAACGGCGCTAAGGGTGAGACCCTTTCGCAGATGGAAACTGTTCTCGGCGGTCAGGGCATCGACGCTGTGAACAAGGCTATGCAATACCGCATGACAAAGTTTATGAACAGTGATACTGTAAACTTTAATGTGGCGGACTCCGTATGGGTGCGTGACGATTCAGAGCGTATAAAGATGAAACAGGAATTCTGCGATAAGGTAAAGTCGGTGTACAACGCTGACAGTTTTCTTGCGCCTTTTGATAACACCACCCTCAATGATATCAACAGCTGGGTCGACAAAAACACGAATAATATGATACCTTCTGTGCTTGATAGTATAAAAGAAAGCGATGTTGCATACCTTATAAATGCAATGGCATTTGAGGGCGAATGGGCTGAGAAATATGAGGATGCTCAGGTGCGCGAGGACGATAAATTCACCAACAGCAAAGGCGAGGAAGAAAAGGTGAATATGCTGTACTCTGAGGAGGGCGGATATTATGAGGACGAGAACACCACAGGTTTCCTGAAATATTACAGCGGACATGACTACGCTTTCATGGCTATGCTGCCCTCGGAAGGTACTGACATAGCTGATTACGTGGCGAATATGGATGGTGAAAAACTGAGCAATCTCTGGCAGAGCGCCGGAGGAAGTGTAGATGCGTGCATACCAGAATTTTCCTATGATTATGGCAGAGAACTGAGCGATGACCTTAAAGCTATGGGCATGACTGCACCATTTGATGAGAACGCTGATTTTTCGGATATGGCAGAAACAGGTTCAGGATCGCTCTTCATTGACAAAGTTATCCACAAGACCCACATAGAGCTTGACCGCTTCGGAACAAAGGCGGCAGCATCAACAGTAGTTGTTATGACAGATGAAGCTTGCATGGAGGCAAAAGATAAAAAGCAAGTATATCTGAACAGACCTTTCGTTTATGCGATAATAGATACCGAAAGCGGAACCCCTGTTTTCATGGGTGCTGTGAATACCGTTAACGGCTGATAATTGATATTGATAAGTATTGCTCCCCGATTCGTATCGGGGAGTTTTTTATAATGGAGCTTTTGAACAATGTTACAAAAATGACATAAAATATCTCAAAAATTCGACATTTTACTTGACATAAATTGTCAATCATGCTATAATAAATTAAAACAGCAATGTTAATATTCTATGAAACTTCATAAAGTCAGAATTTCATTATCTGTAGATTAAAATAATTGTAAAAGAGGTGTACTATGGATAGAAAGCAAACCAATGTAAAAACAAGTATTCGTAATTTTATTCTCGCACTTATCCTCTTGCTTACTACAAATGTCCTGATGGGCGTGATACTAGTGAAAATATCAAAAGACGCACTGCGCACCCAGATAGAAGCAAGAATGCTTGATGTATCAAATACGGCAGCGGCACAGATAGATGGCGATGTTATCAAGCATATAAAGGCTGAACACAAGGATTCCGCGGATTATAACAGGACGCTGGATATACTTCGTTCATTTCAGGATAATATCGAACTGGACTACATTTACGGAGTAAATCCCGAACCTGACGGTACCTTCACATTTACCATAGACCCTGACAGGGAAGATCCTGCTGAATTCGGTGAAAGTATTCAAACCACCGAAGCACTTTTAAATGCTGCTAAAGGTAAATCAGACGTTGATAAAGAGGCTCATGCTGATGAATGGGGAAGATTCTATTCGGCATATAGTCCTATTTTCGATGCTGATGGCAAGGTCGTGGGTATCATAGGTGTTGATTTCAGTGCGGAATGGTATGAAAACGCAATGAATGCCAACAGATCGGTAGCCGTTATAGTAACATTGGTCGCTATGACGATAGGTATCGTTTTGTCGTTTGTTATCATGTCACAAAACAGAAAGCGTTTTACAGAAATGCTGAACAGACTTGAAGATCTTGATGATCTGACACAGAAGCTGGATAAGCAGATCATGGAGGGCTCTATAAAAAGGCTTGAAATGCTGCCTGAATCTGAAAGCCATTTGCTGAAAACTCTTGCACAGGGAGAAGCGATCGAGAAACATTCGGTAAATGAATATGAAGCAGTCAATTCAAGTATTGAAAAGGTCTATGACAAGCTTCGGCATTATGCAAAGTATGTTGAATCAAGAGTGGAGTATGATGATACTACGGGTGTCAGAAACAAGGTGTCGTACAGAAGCAGGATAAAGGAGATAGACGAGCAGATATCTTCGGGCAAAGCTGTATTATCGGCTGCGTTTTTAGATATCAACGGATTGAAAAAGATATATACTCATCACGGCTTTGAAGCGGGTGAAAGGTTGTTGTATGAATGTGCAAGAATGCTGAAACACGTATTCGGAAAAGAAAGCGTGTACCATGTAACGGGTGATGAATTTATCATACTGGCAGATAAAAAGCAAAGCTGGGAAATGAAAGACCTTTTTGCTGAATTTGAAAAAGAGCTGGAAAAGTATAACGAAGAACACATACATGAAAATCTTCTCTCGGTTGCAAAGGGATTTGTAACATTTGATCCCGAAAAGCACAGGAATTATCGTCAGCTGTTTGTAGAAGTCAAAGCTGCCTGCGATAAGGACAAAGAAGAATACTACGCCAGAAAAACTGCCGATATATAGTAAAAAGCGATGTACCTGCAAAAAAGGTACATCGCTTTTGGCTTATACAAATTTAGTATTACTTAGCCTTTGTATCGATCTCTTCCTTCAGCTTGGCGATAGCATCAGCTGCGGGCATAGCGGGAAGCTCGCCCTCTTTTCTTGAACGGACTGTTACAGTGCCGTCCTTAACTTCGTTATCACCGATGATGAACATATAAGGTACTCTGTCAAATCTTGCCTGTTTGATCTTGGGACCGATGTTGTCGTCTTCTGCATCTACCTCAACTCTCATGCCGAGAGCGCGCATCTTTTCGCAGAGGTCGTAAGCGTAGTCATTGTGCTCGGGCTTGATGGGCAGTATACGTACCTGCTCGGGTGCCATCCACAGGGGAAGCACGCCTGCGTACTTCTCTATCAGCAGAGCCAGAGTTCTCTCGTAGCAGCCCATGGAAGTTCTGTGGATGATATAAGGATTGCGCATCTTGCCGTCCTTGTCAACATACTCCATGCCGAACTTCTTGGAGAGCAGCATATCTATCTGTATTGTGATAAGTGTATCTTCCTTGCCAAATACGTTCTTGATCTGGATATCCAGCTTAGGACCGTAGAATGCAGCCTCGTCGATACCTATCTCGTAATCAAGACCGATGTTGTCCAGTATCTTCTTCATTGTGCCCTGAGCTTCGTCCCACTGTTCGGGAGTACCCTCGTACTTGTCCGTTCTGTTGGGATCCCACTGAGAGAAACGGTAGCTTACGTCCTCTGCAAGACCCAGTGTTTCAAGGCAGTAATTTGCAAGGTCGAGACAGCCGCGGAACTCTTCTTCCAGCTGTTCGGGGCGAAGTATCAGATGACCCTCGGAGATAGTGAACTGACGTACTCTGATAAGACCGTGCATCTCGCCGCTGTCCTCGTTACGGAACAGTGTGGAAGTCTCACCAAGTCTCATAGGCAGATCTCTGTAAGAACGCTTTCTGTTCAGGAATACCTGATACTGGAAAGGACAAGTCATGGGACGCAGAGCGAAACATTCCTTTGTCTCGTCATCGGGGTCACCCAGTATGAACATACCGTCTCTGTAGTGATCCCAGTGACCGGAGATCTTGTAGAGATCGCGCTTTGCCATGAAAGGAGTTTTTGTCAGCTCATAGCCGCGCTTGTACTCCTCGTCCTCTATCCATCTCTGGAGAGTCTGTATCACCTTAGCGCCCTTTGGCAGCATGATAGGCAGACCCTGACCGATATAATCAACAGTTGTGAAGTATTCCAGCTCACGTCCCAGCTTGTTGTGGTCGCGGAGTTTAGCTTCTTCCATCTGCTTCAGGTGCTCTTCCAGCATGGAAGCCTTGGGATAAGCGGTACCATAGATACGGGACATCTGTATGCCGTCCTCTGCCTTGCCCCAGTATGCGCCTGTGCACTGTGTCAGCTTTACAGCCTTGATGGGAGCAACGCTCATGATATGAGGACCTGCACAGAGGTCAACGAAATCGCCCTGCTTGTAGAATGAGAGCTTCTCGCCCTTGCTGTCGTGCTTGTCGATCAGTTCGAGCTTGTACTTCTCGTTTCTTTCCTTCATCAGCTTTACAGCTTCATCGCGGGAAAGTTCAAATCTTTCAAGCTCAAAGCCTTCCTTAGCGAGCTTCTTCATCTCAGCCTGTATCTTTTCAAGGTCAGCAGGAGTAAAGGGCTTCTCAACTTCAAAGTCATAGTAGAAGCCGTTCTCCGTAGCAGGACCTCTGCCCAGCTTAGCATCGGGATAAAGGTTCTTTACTGCCTGTGCCAGCAGATGGGAAGCAGTATGCCAGAAAGTCTCCTTGCCCTGCTTGGAATCGAATGTCAGCACCTCGAACTCGCAGTCGCTGTCGATAACAGTTCTGAGATCCTTGACTTCGCCGTTGATCTTTACAACGCAAGCAGCCTTGTAAAGACCCATTCCTATGCCCTTGATTATTTCGCTTGCAGGCATTGCCTGCTCGATCTCCTTAACGGAGCCGTCTTTTAACGTTAGCTTGATCATTATTATTCCACCTTTCATTTTTACCATCCGCGGTAGCGGTCTTTGTCTTGCATATAAACGCGTACCGCAGGATCAAATTGCTTGAATTATACTATTGATTTTCTGTAATAATCGGTAACATCGCTGCCGAGCTTTTGGTATATCTCAGCCACGCTGTCATGTGAACCGAGAGTTTTCAGTTCAGCATCGGTCATGCCGATCATTTCGATGAATTCCACTCTGCCGTTAGGTGTTTCAAGTGTGTTCACCGACGGGTCGTTGATGCAGATGAAACCTGTCAGAGGAGACTTCTGCTCAAAGTCAATACCTGCGGTCTGACCCGTGTAGAGGTATTCGTTGTTCTGGAATATCTCGCCGTTCTTGAAGGTTATCCTTGCTATCTGCTGAAGAAGTCCTGCGACACATTTCAGCTCGTTTGCTTCGTTTTCGGGGGTGTAGCAGCCCTTTTTCAGTTTGAATGTCAGCTCATAGCCGAATCCGCTCCACTCTTTGTCCTGGCTTTCTTTTTCATAAAGTTCCGAAAGTCCGTAGGTGACAAAGTGCCAGAAATCGCCGCCGTCATAGATGCTTATACCGTTCAGCGGGTCGTTGCCGCCCAGTTCATACGGCACTATGGTGCCATAGTGTATTGGTGCTTTCTGGTCAGGATATATCCTTTCAAATTCTGCGGTTATAGCGTCCCAGCCGCTGGTCTCAGGTTTTCCGACTGTCATGATATCCCTCCGTTCAAATCTTTTGAGTTCAGTTTATCTTATCGCATATCCACGCTCCATGATACGACCTGCTGGGTCCCGACTTTTGCCTTGCTGTCAGCCTTATTAGCGGGGAGTACCATGAATATATAAGCGTATACCCAGAAGCACAAAAGCAGTACGCTCAATATATTAGCCACTGCGCTTAAGCCTCTGGTAAGCGATTTTTTAACTACGAATCTTGTCTTTTTGCCGCTTTTCTCACGTGCCAGTGCATTGAAAAAACCAAGGAACCAGTATGCACCTATCCATATCGGCACGAATATCAAAAATCCCAGTGTGTAGGTTATCGAATGCCTGTATGCCATGAATGATACCACTCCCGCGCCTATACAGGCAGCGATGCTTATAAAATAGCATATCATCGCGAATGTTTTTCTGTTGTTCATTTTGTGTTTCCTCCTAGTGTTCTGTATGTGCAAAATAAAAAATCCCACGAGAGTATATTACTCTCATGGGACGTCATATAACGCGGTTCCACCCAGATTCGCACAATACCATTATTATGGCACTGTACCTCATTTAGTCTTTAACGCAGACCTGCGGCGTGTATTGGACGCACTCTGGGGCGGTATCCGTGAAGCTTTGCGATGTACCGCTTTCAGCATATGCGGTACTCTCTGTGATGCGCTTTATGTGCCAAACGGCTTCCCCGTCATCGATTTACAATATTATAAAATTATCATATCACTCTTTAATGCGTTTGTCAAGGGGGATTTTCAGGGCATATCCCCAAAAATAAAATTTTTAGCAGAATATCTAAAAAACACCTTGACATTTTCGGCGATTTGTTATACAATAATATTATGCATTAAAATTTTTATCGGTCCCGCTGAGGCGGTTTACCATAAAACTATTCATGCTATTTGTATCTTTACAATTTAATATCGGGCAGAGGCTTTTTTCGTGGATACAAGGGGTATCCGTAAGGAAAAGGACTCTGTACTTTCAAGAAGGAGGAATGCTATACAATGAGTGTCGGATTGGTAATAGCACTTTGTGTAGCGGCTCTTGTTCTTGGCGCAGCTATCAGTGGCTACATTTGTTTTAAGAAGGGAATCGACTATCGTAAGGAAACTGCCGAAGCAGCTATAGGCTCGGCTGAAGCAGAAGCGGAAAAGATAGTAGAGGAAGCGAAGAAAAACGCAGAGACTCTTAAAAAGTCAGCATTGGTGGAAGCAAAGGACGAAATACATAAGTCCCGCCAGGAAACTGAAAAAGAGCTGAAAGAAAGAAGAAGTGAAGTATCCAGACAGGAAAGACGTATCCAGCAGAAGGAAGAGAGCATCGACAAGAAGCTGGACAATCTGGAAAAGAAGGAAGAAACGCTTCAGAAAAAGCTGAAGTCCGCCGACGAGAAGGTGGCTGAGGCTGAACGCATCAAGCATTCACAGCTGGATATGCTGGAGAAGATATCTGGTCTGACAGTAGATCAGGCTAAGGAATATCTGCTGGCACAGCTTGAGGGTGATCTGGTACATGAGAAGGCTGTCAAGATAGCTAACTATGACGCGCAGATCAAGGACGAGTGCGATGCCAAGGCAAGACAGTATATTTCGCTTGCTATTGCGAGATGTGCGGCAGATCAGGTGTCTGAGACTGCTGTATCTGTTGTGGCGCTGCCCAACGATGAGATGAAGGGTAGGATAATCGGACGCGAGGGAAGGAATATCCGTACCATTGAAACTCTTACCGGCGTTGACCTTATAATCGACGATACCCCCGAGGCTATCACCATTTCCTGCTTCGATCAGGTAAGGCGTGAGGTCGCAAGGATAGCCCTTGAAAAGCTTATCCAGGACGGCCGTATCCACCCCACCCGTATCGAAGAAATGGTCGAGAAAGCCAAGCGAGAAGTTGAACTCAAGATCAAGCAGGAGGGTGAAAGAGCTGTACTGGAGACCAATGTACACGGTCTTAATCACGAGCTCATCAAGCTGCTGGGTCGTCTGAGATTCCGTACCAGCTACCGTCAGAACGTGCTCAATCACTCTATAGAGGTGGCACATCTGGCAGGCATGATGGCATCAGAACTGGGTGTTGATGCAAATCTCGCAAGAAGAGCAGGACTGCTCCATGATATAGGTAAGGCACTGAGCTATGAGATCGAAGGCTCTCATGTTCAGATTGGCGTAGATGTATGTAAGAAGTACAAGGAAAGTGCCGATGTTATCCATGCTATCGAAGCACACCACGGCGACGTTGAAACAAGAACTGTCGTTGCGGCTCTGGTTCAGGCGGCAGATGCTATCTCCGCGGCAAGACCCGGCGCGAGAAGCGAGAACTATGAAAACTATATCAAGAGATTACAGAAGCTTGAAGAGATCTGTACTTCCTATGACGGCGTAGAGAAATCTTTCGCTATACAGGCAGGCAGAGAGGTAAGGATCATGATCCAGCCCGAAAAGATCAACGATGAAAAGATGGTCTTGGTGGCAAGGGAGATCGCAAAGAGGATAGAAACAGAGATGGACTATCCGGGACAGATCAAGGTGAACCTTATCAGAGAGAGCAGAGTAGTGGAGTATGCCAAGTAAGGCTTGAAAACGGCGGACAGGGCAATGACCTGTCCGCTTTTTTTATAATAAAATACAGTGATCCCGCTGACACACCGGACTTTACGGCGCTAAAAGATATATAATGATAGTATGGTGTGGTAAAGGGATAGTCAGAAAAAAATAATATAATACAGAGGCGCATTATGGCAAAGGATAAAAAAACAGATACGCTGAATAAGGGGCATAAGCACCTGTTCGGCTCTACGGAAAAATCAGATTTTATTCTGAATATGGACTTTGACGGTGCTCAGAAGATGTGCAGCCGTTTCTGTATGCTGGCAGTTCTTATAATATCGCTGGTGCTGATACCTGCGTATTATACCCAGCATATCGAGATGTATGTTGAGGAGAATATGCCTCACTATCTCGGTGATAATTTTATATTCTATTCGGCATCGATGGTCATGCTTATGGGCGGACTGGGCTATCTGGTGTTTGATGTGGCCAGACAGAAGGGTCTGGTCGATCTTAAAAACAACAAGACACTGATACTGCCGATACTGTTGCTTGTTTCGACGCTGGTATCGGCACTGGCGGCAGGCAGCAAGCACGATTCTCTGCTGGGCTACATCGGCAGACATGATGGTTTTCTCATGACTCTCGGCTGGCTGGGACTTTTTGCCGCGGCGGCAGCACTCAGCGACGGCAAGCGTAAAAAAGCGCTCTCGGATCTTATCGTAGGTATGGGAACATTTCAGGCGATAGTCGGTATTATCGAAGCTATCCCCACGGTATCATCTGTTACAAGCAATTACTTTGAAAATCTTTTCCTCTATC
>Ga0256405_10012541_pt1 | contig 10474 bp, 12 predicted proteins | sample RumenRJG_02DNA_FD_189096 | JGI IMG/M metagenome (GOLD analysis project Ga0256405, IMG submission 189096) | Bovine rumen microbial communities from Lethbridge, Alberta, Canada - RJG_02 | ecosystem: Host-associated > Mammals > Digestive system > Stomach > Rumen | place: Canada: Alberta... | reverse complement strand
ATCGTCATGGAAGATAATAAACCAATGGAAAGATATTGGATTGATATAAAGTAATATGACTTGGCAAGTATTATTAGCAATATTCTTTTTAGGCTTAGGTTTAGCGATGGATGCTTTTTCTGTGGCCTTAACTGATGGCTTAACATATACCGATATTAATAAAAAGAAATCATTCTTTATCGCGGGAACCTTTGGCTTCATGCAAGCTTTAATGCCTTTAATCGGCTTCTGGCTTGTTGAAATTATCGAAAGAATAGCAGGAGACCTCGCTGGTGAACAAGCGGGTCAAATCGCCTCAATCGTAGTGAAATGGGTGGCCTTTGGCTTATTGCTCCTTATTGGCGGTAAGATGCTCATTGAATCCATTATTGAATTAAGAAAACAACCAGAGGAAAAAACTTCAAAGAAGTTCTCTATTAAAGAAGTCATATTCTATGGCTTTGTGACCGCGATTGACGCTTTAGCCGCTGGTGTGACGTTACACGCTGGTTTATCAAATATAGCGACAGTGTGGTTACATGCTGTAATCATTTTAACGGTCACATTTATTATGTCTTTAATCGGCCTATTCTTAGGCAAACAAATAATGAAATTACTGAAAGGTAAATATGAAATCGCCGGTATTATCGGCGGTATCATTCTTATTGCTCTTGCAGTATTTGTGGTTCTCTTTTAATAGAATCATCAAGTTTTCTTAAATCTTTAGGAAGAGTAATTAATATTGCAATCGTGTTACATATCGTGGCTAATACCCAAGTAATTGGGAATAGAGCGTAGAGCCAGAAGATTGTATGGAACATTTCAACATTGTTGAAAACAGTTAATATCAACAATATTCTTAAACAAGTGCAGAACACAAGCGTGGTAATCATTGGGAAAGTTGATCTTTTCATGCCGCGTAATATCGAGGCGGTAAAGCCCATCGCAAAGTCAAAGAAATATAGATAACCCATTAAGCCAAGTCGTGTGTAACCTGCATCAATAGATTCTTGGTTATCCACGAATAATGATAGAAGTGGTTTATGTAATAATAGAGTTATAAGAGCGATAAGTAAGCAACATATCGTGCCCCAAGCTAAACCATAGAAAATACTCTTCTTGATATTCTCTTTTTTCTTAGCCCCGATATTGGCAGCGATATAAGTCATCGTGGATACTGCAACAGCATCACAAACCGCATGGAAATAGCCTTCAATATTACTCGCGGCATTAGCCCCGTTTTCTAAATTAACGTTACCTGGGTCAATCGTATATAAAGATGATTGAATAAAGACATTTGGCAAAGAAAAGAAGAAACCTTGTAGACCCGCTGGTAAACCAATCTTAAGTACTTCAAGAAGTACTGGTCCATCGATTTTAAAAAACTTTGCTTTTAAACTAACGTAGTTACGCTTGCCTTTAATTAAAACAAAGACACAAATTATCGCAGATATCGCTTCCGCAATAATCGTGGCTAAAGCCACACCTGCGACACCCATTTTCATTGGGAAAACAAATAAGCAGTCAAATCCAACATTAATAATGCCCGCTATTAATAACGCTAAGAAAGGTGAAACTGAATCACCTTGCGCTCTTAATAATTGAGCAGCATAGTTATAAACCATTAGGAATGGTAAACCACAGAAATAAATCTTTAAATATAAAGCTGCTTTAGCAAAATAGTGGGCTTCAGTACCCATTAACTCTAATAAGTTATCACTAACAAAGAAACCTAAAACACCGACAAAGAAACCGGATATTAAAGCAAAAACAAGAGAGGAGTGTAGTACTTTGCTCGCTTTTTTATGATCACCAGCGCCTTTAGCTTCTGATAAAACAACGTTCGCACCAAGAGAGACACCAACAAACACAACGATAATCAAATTGATAAGCGCAGTGTTAGAAGCAATCGCCCCCATTGATTCCGCTGAATCACCATAGTGGACGGTTGTTAAATCAATCGTGGTGTATAACAACTGCATCATCGTTGTAAGCATCGCTGGAATAGCAAAAAGAATTATCTTAATGAAGATATTCCCTGTTGTCATATCGCGTGGTTTAAAGATGTGAGCAATTTTCTTCAGCATGGCAAAAATTATATGCTTAATAAATATTAAAGCAAGTGATTTGCATTAAAAAAGAGAACTTAATAATTCTCTTTCCTATTTGAATATTTGATCAAGCGATTTCTTACGATCAGTTAACCACTTAGTTAAGTAATCAACAGCGTCTTGATGGCTCTTAAATGTTCTAGCGATATCAGGAGTGTATTTAGGAGTAATCTTACCTAAGTTATCCCATCTTTGATAATTTTTAACGTAGTCATCTTTAAAAGCACTAGCGAAGTAATTAGCCTGCGCAATAGCCCCTTCTAAGATTTGTGAACTCTTAAAGACACTGTAGTATTTCTTAAACATACTCTTAAAGAAGTCAGCTCTTGAGAGCATAAAGAACCATGGGTTGAAATTGCCTTGGTTTTTAGAACAATATTCTCCAGAACTACCATAGCATTCATTCGTGTTCACGTTACCGCTGCTCCAGTCAAAATCCCAAGGAGCGCCAAAGGTGAGACGTTTATATTTACTAGTGGTGGAGAAATCCACAAACATATAGAAACTACCAAAGCCAACATCAACATCTTTCATATATTCATGTAAGAGATACATCTTAAAGACTGATTCTAAATCGATAATGGAATTAAGTGTTTCAAATTGAGTAGTGTATGGACTGGTCACTAGTTCATTATTTTCATCTAAGATAAATAAGCCATCACCATGTACCACTTTATAGAAAGCATAATAGACATTAGTGAGATATTTTTTAACAAAGTTAACTTGTTCTTGGGCAAAGACATCTGTTTTAACTGCGTAATCTTTACGATAGAGAGAAACGCCGTCTAGTTTATCGGGCTGTTCACCGCCACCTCCCCAGCCACCGCCAGGCATGCCAGGGAACATACTCCAGTCGGTGCCTTTGCCAACGGAGAAATAATAATCTTCTTCGGAAGCACGGCTATCTAATTCAATTAAATAACCAACATCAGTGCCAGTATAACCATCTTCCGCTTCATTAATTTTAATACGGTTAGAATTAGCTTGTTGTTGCTCCGCTAAAACGTAGACACCATTATAACTACCGTTAAGGTAGACATTAACGGGCATATAGTCAGAACTATAGTTATTTGAATAATTGAATAATGAATTACCTAAATAGAAAGCAGTGGAATTTCTCACCATTGATTGATCAGCGTATTCCGCTAATAAGACCCAGCTCTTTGCTCTAGCGCCATGATTTAAACCAAATAAATTGTTTTTACTAGTAAACTTAATACGATATGGCTTCTTATCATAAGTCATCGTGCCATTACCACGGCATCTAATTTCACCAGGTACTTTATTCTTAATATATGCCTCATCACAGTTATCCGTGGATAAAGTCATAGAAACATAGGTTTCTTTTGATTCAACTGGCACATTATTAGTGTCAATTCTGATATTAGGCATACCAGTATTTTCAATAATATGAATCTTAGCTTTCTTCACATCAATCAATTGATGCTTTTCATCATAGACTTTTGCTGTGGCTTCTTTTTCACCAATTTCTTTTAAGGAATTGTTTTCATATTCCACAGTGCAACCAAAAGGAATCATCCCACTAATAGTTAATTGATGTTCATTACCATCATACATATATGTTTGATCAACAAATTCATATTCGTTTAAATCATAACTAGCGTTTTCATATTTTTCTTGTCCGCATTTACTGCACACATATTTAGCGCCTTTACTTTGAATAATCGTTGGAGCGTCACTAACATCCCCAGCAAAAACAAAATCATGTTCACAAATACTAAAAGTAGAACTATTAGAAGAAGAATTAGAGGAAGCACTATTAAAGGATGAATTTGAAGCACTAGGATTTACTTCGCATCCACTGATCATTCCTATTAACGCTAAAAGCATGACGCTCTTCTTAATTAATGGTTTCATAAAACTTCTCGATATTTTCTACTATAAATATAAAACAAAATACCTTAAATGAAACAAAAAAGAGGTTCATACCCGAACCTCTATATAAACAATTTGGTAGCTGGAGGCGGATTCGAACCGTCGACCGACCGGGTATGAACCGATTGCTCTAGCCAGCTGAGCTATCCAGCCAAATCGCTTACAACGTAAGCAAGAAGTAATTATATAGAAAAGAGTTTCACATAGCAAGTTAAGTTTTTAAAAATTTTATATTCTTGTTGAGTTATAAACCACCAAACCAGTAAAATATAATTCCAAGCACATAATTCTCTAGTTATTAGTGCTTTTTATTTAAATAAAGATTAGAATGTAGAAAGAGCCAAAAATTATGCCAAATTGTCGTAACTGTGGGGCACGTTTATCCAAATTTGACACAGATCTCTGCCCCGTCTGTGGAATCAAAAATCCTTTACAAGGCACAAGTAGTGAAACCGTCGAAATCACTTCTCAAATAGATTTAAGTGAAATGAAAGAAGGACAAAAAGTCCTTAGACGTCGTAAAAAATTCATTGCCTATTTCTTTACTCTTGGTTTTACAGGCTTACCATTTTTCTACATTAAGAAATATGTTTTAGGTTTAATTTGGCTTATTTGTAACCTGGCCGTTATCGGTGGTTTATTCGCTGTATTTTATTTCGCCGCTAAAGCGCATATCGCTGTAGCAATTATTGTTCCTATTTTAATTGTCTATGCCATTAATGCAGTTGTGGCCACAATCTATAATTTCTTACCTGATATTAAAGATGGTGAAGGAGAGTTCATTGTTTAATGCAACGTTACTTTGCTTCTTTATTAGATGCGGAACATATCCAATTAACTAAAGATGATGAGCATCACCTTTTACATGTTATGCGCATGAAGAAGGATGATGAAATCGAAGCCGTCGCTAACGATAAACTATATCTATGTAAAATCAAGAGTGTGAATCCTCTTGATATTTATATTGTTCACGAACTTAAAAGTGATGTTGAATTACCTGTTAATGTCACTTTATTATTTGCCCTCACCAAAGGTGATAAAATCGATTTAGTGGTGCAAAAAGCCACAGAATTAGGTGTTAAAAATATCGCTTTAATCCAAAGCGAAAGAACTGTGGTGAAATACGATAACAAAGATATCGATAAGAAGATTCAGCGCTTCCAAAAGATTATGAAAGAAGCCAGTGAACAATCTCATCGATTAGTGGTCCCAAATCTCATTGGAATCTATAATTTAAAACAACTTCCTAAAGAAGCCTTCAGCGATCTTAACTATATCGCTTATGAAAAAGAAGCGGGTGACACTAAAGAGGCTTTCGCCGATGTCACAAAGGATAAATCTATTTCCATCCTTGTGGGACCAGAAGGTGGCTTTTCAGAAGAAGAAGTTAATAACCTTGTGAAACAAGGTTTCATCAGAACGTCATTAGGCAAGCGCATCTTACGCGCGGAAACCGCGGCCATCTATGCCTTAAGTGTGTTAGGATATCTATTAGAGAAATGAAAAGATTATTAAGATACATTGCTAGCAAAGCTAAGAAAAGAACAGACTTCGAACAAAGCGAAGAATATCGCTTCTTTTTAGATAACCGTCATCACTTAACTAAAATTCCACGTTTTGTCACCTTCTATGAACCAGGTGATGAACCATTTAATGTTATTAGGGCTAATGTCATCCTTTATGGCTACTTAAATAAAGTAGTGATGGAAAATGAAACCGAAAACCTTAAAGGTTATATCAACACTAATAACAAGAATAACCATGCTAACTTTGTGAAATCATTCCATGAAATCATTTCTGAACAACCATATTATCAAGAAGGGCAAAAGAAGATTTATATTCCATTCTTCTCTCGTTCATTAAACCAAATCTATTTTGAAGAACCTGAGAAGTTATTAACCTCTCCTTACGCTGGACTTAAAGATAAATTCCAAGATACAGTTGTCGATCCTTTTGATACATATGGTAGTGAATTATATAACTCTCACTTCTCTAGACTAGTTAAAGTCAAACAAGAAGATAAAGAAGCCGCATTTTTCCATTACGATACCAACACCATTTACTTTGTGAATGAACAAGGTAGATTAGATGGTACAGTAGTGTTATTTGACCGTTATTTACGTCGTCCTTCCTATTCGCATATGCTAGAAAGAATTAGACCAGTCGTGGACGCTTATTTCAATTTTGATAGAGAAGGCTTTATTAACGCTTTATATGATAATGGCTTTATTTCCAGCCACTTATTACACTTAATTAGATTCCACGATTGGGCCAAATTATGAAAACATTTTCCGTATACAATTTAGGCTGTAAAGTTAACGCTTATGAATTAAGCGCTATTTCGTCATTACTTATTAAAGAAGGCTTTAAAGAAGATAATGAAAACCCAGATGTCGTTATTATCAATACTTGTTCAGTAACCGCGACCGCGGATCAAAAAAGCCGTCAACATATCCGTAAAATGCAAAAGCTATACCCAAATGCGATTATCGCGGTGATGGGTTGCTATGCGCAAGGAAACTATAAGTTTATTGAAGAAGAGATTAAACCTACAATTATTTTAGGCACATCTCATCGTAAAGATGTGGTGGAACTCATAAAGCAAGCTTTAAACGACCATCAATATAAAACATTAATTGAAGAAAATACCAGGCAGTTTGAATACGAAGAACTTGGTATCACTTCCTATAGTGAAAACGTTAGAGCCTTCCTTAAGATTCAAGATGGCTGTAATAATTTCTGCACATATTGTATCGTGCCTTTTAGACGCGGTAAGATGCGCTCCAGAAATAAAGAAAATGTCATCAAAGAAGCTAAATATCTTGTGGAGCAAGGTTATCAAGAAATCGTTCTTTCTGGTATCCATGTCGGTGGCTATGGTCAAGACTTAAAAGATTGTTCCTTTAGTGACCTCGTAGAAGAACTTAGTGATATTCCAAATCTTAAGAGTTTAAGAATCTCCTCTATTGAGGAAAGTGAAATTGATGATAAGTTAATAAGATTAATCCAAACAAGAGATAACTTAGCTAAACACTTACACATCCCTCTCCAAGCGGGTTCTAATCATGTCTTAAAGATGATGAATCGTAAATACACACGTGAACAGTTCATGTCACGTATACAAGAAATCAAAAAGCTTGTTCCTAATGTGATGATCTCAGGTGATGTAATCGTGGGTTTTCCTCAAGAGAGTGAAGAAGACTTCATGGAAACATATAATCTCTGTAAAGAATGCTTTGATATGCTCCATGTCTTCCCCTATAGCCAACGCCCAGGTACATACGCCGCTCGTATGGAAGGACAAATCTCTCCAGAAGTGAAGAAGGATAGAAGTAAACGTCTATTAGAATTATCTAACGAATTATATCATGCCTACGCTAATAAGTTCATCGGCCAAGATGTTACTGTTTTAATTGAAAAATATGATGAAAAACAACAAGCATATGTTGGCCATACAAGTAATTATTTGGAGGTTAAGATTCCTCTGGAATCTAAAGTAGGGGAATATAAGACAATAAAACTACAAAAAGATATGATATAATCTAAATAAATTACAATAGTTTAGAAGATGTCTAAAAATCTATTGACTAAATAATACTATTTATATATACTAATTCCCGTTGCTAAGGAGGAAGACACTATGGCCGTCCCACAAAGAAGAATTAGTAAAACAAGAAAAAGATTAAGAAGAACACATTTCAAGTTAAACGTTACAGGTTTAGTCACATGCCCACAATGTGGTGCAATGATCAAAGCTCACCATGTTTGCCCAAAATGTGGTTACTATGCTGGTAAAGCCGTTTTAGTTAATGGCAAACTCGTTAAAGAAGAAAAACCAGCCCCAGCTAAAAAGCCAGCCAAAAAAGCCGCTAAGAAAGCTGAAAAGTAATTATTCTTAACACTTTGTAAGATAAGTCCTTAACTGGACTTTTTCTTTTTGTGTTATAATAAAATGCTTGCAAAGGAGCATATATACAATGCAATACAATAAACTTATTGATCATACTTTATTAAAGCAAGACGCCCAACCAGAACAAATCGTTAAACTTTGTGAAGAAGCAAAACAATTTGATTTCATGTCAGTTTGTGTCAATCCTGCTTATGTCCCATTAGCCGCGAAATGCTTAGAAACTAGTGATGTTAAAGTCTGCACAGTTATTGGATTCCCTCTTGGTATGAACTTAACCAAAACCAAAGTGGAAGAAGCAGTAACTTGTGTTAAACAAGGCGCTGATGAAGTTGATATGGTTATCAATGTCGGTATGTTAAAAGCCGGTCATGATGACTATGTTAGAGAAGAAATCAGAGAAATCAAACAAGCCGTTGGTCACAATATCATCTTAAAAGTGATTATTGAAACATGCTTATTAAATAACGATGAAATCGTTCGTGCTTGTAAAGCCGCTAAAGAAGCAGGCGCTGACTTTGTTAAAACAAGTACAGGCTTCTCAACCGGTGGTGCCACTGTTGAAGCAGTTAAACTCATGAGAGAAACAGTTGGTCCAGAAATGGGCGTTAAAGCCAGTGGTGGTGTGCGTACACACGAAGACTTAATTGCCATGGTTGAAGCGGGTGCTAACCGCATCGGCACATCCAGTGGTGCGAAAATTATTTAATAATAATACTTGCAATAGTTAGACTACTTTGCAATAATAGACACGTTGCGAAAAGCTTCAAGGAGGTGAATAGACATGCCAAAGACTTCAGTTCGTGAAAACGAAACATTAGATGATGCTCTTCGTAGATTCAAAAGACAAGTTAATAAAGCTGGCACTATCCAAGAAGCCCGTAAGAGAGAATTTTTCTTAAAGAAATCTCTTAAGAGAAAAGTGAAAAGCGAAAACGCTCGTCGTAAAAATCGCAAGTAATCAATTGCCTGGACTAAACTCCGGGCGAGATCGCGGAGTAGAGCAGTGGTAGCTCGTCAGGCCCATAACCTGGAGGTCGCAGTGTTCAAATCCTGCCTCCGCAACCAAACAAAAAACAATAGACCCTTTTAAAAGGGTCTTTTTTGTGGTTGCAGGCTGATAACTGCGACATCCTAGGTTATGCTATTATCCATCATAACGTTCGGCAATATATTCTAAGTCAGCGGAAAGGTTTGCCCACCAAAAATCAATTTTCCAACGTGATTTTTCTTTCTTAATAGGAGAATTGATGTAACGAGCGTGTGGCCTAAATTGAATTGGCCCAATATGGGGATTATCCATGAACGCCCAATCTCTTCGATCAATGTGTTTAAAAATCTGCGCTTCACTACAAACAACACCATAATTAACGTCACCGAAATAAATGTAGTCTGCAGGTAGGCTATCTTCCGCCCAACCTTTAAACACTAAGCGATGAACGACATCTTTAATGAAATCCTTATTCCTATTTAGTTCTTCGTTAAGAAGGACAATTCTTTTACTTAATTTTTGCACAAGTTCAAAGTATTCCATTCTTTTTTCGCCCGAACCGTCCATCGTCCCATCTCCAAAGTGATAGTAGAGAAATGTTTTTTGGCTTTCAACAGACAAATGCCAGCTTCTTAAGTAATTTATGAAAGCTTTTAAATCACCTTCAGCAACAGTTTGTGCGCGCCCCGTTTTCAAAGAAACATACTTTCTGATACCTTTATATTCGATGTAGAAATCTGGCTTCTGTAGTTTTTCAACAAGACCGCATTTGATTATTTCCTTTCCATCGAATAAACCAAACATCTCTCTCAAGATGTGCTTGAAATTGTGTGACAAATCTTCTGCACGTTTGCCATTAATAGCGAAGACAAATTCGTCTTCTTTGAGTCTGCCGATGTTTTTATGCATAAAAGAACCTCCTATAAATGTAATAGGGGCGTTTTTTCAAATTTGTCCAAAAAAGTTGATAAAAAAATATAATTAAAAAAAGTTAATGTTAAACATTAAGATTTATAAAAAAAGAAGACCATTTGAAGCGCTCGGTAAAAGCGGACAACACCGACTATACATGCTATAAACTAAAGTTTAATAAAAACCTTTTATTTATTTAAATAAGGATTATAATAATGTAAGAAAGGTAAGAAAAGTAAGAATATGAACAATAACAATCAAGACCGTTTCATTGTCAGTGTGAAAGTGGGACCTAAAGGTCAAATCACAATCCCAAAAGAAGCTAGGGAAATGTTTGATATCAAAGAAGGCGAAACATTAATGGTTTTAGGCGATAAACAAAGAGGTATCGCTATATTAAAAGCGGATGCCTTCTATCATATCGCGGAGGGCCAGATAAAATGAGCGACATATTAAGATTAGAAAATGTTAGAAAAACATATCCTTCTTTTACATTAAAAGACGTTTCTTTTAGCGTAAAACCAGGACAAATAATGGGCTTTATCGGCCGTAATGGTGCGGGTAAAACCACAACTTTAAAATGCATTATGAATCTCATCCATTATGAAAGTGGAAAGATTTCCGCTTTTGAAACGGACATGAGTAAAAACGAACTAGAGAATAAGCAACGCATCGGTT
>Ga0256405_10012540_pt1 | contig 10475 bp, 5 predicted proteins | sample RumenRJG_02DNA_FD_189096 | JGI IMG/M metagenome (GOLD analysis project Ga0256405, IMG submission 189096) | Bovine rumen microbial communities from Lethbridge, Alberta, Canada - RJG_02 | ecosystem: Host-associated > Mammals > Digestive system > Stomach > Rumen | place: Canada: Alberta | collected... | reverse complement strand
CCATTCGTGACAGATTAAAGGAATTAGAAGGCAACAAATAATTTTCACAATTTAAACCATTTTTTCAAACCATCATCCCCATTATTTTTTTAAACAAATCATCTTGAATTAATGAAATTTATTTTTTACAAATTATTATTAGAATCTGATGTAAATAATAATTTAAAACATTTATTTTTAAAATATCCTCCTAAATTTAGAGATAAGCTAATTATTCATGAATAAATATGATGAATACAATATTTTACATTTTTAGGCTTGGAATTTAAAGTAAAAAATTGTAGACACTTATTTTCAATTAATATTTATAAAATTTAAGCATTCCTTAATTTAAACAGTAATTAAATTAATAATTATTATTTTAAACAATTAATTAAATTATTTTAAAAAATTTTAAACAGTTTAGATATATTTAAATATAATTAAAAAAAATATAGTTATTAGACTTAACTTTAATTTTTATAAATTAAAAATTAATAAGTTGAGTCTTAAATTAAAGAGGTTTAATTAAATGTTTAAATTTGACAAAGAACAAGAAGTTTTTGACTTCGCTGGAGTCAAAATGGGTGGACAACCAGGAGAATATCCTACAGTTTTAGCAGGAACAATTTTCTATGGCGGACACAATATTCTTAACGATGAATTAACAGGAGACTTCGACAAAGCAAGGGCCGAACAACTTATCAATGATATGGCATCCATTTCAGATGTAACCGGTAACCCATACATCGTACAAGTTTTCGGTCAAACCGTTGAAGCACTACCAAAATATATTGAATATGTTGGTGAAATTTGTGATGCTCCATTCCTTATAGATTCAACATCCGGAGATGCAAGAGTTGCTGGTGCACAGTACGCTGATGAAACCGGATTAACAGAAAGAGCGATTTACAACTCCATCAACATGGCAGCTGACAAATCTGAATTAGACGCATTAGCTGAAACAAACATTTCCGCTTCCATCATCTTAGGATTCAACCCAATGAATGCTACAGTTGAAGGAAAAATGAACATGTGGGAAAACGGTGACGACGGTGCATACGAAAAAGGTTTGCTTGAAGTGGCTGCTGAATGTGGTATCGACAAATTCATGATGGATACTGCGGTAACTCCTTTAGGTCAAGGTGCAGGTATTGCTGCTAGAACCTCCTTTGCCGAAAAGGCAAAATGGGGATATCCTGTAGGATCAGGTATTCACAACGTACCATCCGCATGGGATTGGTTAAGAGAATACAAAAAAGCAGGAAACAAAACAGCATTTACCGTTTGTGATATTGGAGCAAACATCGTGCAAGTTATGTGTGCAGGAGACTTCGTCCTATTTGGACCTATCGAAAACGCAGACATTGCATTTCCTGCAGTAGCTCAAACTGATATGTTCATATCAGAAGCTGCAAAACCATTAGGTACTGAACCTGTAGAAGTACACCCTATGAACAAACTATTATAATTTCAATTGTTAAGCACTTAAAACCTCTACAACGATTTGTTCTAAACAAATCTAAACATTAATCCAAAAATACCGAATTAACATGGGACCCAAACACGTCCCATGTTTTAAAAAAAAAACTTATTTTAAAAAAAGAGTCATAAAACACAATCTGGACAGATTCCAAGATATGGTGCAACAGCCTTTTTAATATCTGAAGACATCTTGTTTATGCCATTGCTTGCATCAATAATTTCACAAGTATAATTTTCAGCCAGTTTGAGATAGTTTTCCCTGACTTTTGTTAAATATTCCTCATTTTCAAAGGTATCCTTACCGTCAGTTCTTGCAACGGATGTTTTAGAATCCAAATCCAACAACAACAATAAATCCGGCTTTTTAGCATACTTGTTTAATTCCTCTATCCATTCGGCAGGTTCCTGATATGCAAGTGATGAGATAAAAGACCTGTCGGAGATTATAATTTTAGATTCATCTTCAAGCTTATCCATAATCAGCATTCTGTCGGCTGCAAAAAGCAAACCTAAAGTCTTTTGAAGCTTATCTGTTTCTGCATCAGGACGCTGCAACATTTCACGAATTAACTTGCCTATTTCAGAATCGGTCGGCTCAACCAATGTTTCAACCCTGAAACCATTAGCCTCAAGCCACTCCTTTAACATTTTAATCTGAGTGGATTTTCCAGCCCCATCAATTCCTTCAAATACTATGTACATAAGATAGAATATGTTTTAATTATATTAATAATTAATTACATAAATCAAAATGATTAAATCAAAACAAGGTGTATTATTAAAATGGTTTTAGAAGAATTATTGGCCCCTGCAGGCTCATATGATGTGCTTATAACGGCAGTAAATGCAGGTGCCGATGCTGTTTATATTGCAGGACAACAGTATGGTGCCAGAGCTTATGCCAAAAACTTCACTATGGAAGAGATTGAAAAAGCCGTGAATTATGCTCACATGAACGGTGCCAAGATCCATGTGACAGTCAACACATTAATTAACAATTTCGAGATTGTAGATGTCTTAAAATACCTCTTCAAATTATATCAGATTGGAGTGGATGCTGTAATCGTACAGGATTTTGGACTGATCTGGCTTTTGAAGACATTCATACCGGATTTGGAGGTTCATGCTTCCACACAGATGGGTCTGAATAACTATTCCTCCATAAAATGGGCCAGCAAGAACAACATAAAAAGAGTGGTGCTTCCAAGGGAGGTCAACCTCGACCAAATCAGGGAAATCAAAACCCAACTTGCAGACGACAACATCAATATGGACATTGAAGTGTTTGGCCACGGAGCACTGTGCTACTGTGTCAGCGGAAAGTGCTACATGTCCTCATACAACAGCGGAAGAAGTGGAAACCGTGGAGCCTGTGCACAGCCATGCAGACGTGAATACCGTCTGAAATATCGAGGATACAACATAGGCAACGGTTATCTCCTGTCAACACATGACCTTGCAACATACAATCATCTGAATGAAATCTCAGATGCTGGAGTAAAATCACTGAAACTGGAAGGAAGAATGAAATCCGGAGACTATATCGGAACCATCGTAAACAGTTACCGCAACCTAATTGACGGAAATGAAGGGGACTACAAAAAAGACCTGCACCTTGTTTTCAACCGCCAATTCACAGACGGATACATGCTGGGAGACAAGCCTGGAGACGTAATGGGCAGAGGACATTCAGGCCATGAAGGATTATACATCGGAGACATTGTGGACATTGACGGCACAAAGGTCACAATCGAAATCAAAAACAAGGAAATACCTGTGATTTTAGAGCCTGGAGACGGTATAGCATTCAAATACAACGGCAAAATCAAGGGAATATACCTTGAAAACATCATCAAACAGGATGAAAACGAAATCATAATTGACACCACCCGTCTTGTCAAGGTCGGAACCGAAGTGTTCATCAGCTATTCCAAATCAACACATGAATACCTGAAGCAGTTTGAAAACGAAACCATAAAAAACAATGTTGGAATCAACCTGTCAATGACATGGGATGAGGACCTGAACCTGTTTACAAAGGTTGAGTTTCATGTGGACGGCGAACTGATCAATTTCAGGCACAAAACAATGGACAAGTTTGAAAAGGCCAAAAACAAGCCGGTAACAGAAGAGACTATAGAAAAACAGTTGAGTAAAACCGGAGGAACTCCATTCTATATTGAAAACATCAGGTTCAACAATATGCCTGCCGACATTTTCATTCCAATCCGTGAAATCAACCAGATCAGGCGTGAAATATTGGACAATGCAACCGAACTTCTGATGAACCACTACACCCCTACCAAAAAGGCGGTAAAGCAGGTAAGAAAAGACCTCACAAAATTCTTTGAGGAATATGAAAAGGACAAGGGAAAAACCAAAAAGAAAACACCTAAACTGTCAATATTTATCGATGACATTTTACAAATCAGAGCGGTTTCAGGTTTTGACTTGAAGAGAATCTATTTTGACGGCAACTGCCATTACAACAATCCTGATGATTATTTTGAAAACATAAAGGAAACCTTAAAGAATGGAAGCCTCATGGCCTCCCCGACAGAATTCGTATGGGTTTTATCATCATTCATATCAGAGGATGATGCGGTTAAATGCAGCGAAATAGTCAAGGAACTGGAAAATGAGGGAATCATCATTTCAGTCATGGGCGATTTTCCGGGCATGAAGGAGATATTCGACTGCCCGATATATGGAAATCATAACCTGAATGTATGGAACAGCTTTTGTGTGCGTGACTTGAACGAATCAGGATTCAAGTCACTGATACTGTCATCTGAACTTTCAGGAGATGAAATCAGGGAGCTGGTTTTGAAAAATCATGACAGAAACATTGATTTGGAAATGATTGTCAACGGTAACCTTGAGGTCATTGTCAGCAAGGACGACTTCACCAACCTGAATGACGGTAAGGACTTTATCATTTCAAATGATGCGGATTACGCAACCCTGGAAGATAAAAAGAGAAAGAAATTCAAATATAAGATATTCTTTGACTACAACAGACAGAGCCATATCATAAACAAGGACTGCCTGTGCCTGATTGAGGAGATGAATGAAATCAAGGATTTCGGTCTTGACTCACTGATTCTTGACTGCAGGTATTCCAATGAAAAGTACACCTCACAGATTTTATCAATTTACAATGAAAGTCTTCAAAACAAAAGCCAAGAGGAACTGACAGAGTTCAAATACAAGATCATGGATTTCTCACAGTCCTACATCAACAAAGGCAATTTCATTGAAGGTAGGTTACATGAGAATTCCTGAATTGCTGGCTCCAGTCGGGTCGATGGACCATCTGAAGGTTGCAATCAACGCCGGCGCAAGTTCGGTTTATCTGTCCGGAAAAAACTATGGGGCAAGAAAGTTTGCAGAGAACTTCACGATAGATGAAATCCGAGAGGCAGTAGACATCGCCCATCTTCATAACGTCAAGGTTTACATTACCGTGAACACGTTAATAAAAGAGGACGAACTTGAAAACGTGATGAATTACCTTGCAAAGCTATATTCAATTGGAGTGGATGCCGTACTGATACAGGATTTGGGACTGATAAAGCTAATCAACGAGCACCTTCCAAACCTGAATGTCCATGCATCAACACAGCTTACCTGCGAAAACCAGCACAAAATTGATTATCTTGAAGGCAAGGGAATAAAAAGGGTTGTCCTTCCCCGTGAAATGAGAAAGGAAGAAATAGCCAATTTGAAAACAAATATGGAACTTGAGATATTCGTTCATGGAGCATTATGCTATTCATACTCAGGACAATGCCTGATGAGTAGTTTCAAGGGCGGGAGAAGCGGAAACAGAGGTGCATGTGCCCAGCCATGTCGCCAGAAATACTGGATTGACGGAATAAAAAAACAGGATTACTACCTTTCACCATGTGACTTGTCACTATACGATCATTTAAAGGAAATAGCTGAGCTTAACATCAGCTGCATTAAGATTGAAGGTCGCATGAGGTCAAAGGAATACCTTGCAGTTGTTGTAAGCAATTACAGAAAGGCGTTGAACAAGCTCAAAAGCAACAAAAAGGATTCAAGTGAAGAAATCAGCCTGGTTTTCAACAGAGGTTTTAGCGAAGGGCAATTCATGAACACTTCAAAAAGAAGCATCCGTTCAGGCCATGTCGGATTGAAGATAGGTCGTGTAATTAAAAGTTCAGACAACAAAATTGCAATACGCTTAAACGACCATATAAAGACTATTCCGGAAAAGGGAGACGGTTTACTGATTGTAAAAAATGACAAGGATTACGGATTTGAAATATCCCAGGACCCTTCCATAACAACACTCAACCACTTCAACAAGGGCAAAAACAAGCCAGTGAAGGATTTGTCCCGTAAAAATAAGGTAATGGTTGTCAAAAAGGTATGGCAGAACAAAAGGTCCAACTTTAATTTAAACGAATCCGAAGTATACCTCACCAAAAGAAACAGCTTAACCAGAAAGGCCAAGGAGATAGAAAACAAGGCATCAAGCTACGTCAAGTCAAAATTGATACTGACATTCTCCCTGAAAAAGAAATATCCTCACCTGAAGGGAAGGCTGACACTGGCCAACCATAAAACCATAGAATGTGAGGTTACAGGAAATAAGGCCTTTGAAAAACCGCTCAAAAAGAGCGTCAGTGCTGAGACCGTTAAAAAACAAATGTCAAAAATCGACAATTACCCATATGAAATAACACAAATCAACATCGCCTATGACAGCACACTATTCATTCCGATTAGCAAATTGAATGAACTTAGAAGGGATCTCTTTGAAAAGCTCAGTCAGGAAGTGGCAGAATCATACCAGCATGAATATAAAAAGATAACATTAAAACAAAAGGAATACCCTGCAGGAAAAACACAGCCAAATATTTCATTTTATACAAATAACCTGAATCATCTTGAAAACCTTGAGAACGTGAAAAGGGTTTATTTGGAAATTCATCCACAGAATGACGATTTGGTCTACGCCCATGATGAGTACAACCTCAATTATATGATCAACTTCATTAAAAGGGCCTGTGAAATTGCATATGACAAGGACTATGAGCTGATTTGGAAATGGCCCGACATCACTCATGACAAGCTTATTAAAGCATTGAACAAGGTTAGGGGAATCTTAAATAAGATGCACTACACACTTCCAGTGATGAACAGCAATTTTAATGCGGAGTACGGTTTTTATTCAATGAACGTTACAAACACACAGACCGTTAAATCTCTCAAAGGGTATAAAATTTTAACTGTATCTCCCGAGCTTAGAAAGCAGGACTATGAAAACATGATAAGGAATTGTGAAACACCAGAAAAACTGGAATTGTTAGTTCAAGGATCTGTCGAGCTTATGAAAACAAGATATTCATTGTTATACGGAGCTGAGAAAAAACAGAAATATAAAAACTATCTGATTGATAAAAACCGCAACAGATACCCGATTCACAAAAGCATTTCAGGTGAAGAGCTGATAATTTATGACGACAGCGAACTTTCACTTTTAGATGAAATCGATTATTTGAAAAATCTTGGTTTCAGCAATTTCTCAATTGACGGACGATACAAGGACGATGACTATTACAAAATGGTTAAAATATATAAAGAGGCATTGAACGGCAATCCCAATAAAAAAGAGCTTAAAAAATTAAGTTCAAAAAATACGGTTGCCAACTTTTGAGTAGTTACCAAATGCTCTCGGCAAATTGCAATATATATTAAAATTATATAATTATATCTTACAAAGGGGTTTGGCAAAATGAAAGGAGAAAGAATAACATTGCAAAATATAAAAGGAATAGGGGATAAAATCTCTGAAAAAATACTGAATAGTGTTGGAGGAGAAGAGGAACTCCAGAAAATAGTTGATAATGTGGATGTTGAAAAAATATCTGCAGTTGATGGCATAAGCCAAAGAAAGGCAATTGAAATAATGAATCAACTGTTGAACAACCCCGAATATGAGTTCATCAAAAGTGACCGTGCAATGGAACTTTATGAAGACATCATAAACAAGATTTTAGCATATTCAAACACTTCCTACTCCAAAAATAGAATTCTGCTGCTTTCTCCATCAAAAGACATTGACAAGATTAATTCAAACCTTGATTTTGTAATGAATGCCAAAGAACATGTCTCCCAACTTCCAATCATAAAACTTAGAGGTTTGATGAAAAATCTGAAAGAAGTTGAAGAGGCCAAACCCGAATATGACCCAAGTAAAGTTATTCTTGTTGAAAGTGCTGAAGACAATTCCTATCTCACCGATTTGGGACTGAATAAATATTATCCCATAATCACAGCAAGTGATTCACCATTACTTCAGGAAGAAATGATGAATTATGATTTGGTATTTTATGTATATTCCCAAGGAATACTTGATTTTGAAGGAATGCCCAATGTCATAATGATAAACATAGATGAAAATGACTATGAAATCGTTCCTGAAAAGATAATTAACTTTTTCATACAGAATCAGGAGTTATTCTCCAAAGTCCATGAAATACAAAAGATCAGAAATAAGGAAAGTGTTCTTGGAGAAATCCTGCCGATAATCAGTGAACTCAATATAATCGACAAAAGGGAAGTCGATATTGAAGAACTTGTGTTGTCACTTAAAGATGAGATGGATGATGAGTTGGAAAAATCCATAAAACAAGTTGACCTTGAAGGAGATGAAATACTCAACCTATTAAACAATAACTTCCCTCCAAAGATTAGCAAAATATTTGATAAAATTATCAATAAAAGAAAGGAAATTATCAAGCAGAAAACAGGAATGAGTTTTGACCCGTACCTCAGGACATATCCCATCCAGATTGATGAAACAGAAATCGAAAGGGTCACACTGGAACAGTCATCCAAAAAGGAAAACGACATTTTTGACATTAAAAAAAGCGCCGCAATTGAATTGAATTCAATAAAGAAAAAAGCAATAGCTGAAGTTGAAGATGTAATTCGATTCGACTATGAATTCAGTTTAGGCAGTTTTGCATATGAATATGACCTGTGCAGACCCGAATTTGGCGATGAAATAAAGTTGACCGGAGCACTTCATCTGGAATTGGCACTTAAAAAAGACAAGGAACATGTTCAAAAAGTCGATTACCAACTGACAAAAGACGAAAATGTTGCGTTATTAACCGGAGCAAACAGTGGAGGTAAAACCACCCTTTTAGAAACCCTGACCCAGATATCAATAATGGCACAGATGGGCCTTCCGGTAAGTGCAACCCAAGCCGAAATAAAATTGTTCGATGAACTTTATCACTTCTCAAAGAAAAGATCACTTGATGCAGGAGCATTTGAATCATTCTTAAATGTGTTCATACCAATCGTCACCACCAATAGTGAAAAGTTAGTATTGTTAGATGAACTTGAAGGAATTACAGAACTTGATGCAGCCGTTAAAATCATATCAACATTTATTGACATGATTAAGGAATCAAATTCTTATGGTGTTATTGTCACTCATATGGCGAGGGAATTAATGAATTACACCGATATTCGCGTAGACGGTATTGAAGCAAAAGGATTGGATGAAGATTACAATCTTATTGTGGATAGAACCCCTAAAATGAATTTCCTTGCAAAAAGTACACCCGAATTAATTCTAAAAAGAATTTATGAAAAATCCGATGATGATCTAAAAACCGTATATGCTAGAATTTTAGAGAAATTCTAAAATAGTATATACCACTTTTTACTATTTTTAATTAATGAAAGTTATACCTAATGCTCAAAACGACCAACTCAAAAGATTGAACGAAATATATCGAGTGCTGAAAAAGAACGATTTTGGTTATTTAATTGAAGAAAATACTTTTTTTAAAAAATTTCCGTTTCTTAGAAATCGTAAAGCAGAAAATGAGGGATTATTCCCAGATACATCAATTCCAATAAGAGTTAGAAAGGTATTTGAAGAATTGGGTCCTGCCTATATCAAACTGGGCCAGATGTTAAGTACAAGACCCGATCTTGTCGGAGTGGAGATTGCAGAAGAACTTAAAAGTTTAAGGGACAACACTCCAGTCACACCATTCAGTGAAATAAAAACTGTGATTGAAAGCGAACTGCAAAAACCTATTGAAGAAGTATTTTCCAAGATTGATGAAACACCAATCGGTTCAGCATCAATAGGCCAAGTATACAAAGCAAGACTAAAAGACACAAACGAAGAGGTTGCAATTAAAGTTCAAAAACCAAATTCAAGGGAAATTATAGAATCAGATGTAAAGATAATGAAATTTTTGGCCGACAGAATCGACAGATATATGTTCACAATGAAGTCATTCAACATGCCCGTGGTGGCACGTGAATTTGAAAGGTCCATATTTAAGGAAATCAATTATATGGAAGAAGTGATGAATATGGAAAACCTTTCAAAGAACTTCAGGAATGTTTCATACATCAAAATACCAAAGGCATACACAGATTACTGCACAAACAAGATTATAACAATGGAACTGATTAAGGGAATTGAAGTTACAAAACTGATTGATGGGAATTATCCGGACATCGACAAGAAAAAGATTGCACAGTATGGCCTGAAATCATACTTCAAACAGATAATGATAGACGGATTTTTCCATGCTGACCCCCATCCGGGAAACCTGATTGTAACCAAAGACAATAAACTGTGCTATATCGATGAGGGAATGATGGGAATCCTGAATGATGACTTTAAAGAAAACCTTGCAGAATTGATATTGCTTTTGATTAGCGGAAATACCAACAATATAATCAAACAGCTGATTTACATGAATATCATCACCGCTTCACAAAATACCGATGAGCTAAAGGCAGACATGGATGACTTGTTAAACAGATACTATGGTGCCGAACTAAAAAATATGGACGGAGCATTTGAAGATTTGCTTAATGTAATGATTAAACATGAAGTGAACATCCCAAGAGAATTTGTAATGATAGGGCGCGGAATTGCATTGATTGAAGATACCGGTCGAAAATTGGACCCTGAATTTAATACGGCATCCGAACTG
>Ga0256405_10012539_pt1 | contig 10475 bp, 10 predicted proteins | sample RumenRJG_02DNA_FD_189096 | JGI IMG/M metagenome (GOLD analysis project Ga0256405, IMG submission 189096) | Bovine rumen microbial communities from Lethbridge, Alberta, Canada - RJG_02 | ecosystem: Host-associated > Mammals > Digestive system > Stomach > Rumen | place: Canada: Alberta... | reverse complement strand
TTTGTCAGCGACTCCTTCAAGGCGTTGATGTCGTTTGTCTGAGAAAGAGTCGCGGAAAGGTCTTTGTCGAAGTAGGTCACGTTTGAGAAAGGAACCGTCTCGTTATCGTCGGCTTCCTTAACGGTTCCGTCGCCCAGAGCCTGATAAACCTTGCCGTCGAGCACAATCATCTCTCCGTTAACGCCCTCAAAGGTGCCGATACCCGTGTCGCCGTGCTGTTTAAGCTCGCTTACCTTAATAATGCCGTCGTAATAGCCCTGAGTAAGCGACTGGAGCAAGGCAACCTGATAAATGGTTTCGCGGTTATTTTCGGCTTCCTTGGCGGTTTCAACCGTTTTGCTGCTCTCGGCTTCCTTTTTGCTTTCGGGTTGCTGTTGGGCTGAGCATGCCGCAAAAGGCACTATCATAGCCGCCGATAAAAGAACTGCTGCAATTTTTTTCATATTAAACACATTCCTCTCTATAAAAATATTTATAATTTATTCTTCTGTTTTTTTCACATCTTCGGTTTTTTCCGCATCTTCCGGTTTTTCTGTTTCTTCCGGCATTTCCGCTTCTTCCGGCTTTTGATGTTTAATCTCGTTAACGGTGTTCTTGACAGTCGAAATAAGCTCGTGGTTGCGAATCATAATAAACAAATCCGAAAGCGCCTTGACTACCAGCACAATGCCGCAAAGCATCATTGTGAAGTCAGCCGAGTCGTTCGACAAAATTATAAACACCACGCCGATTACCACAGAAAGCAAATTTAAGAAAAATGATGCCCATTGACCTTTCATTGGGATTCCGCTTCTTTTTGCTACGATTATACCCCACACTCCGCTGGCGCCGTCGAAAATTAACATCGCACCGAAAATTATGTGAACCAAGCTTATGGCGTCGTCGGGAAAGGCGAACAGCACAACCGTGGAGGCTAATAGGATAATGTAAAAGACTATCATTACAAACTTGCTTGCCTGCGTCTGTTTATTGTGTCTTTCGTTCAGCTTTTGAATACGCTGATCCCACTTGGATTTGGTATTTAAGCCGGACATTCCTTTTTCAAACTTTTCATTTTGCGACAGCACCTCGTTTATTTTCACCATGGGGTTGCCATCGCCCTTAAATGTGTCCCTTACCATATCGCTCGCGAATTTTTTGCCTTCTCCAACCTTGTCATTGCTGCCCGTCAGAATAAACACAATCGAAAGCAGCGCGTAAAGAGCAATAAACAACGAGAGCATTGTAACTGTTCCGCGCAAGCCGCCGCGTGGGTCGATAATATGCAGCGTGCCCGTAAACAAAAAGATTATAATGCTGACGAGCTTGCAATTCATCAAAACACCGAACGCGCCGATCCCGCGGTTAACAAGTCCGCTTAATTTCCACTTCATATTAGCACCTCAAATTTTGACTGATTTTCCTTATATTAAGAATATCATAAAAATTTAAATAAGTCTACAAAAATTTCATTAAATTTGTATATTCTAAAACAATTTTCCTTGATACTTTTGACAGTTTATGTTACACTTTATTTGTAAATAAAATGATTAATCTGAGAAGGAGATATGAATATGGAACTTATACAGAGCTTTTCCGTAGACCACACCAAAATTGTCCCCGGAATTTTCACCAGCCGCGTCGACGTGTTAGGTGATAAAACCGTTACAACCTATGATATCAGGCTCAAAAAGCCGAACAGAGAGCCCGTGATTGATGTTGCAGCTATGCACTCGCTCGAGCACATTATCGCGACCTTCCTGCGCAACGACGCCGAGTGGAAGGATGAGATTATCTACTGGGGCCCGATGGGCTGTCTTACGGGATTTTATCTGATTTTAAAGGGCAGCCGCACTCCGAAAGAAATTTACAACCTGCTGTTAAGCGCATTCAGGTCAGTTGCAAATGCTGATGAAGTTCCCGGCGCAACCGCGGTAAACTGCGGTGCGTACCTTATGCACAACCTCGATATGGCAAAGTGGTACGCCGCTGAGTTTGCGGAGTATCTTGAAAAGAACGCCGACAACCCGAAAACCTTTGAATATCCCAAGGCGGAGAGACTTGTAACGGACAACGGCAAGCATTTTTACGACTCGTAAAGCGTTAATTTATAAAATACAACGGCAACCCAAAAAGCGTGAGGCTCTTAACGGAAAAATAAAAATCGAATAGGATAACAAAAATTGCTATAGATTCCCATAACGAATCTATAGCAATTCTGTTTTGTTCATTTATTCAGTTATAGAGTAGGTTACAAATACATCCGTATAATCCTTCAATGCTTTTTCTTCCTCGGTCAACTGATTAAAGGATTCGGAGTGCGCCGTGCCGAAATTGGTAACAGTTGTGCCGATATGAATAGATTGCTTTTGTGCCGTTCCATCATCAAATGTTACTGTGCAGTAAAGAGTATTTCCAATAATTGAATCCAACTGCTTTGCCTTAGCTTCAAGGCTTTCATCATTCGGCACAGGCTCATTTGTGCGCTTGCCGACAATTCCGATTGCACAGCCGTCAGGATTCTGGTTGTCGTAAGCAAGCGTAATGGAAGAATACTTTTTGCCCACATAACTGTTCAATAGTTTCTCCTCCAACGAGTTGGTTTCAACGACGCTTTGACCTTCATTCTCCATAGCAGTTTCAAGCACTTTCATATCATCCGCAATATGCGTCTGATCAAACAAGGTGTCAATGCTTTCACTTACAACATCGCCGTCAATAACGGGATTATTGTCCTTGCGGCAGTGGACGGCAATCGCGTCCTTTTCCACGGAATAGGTAACGCTCTTGATATTCTCGCCTTTTACGGAAAGTGGAAGGTCTATATAATACTCCATTCCGTCATCTTTTGGTGCAATACTCATGTCGCCTTCTCCTAATCCGACAGATATGGGATTGTCCTTTGTAATCTCAGCTGCATTGACCGTCATAACGAATGAATTAGCTTTGCTGCCGAGCAGATTAAATCCAATAATCGCTCCTGCTGTGACCGCAACAGCAAGTGATGCCGCAACCGCGCCCTTTATCCATTTTTTCATGTGAATCACTTTCTCCTTTTTTTCAAAGCTTTCTGCTGTTTTCAGCATTTTTTCAACGGCTCCCTCGGGAGCTTTTATTTTGCTGACCGCTTGTGTGTATCGGTTATGATACATGAGAGTCCTCTCCTTCCGTAAGTAACGCCTTCAGCTTTTTTCTCGCGCGCTGTAAATACGAGCTGACGGTGTTGGGATTTTTGCCTAGTATTTTTGCAATTTCCGCAATCGTGTAGGATTCATAATAATAGAGGTAAATAATATTGCGGTAGTCCTTGGGCAGCAGCCGGATTTCCTCCATTATTTCTGATTGTTCAGGAGCTTCCAAGTGGGTATAGTCCTCCAGAGATTCGCGCCGCCTGCGCCACGCAAGCCTGTGAAGGCTGTTACATTTGTTGATTGTAACGCGAATCAGCCACGCCTTCAGGTGTTCGGAATCTCGCTGTTTGGGACATTTCGTCAGCAGAGAAATACACACATCCTGCAAAATATCCTCCGCGTCTGCGATATTGCTTAAATTGTGAACGGCGATTCTGTATATCATGTCAGAATACTGCCTGATGATTTGTTCTGCTTCTTCGGTACCGAGCTTAGACATAAGAACCTCCTTTCACCTATAACACGTTTGAGAGGGGTGGATTTCGTGCAGAGAAAGTAAAAAATATAGCATAAAATGATATAATTATCCCCTGCTGCATTTCGGCAACAGGGGTAATTATCATTCTGTTAAGTAGTCTTTCAACAGCTCCCGACCTTTGCTCAGGCGGCTTTTGACGGTGCCTTCGGGGATTTTCAGGATTTGTTTTATCTCCTTGACGGTGAATTGCTCGATGTAATAGAGCACGACAACCTGCCTGATTTTTACAGGCAGGCTTTCGATTGCCATGCGGATTTCGGTTGATGCTTCGGCACTGCCTGACATAATATCGGTATCGTGCAGTTCTGTTGTTTTCGCGGCGGACTTGAGCTGCTTGTTGCAGACATTTATCAAAATCCGCACCAGCCATGTTTTGAAATATTCCTCGTGCTTTAACGTGCCAAGCTTTTCAAAGGCGGTGAGGACAGCCGTTTGCACGGCGTCCTCGCAGTCCTTTTCATTTCTGAGCATGGACATCGCTACGCGATACAGCGTCGATTCGCTGTCAAGAATGAGGTTGCTGAAGGTTTCTCGCGTCATACTGCACCTCATTCTTTTATTTTAATGCAGTCGTTGCGAAAATTGAGCGTTATATTCTCCGCGTCATCGTCAATCGTCTGCTCATCCTGTGAGTTAAAACGCAGATAAGCGTTGTCCATTACATCATCGTCAATAACGACACCATAGGTTAAGGTGCGCGTTTCGCCTTTACTCATGTGGAGAATGTTGCTTTCATCGCCGGGTGTAGAGCATACAGTTGCTGCGTTGCCATAGAGAACTTCCTGCATAACGCCGTAAGCGTCCTCCTCGCCGTTGTGACGGAGGCTGCCGTTCTTGTCTTTTATCAGGATAACGGGCGTGAAATCTCCCATTACATCAAAATCGGCATTTGGGAAATCTGTGTTCTGCGTTATTTCCACTGTTACAGTAAAGAAGTGACGATCGTCCTGAGTGTCCCACGTTTTGCGCTGTGAATTTACACCGTCCGCATCGGTGGAATTATGACGGGTATAGGGAGTAATAAGCTTGCCGTTTCCGTCAAAGTAATCGGAATAAATCAGAGAGTAATCGGTTATCCAGTTGAAACATTCAGAGGGAATCCCGTTGGTGCCGGTTTGCTCCTTAATGGATGTAACCTTAACGGTGAAATCGTCGGAATGTGCTTCACGTCCCCACTGAAAAGCTTCACTAAGGGCGTGCATAGTGAATTCTGTATTAACTGTCCAATCGTACTCGCGGCGTTTCAAATCCAAGTCGCTTCGAACCATATCAGCGGAGGTCGTTTCAGGAACATAATCCTTATCTTCCTCCAGACTGAGATTCTGCATGATTTTCAGCAGTTCGTCCTTTTCTGCGCCGTTGTAGGCAAAGCTCCAGACTACATAGCCCCAATCTTCAAAGTACATTGTAGCTCCGTAATCGACCTCGCCGCCTTCTGTCATTTGACGGGTGGTGATAATGAGCTTATGACCGTTGACAACTGTTTCCTCACTGTCAATAATGTAGGTTTCGGTGTAATCAAAATCTTTTGCGGGGACTACGGAAAAGGAAAAGCACTCTCCGTTTTCCGCGTTAATGTTCTGAAACTTACTCACGTGTGAGGACATATTCGGAAGTGCTTCAAAGCCCTCTGTCATGTACCCGAATTTCATTTTAACAGCTTTCAGCGTTTCGCTTGCCGACGCGGTTGCTTCCTCGGTCACACCGACGTGCAAACCAAATTTTCCTACAGGCTCCGAAAACAGCCCAAAGAAATTTGTTGCGGCGGCGACCACGGTAAAGCTGCCAAAAGCCGCGACAATCGCGCACACAACGGCAACTCTCATAACGCGGCGTTTTCTGTACCGCACAGGCGATTGCGCGTCAAGCTTGCAGAGCGAGGAGAACACGGCGTTGTGAAAATCCTCGGGCGGGTTTGGATATGCGTTTTGTAAATCTTCTGTTTTCATAATGACTCTCCTTTCGGTTTTCTATTCATTAGAGCGTCCGAAAGGCAAAAAGGTTCATTTTATTTTTGAAATTCATAGATTCTTTTTTCAACTGCTTGTTTCCGAAACTGCATCGGCGACAAGCCTGTTTTCTTTTTAAATGCTCTTGTGAAATACGACTGAGAGGAAAAACCGCATTTCAATGCCAATTCCTCGATAGAAATATTTGTAAACGCCAATATCTGCTTGCTCAAATCAATCCTCTTGTCCAAGACAAACTCATTGATTGTCTTTCCTGTTACACGCTTGAAGTCTGCCATCAGTGTAGTCCGGTTGGTGGAATACTCACGGCTGAGCCATTCGATGGTAAATTGCTCTTCGAGCAAATCAACCATAATGCGGTTAATCTGCGGCAAGTCCTCGCCGTAAAAAAGCTTGTAACGCGCGATGATATACGGAAAGTATGCCATCTGAATTTCATTTCGGCGGCTGTAGCGGTTTGCAAGAGCGACAAAAACGCTCTCCAGTCCGCGCAGATACGCCTGAACCTCAGCGGGATAGTCCTTGGAAAGAGTTTCAAGCGACTTGTCAAAAGCCGTCATCTCGCGCACGTGAACCAGACGTTTAAGAATCAGCATACGGTGCCGTTCGTCGATTACAGCCTTGCCGAACTGTTCTTTTATCAGGTTTATGTAATACAGCCGGCTCTGTTCGGTCTCCCTGTCGTTGCGACTGAACAGAAAGATGCAGACAATATTAAATCCGATCATCGCCAGACATACAGCGAGATAGGCATAAACTAATATCTCAATCTTCATCCTGATTTCTCCAGTATTTTTGTAAAGCGTAATAGGAGCTTTTCAGCCTCTCGTGATATGTAACCGTGTTTTCCCATTTCTTAAGCTTAAACGGCTTAAGCTCGGCTCTGCGGGGTTCGCTGCCGTTTGAGGAAAGTCCTGCCCATATCTCGCTTACCTCGATGTACTCGATGCCGTAGTGCTCGTAGTAGTCGTCGTGAATCGTCATCAGCGACGGATCCGAGAAGTTGAGAAGCTGCCACGGAAGTTTAATCTCGACAAAGCCGTCGCCTGCCATAAAGTCGGCAAGCGAGTTAAAATCCTTGCTCGACGGATTTGCGTTGCCGTAGGTGAGCTTGCCTGTTTCAAAGGTCTCGGCAGGCGCCTGCATATTGTTGTAAATCAGCGGCGTTGCCGTCTGCAAAATCATATCAATATTCGTAAACCGCGGCGAATCCTTTGAGGGGATATTGTCCTTAAGATAGGCGTTAAACTCATAGACGTTCTCGGAGTAATTGCTCCGCAAAACCTCGTAACGCTCCTGAACCCTTACGCGGCTGTTCTGCTTGCCCTCAAGCTCGATTATAAAATCAACCGCGCGGTCGAACAGCATATTTTTCTCCTCGTAATAGCTGCTGCCGCTTTTTGGGGTGATGTCGAGCGGAATGTAGATTTTATCCTTGTCGATATTCAGTCCGTCCTTTTTAACCATAAAGTAAACGAACTTTTCGTCGTACTTCATCGAGAGCTTCATATCTCCCCTGTCGGCTACAATGTCATCGTCCGTCCATTCGGAAGCGTCGCCGTCGACGTAGCAGACGGATTGCTCGCTGCCGGGGTCAAAGGAGAGCAGACCGAAATACTGCTCGTTAGTCTGGTAGTCTGACCAGTAAGGCGTGCGCTTTAGGTTGACCGCGTACATTGTGTTCCATGTGCGCTTGAACCACTCGTCCTGCCACGAGAACACGCAGCAGCCCGAACAGCCTGCGGCCTTGATATCCTTGTACTGCTCGTTGGTGTAGGCTACGGTTATGTCCTCCCACTATACGCCGAGGATGTAGCCGATAATCCACTGCGAAACGTCGTGCAGATAAAAGCCCGAGCCTGCCGACGCCATTCTGCCGAGGCCGATTTTTTTGTTGCCGTGAATAACGTCGAGCATTGTACGGCAGTCGGACAAAAACCTCTCCTTAAGGCCCTGGTCAAGGGCGTCGCGGTGAGAATTTTGGGTGTAGTCGTTAACCCAAACGCCGTGAATAAGATACAGCGGATTGTCGTTATCTTTATTATATTCGTATAATGCGTTGTAGAATACGTCCTGCTGAACCGTGTAGACACGGATGGTATTGGCGCCCATATCCTGAATGTACTTAAACCAGCGCTTATAGGTTTCCTTGTCAATTTTTGCCTGATTAACGGAAGCTGGCAGTGGGTTGAGCTTGTACTGGTTACGGGCAGCACCTACGGACTCGGCAAAGGCATTATGCGTATGTATGTCTTTGACTGCCACAACCGAAAGTCACGCGAGCTTGGAATTAAGAATACTGTTATGTATTCGGGCTTGGAGCGAAACGAGATGACAGGCCTGCTGAAAAAGCGCAGTTTTATCAGCGAAGCCGAAAGGCTGCTGCAAACTCAGGACGACAAAAACTGGTGTCTTGTTTCGATTGACATTGAGAATTTCAAGCTGTTTAATGAGTGGTACGGTCATAACGAGGGCGACTTGCTGATGGTGCAAATCGGCGCGGCGCTTTTGCAGGCAGGAGAGCGCACAGGCGGTACGGCGGGATATTTCGGGCAGGACGATTTTTGTCTGCTTGCTCCTTTTGATATGGAATTAATCGGCACGCTGTACGACGACATCACCTCGCTTGTAAGCTCGCGCGGCGGTAACGTGGGATTTTTGCCTGCCTTCGGCGTATGCAAGGTCGAAAAGGGCTATCCTACCCTCGACTTGCTCGACCGTTCGTTTTTGGCGGCGTAGGTGGCAAAGAGCGGCTACCGCAACCGTGTACGGATTTTTGAAAAAAGTATGTATCTCCGCACCGACGAGGAGTACCATGTTATAACAAAGTTTTTCCAGGCTCTCAGCCAGCACGAGGTTGTGTTCTATCTTCAGCCTCAGTGCCGCGCTTCATCCGGCAAAATTGTCGGCGCAGAGGCGCTCGCAAGGTGGATAAAGCCCGACGGAACGGTTATTCCGCCCGACGAATTTATTCCGATACTCGAAAGGCGCGGATTAATCTCAGATTTGGATATGTATATTTGGGAGGAAGTCTGCCGCTGGCAGCGCGGCTGGATTGACAGCGGACACACTCCGCTGCCCGTTTCAATCAACGTTTCCGTCGCGGATATTCTGCACACCGACCTTCCGAAATTTTTTGAGAACCTAACCGACAGATATTCGCTCGAGCGCAAGCTCATTAAAATTGAAATTACCGAATCCTCGTATATCTCAAACACCACTCTTGTCAGGGACACTGTTCATTCGCTCCGTGAAAAAGGCTTTACCGTGCTGATGGACGACTTTGGCAGCGGATATTCTACGCTGAATATGCTCAAAAACCTGAATATCGACATCATTAAGCTCGACGCGCAGTTTTTGAGAATGGACGAGAGCAACGAGGAAAAGAGCATCCGCATTTTGGAATCCGTCACCAATATGACAAAAACAATAGGCGTTCCGATTATCGCGGAGGGCGTTGAAACCGAAAAGCAAAAGGATTTTCTGCTCGACTTGGGCTGCCGATATACTCAGGGCTACTATTTCTACAAGCCGATGCCTGCGGCGGATTATGAAAGGCTGATTACAAATCCCGAGCTTATCGACACCTCGGGAATCAGATTTAAATCAAATCAGCAGTTCCGCCTGCGCGAGCTGCTCGACAACAATATTTACAGCGACACAATGCTCAACAATATTATCGGTCCGTCAGCCTTTTACTCGCTGCACGGCAGTGATATCGACATTGTGCGCTACAACGAACAGTTTTACGAAGCAGTTGATATTCCGAACTTTGCCGACAGGCTGACGCGAATTCAGCGGTTTATGCCGAAATCTGACGTCGCGCCTATGATTAAAACCCTTCAGGCAGCGGCTCAGGATAAGCTTAACGGCGCAAAGGGCGTTTATCACTTTTATAAAACCAACGGCACGCTGACAACCTTCTATATGCACTTTTATTATCTGCACAACGAGGGAGAGTGTCAGATTTTCTACGGCTCGGTGCAGAACATCACAAAGCTGAGCAACCTTGAAAAGCAAGTCGATTTGCTCGCGCGTATCTCCGCCAACACCGTGCTGTTCCTCTCGCGGCTTCCGGACAACGGAATCCGCTTCACCGTGCTGTTTAACGGCTTGGAGCAGGAAATCGGTCTGAACGCGAGCAAGCTTGAAAACGAGCTCAACGACGAGAGCTTCTATGAGCGGATTTTGACCGAAAACTCGCTGTCCGTCTTTAAGAGTATAATGGAAAAAATCGAAAACTCCGAATCGTTCTCCGAGGTTTTGAAAACCAACAACGTCAAGGGCGAGCCTTTGTCGCTGAATATTCACGGCAACTATATACAGGACGATACCGAGAATATGAATTATATAATCACCTTAAAGTGCCAAAAATAGGAGAAATCATTTTGGAATACGGATACTCGGTTTTAATGGGCATTTTTTCTGCTATGATTTTACTTTACGCAGGATTAGCCGCGATTTTTAAGGATTATAGAATTCTGCCGTTGAGGGTTAGGGTTTCCGTGGCAAAGCCTAAGAACGAAAAGAAATATATGACTCAGTTCGCAAAGATGCTGGCGCTTGTTGCGCTCTCCCCTGCGCTGAGCGCCTTGGCAGGTCTTTGGAATATGGCAGCCGCGCTTATAGTTTTGATTGTCAGCGCAGTATTCTTTATTTGGCTCGGAAGCAGATTTATGAAAAACGTTTAATAATCACATATAGTAAAAAGCGCCGTTTTTGCGGCGCTTTTTGCTTTATATATTTAATTGTTCCGAGTGATTTTTGTCTGGGTATGCCCGTCGCTATCCTCGTAAACCTCGAGGGTGTATTTGTACTCCTTTGCACCGTCCTTAACGGTAAAGTCTGTTGTGCCGT
>Ga0256405_10012538_pt1 | contig 10475 bp, 18 predicted proteins | sample RumenRJG_02DNA_FD_189096 | JGI IMG/M metagenome (GOLD analysis project Ga0256405, IMG submission 189096) | Bovine rumen microbial communities from Lethbridge, Alberta, Canada - RJG_02 | ecosystem: Host-associated > Mammals > Digestive system > Stomach > Rumen | place: Canada: Alberta... | reverse complement strand
AAGAGCTGTATACACAGATTGCGGTGCTCAAGGCGGCATTGGAAGTGATCGCGGACAGGCATCCGGAACTGATCGCAGAGATCGCAGAGATCCGGAACGATCTCGAACTGCAGAACGGGCTGGTGAAGCCATGACTGAACGGGAGATCGAACGGATCCTGGCGGCGCGCGGGCTGCCGGAATACTGCCGGACCGGCGACCTGGGACATTTGCTGGGCATCAGTTATCATCCGGTCAAGCGGGCGCTGGACTGCGGCGAACTGCCGCGGGCTGCACGCGGGACGGTTACGCGGTCGGCGCTGGCGATCTGGCTGGCAAAGCGGCCAGATCTGCTGGCCCAGATGATGAGCGAGAGCGCACCGGCGAAGGCGTCGGCGGGCGAGGTCATCGTGCCATGGTGGCGCGATGACTGCATTACGGTTACAACGAGATAAGGAGGAGACAATGATTGAGAGAATCCGGGACATCATCGCCAACGCGAAATACCTCACGCTCACCATCGCCGATCAGGGCGGACAGGTGCAGATCACCGCGACCGTCCGGCCGAAAGACGGCGCCGATCCGGCGAAGCCGATCCAGGTGCGCGCCGACTGGCAGATCGCCGACGCCCTGCTGGTCGAAGCGTTGAACAAACCTCCGAAAGCGGGAAAGACCGAAGTCAAAAAGCCGGAGAAGAAAGCGAAAGAGGAAGCGGTGGATTTGTTCGCGGGCGAGAACTTTGACGGACAGAACGGACCTGACGGACTTGACGGACACGCGGGAACCGAAGTGGAGACGCGAGATGCCGGGAATGATGGAACTGAAACGAACGAGGAATCCCATGAGTAAAAAAGAGAACACTGTCACCACGCTCGAAAGAGTATTCCAATACGGCGCCATGAAACTCGACGATCCCGGAGCGCAATTCAGTCCGGCCGACGTGCGGGATTATTACGCGCCGCATTTCCCGAAACTGACCGGCGCGGCCATCAAAGGTCCGAAGGTGGAGGGCAATAAGGAGATTTGGGAATTCGTAACGCAGACCGGGACGAAAGGATGAATATGAAATGCAAAAAATCAAACCAAGAAAAACCGCAGCCGGCAGTTCCGGCAGAACTCACTCCGGAACAAATCGAAGAATGGGAACAAACCTCCGGCAGACTTGCCGCCGCGTTGGAACTTCTCGAAGAATTCCCCGTGCCATACCCCCTGGAATGCTTGCCGGTTCTCATCTTCTGACTTTGCCGATGCTGCCCGATGATGTAAATCTGCAAAACCATGTGGACCTGAATTGCATCCGGTTCGCAGAACTGCTGGGATATGACCGGAATACGGTCGAAACCATCGGCCTGGATGGGATGATGCAGGATCAAATGATCAGGTGCGGGATCAAAACCGAGAATGACGCTCTCGGATATACCGCCACTATCAACAGCTATGATTCTGCGATCGAATACAATTACGAGTTGTTCGATCCGCTGCCGGAAAAAGAGCGGCCATATTATCTGTCAGTATTTTTCGATGGAGATACCATTACAGAGGATATCGGCGGCGAACTTGAAGAGATCGAACGCAAAACGCCCGGACTCGGTGCGTGGATCCTGCGGCAGCTGGATAAATCGCCATGCAATTTCATGACGCCGTTCACTCTTTATGATGAACCGGATATGTTCTTCGGTGCCGACTGGTATGCGGATCAGGAAGATATTGATCCGGAAGAATTATCCGGAAACGAGGATATGATAACCGAAGACGTGTTCTTGAATTACTATCCGGAATGGGCTATTGTCCGGCACGATGATCCGCCGCCTGACATTTCGCCTTGGCCGCTACTCGCGCAGCTCAAGAAACATTTGGATGAATACGATGCTGCCGAACGTGAGTTTCACCGTCTGGGGCATCAGCGAGATCTAATCATTCAGCCAGGTGCGGAAATGTATGTCGGATGTATTGCCTGGACCAAAGGGCGGAACGAGATCGAACGGGATATCGGGTGGCGATGCTGCAACGACACTTTCCACAACATGCAGTATTCGGAAGGTGCCACTCCCGGGGCCATGCAATTCGAGTTCATCCTGAATGAGGCGAATGCTGACCGGAACCGGCTCATGGCCGTGCTTCTGAAAACTTTTCTCCAGTATCTTGCCGATTTGGATCAGGTTCTGGATGACATCGAAAGGGGGATGTTCCGATGAAAGTGAGAGACGAATACGGAAAATCGAAATTTGAGGCGGTCCGTTCGCTCATCGTTTACCGCAATAAACAAGGACAAACGCTCTGTACACTGAATGCCGTTAAGGATGGGAAAGTCCTGCCCGGTGAAGCGGTCGACGGAGGAAAACTCGCCGGGCTGTTCCGGATGATCGGAACGATTGCCGATCCTGCCGATTCAATGAAGATGGTCTGGCAGGATCACCGGATCCTCGCCATCGGGGCAAATTCAATCCTCTGGTATGCGGCGCCGCGCCGGGCGGAGATCTTTTTCTCCTGCCTGACTAAAGCACTGATGCGGTGCAGCGGGAAAATTTTTCCGTACCCGGGACTGGTTTTTCTGGCGCGGAAAAATACGCTGCGGGTTTTCGCGGTGAAATCCCGGCCGAATCTGAAAACCCCGCTGTATCATGCCCCGCTGTGGAATATCAGCAACGGCTCGGTATGTCTGCCGTGGGGAGTCCGGAACGACGAATCACACAGCATTGATGAATGGGAGAAGATTTTTTTCACGTCGGCGTTCAGTCATCCCGGTCTGACTGACAAGGTCAGCCGGACCAGTTATGAAAAGCTGGTGCCGGCGCTGATCCGGAGCAAGGCGCGGAAATTCCCGTCCGGAGAACTCATTCCGGCGAATATCACGATTCAGAATTTGATTGAGGAGAAACAAAAACCATGAAGCATTATTTCAAAATCCAGACGGACCAACCGGCGCGGATCGCGGTCGCCGGATGCGGAGGGACAGGCAGCCAGGTGCTGGTCATGCTGGCGCGTCTCGATGCCGCATTGCGGGCGCTCGGCGGGAACGGTCTGCATGTCGATTGTTACGATCCGGACAAAGTCAGTCCGGCGAACTGCGGCCGGCAGGTGTTCTATGACTGCGATGTCGGCAAGTTCAAGTCTATGGTGCTGGCTGAACGTCTTCGGCTGTGTTTTCCCGGATTCGAGGTCCAGGGGGAACCGTGTAAGTTTCGTTTTTACGAATACGACATTATGATTTCCTGCGTTGATTCGCGGAAAGCAAGGCGAGACATCTGTAAGCAGCGCGGAAAATTCCGATTGTATCACATCGACTGCGGAAATGGCGCCGATTACGGACAGGTCCTGCTCGGCAACGGGACGAAAAATCTTCCCTGGCCGGAGGTCGCGGAGCCCGATCTGGTGCGGGAAGGTCCGGAGGAAGATGCCCCCAGCTGCTCGATGGCCGAAGCGCTCGAAAAACAGGAACTGTTCGTGAACGACTATGCCGCGCGGATCGCCGGAACGCTGCTCTGGAATCTGCTGCGGCACGGCTGCACGGAGATCCGCGGAGCGTATTTCAATCTGGATCCGATCGCGGTCAATCCGATCAAGATCCAAGACAGGGCGCGGAAAGCAGCCGCCAAGGCCGGCAAGACGAAGGGGGGCAAGTGATGACCGCGATGGAGATCGAAGACGTCCTGCGCACGTTGGGCGTGCCGTATTACGTGGCGATCAGCCGTCTGCCGGGCATGATCGCGGTGGCGCGGTGGAAACTGCGGGCGGCGGTCGAGAGCCGCAGCTTGCTCAAGTTCGGAGACGGGACCGTCTCGCGGGCGGATCTTGCCAACTGGCTTGCGCATCAGCCGGCGATCGTGGAGAATCTGATGGAGATGGTCCGCGAACCGGAGACTTGCAGCCGGTCTGCGGGTCTGGAACTGACGCCGGCGGCGCTGAAGGTCTCCGGCTGCATAACCGTAGGATCTGTATGATTACCAGGCTCGTGGAGGAATGGGCGAAAGTGTCCAGTCTGGGGGAATTCTATCGCGGATACTGCGAGATCGGATTGCGCATGCTGTGGCGGGTAATTTCGGATCCGCGTCTGTTCCGGCAGATCACGCATGAGACGCCGGAAGAAGAAGCGAATCGCAAGGTCACCGCGAAGCGGAACTACAAGCTGCGCGAAGAACACAAAGAAGAGATCGCCGATCTGATACAGCAGCTGCCGAAGATCCGCGCGGAATCGGACCGCAAGGCTGCGATGAAGCGGATCCGGTATCTGCGGCAGCTGGTCAAGAAGTCCGAATACATGGAACGGTATCGCAGGACGGAGAAGAACCGGCAGTATCGGCGGGAATGGATGAGGACGAAGAGAGAAAGAGTTTCAAGTTGCAAGTCTCAAGTTGCAAGAAAGGAAGAGGAATGAATAACGACAGATTCAAGTTCCGGGTGTGGGATAAGGAGAAAAAGTGTTATCAGGAAAAGGACGCAGATTCTTGCTGCATCAGGTATGACGGATTGTGGCTGGTTGTGGATGGGCTGGATGTGAATGGGCTGGATAGGAAGGATAAGACCAATAAGGCCGATGAGATTGAAAAGGAGAAATGAGATGCCGACACTATATATTATCCGTGGGCTGCCCGGATCGGGGAAATCTACCAGGGCACGGGAAATCATGAGCGAGACCGGCGCAATCCTGATCGAACCGGATCAGATGCTGACCACCAGCGGGAAGTATCGCTACACGCCGGAACGGTATGCGGCGGCGGTCGAACGCTGCAACGTGATCCTTGAACTGCTGACTGGCGGTGAGTTCGATGTGGAAGGCGCCGTGCTGCGGCCGGATATCATCTACGCGGACGTGCTGCCTACGGCGCGCGAGGTCTTCGCGCTGCTGGGGCATATCTGCGGATCCGATTACAAGATCCGGATGGAGACGATCGGGAAGGATCTCGACGAATGCTGCAACATCCACAGTGTCGATCCGAGGGACCTGGTCAGGTTCCGGCGGGTGTTCGAACGGATCGAGATCGATGGATGGTCAATCCGCAATTTTGGGAAATTTTTCGAAAATGACTGAAAAAAATGCAAACGTGCTTTTTTCGCCGCGCGGTCTCATGGTGCCGATGGAATGGAAAGAGATGCTTTTCAGCCTCGATTCCGAGACGTGCGCGGCGCTGATCCGGGCAGCGCTGCAATATTGCATTTCGGCACAAGTCCCGGAACTGAAACCGAAGGCAGTTCCGCTCTGGCTGGTGATGAAACCGGCGATCGACGAACAGATCCGGCGGGCGAAAAAGACCAGCGAGGGGAGCAGGAAAGCTGCGCTCGCACGTTGGCAAACTGCGGACAATAAGCCAGATAGGCCAAATATGCCGGATAGGCAGGACCGCGGAAACAATGCCGAATGCGAACGCATGCGAACGCATGCGAACGCATGCGGCGAAATGCGAACGCATGCGAACGCATCAACCGCGGGCGCGCATGCGCCTGACGTGCGCGAATGTGGAACTGTACAGAATAATAACTTCAAAAAGAAAGAAAAACTTACAAAAAGAAAAGAAAAAGATTTCGACCTTTTCGGGAAGAAAAAACCGGAACGGCCTGAACGGATCAAGGAGGTGCTGATGTATTACCTCGGAAAGCATTATCACCGGCGGAAGTCAACGCGCTGGAGCGAGGCGGAACTGCGGAAGCTGCGGGACGTCAGTCTCCGGCCGGAGGTGCTCCGGGAACTGCGAACGATCGGGCGCGCATATCGCGGCGGGTATGAATACGCCCGGCACGATATCGTTACATTGCTCAACAACTGGACGGTCGAACTCGACCGCGCCGAAAACTTCAACAAAATGAAAGGGGGCCGGAATGGCGGCGGAATTGGAAAGCGTTATGGAATGCAATGACGGAGTGATCAAGGTGGAGACGGTCTGCCGGATCTGCGGGAAGACGGAACGGTATGAACTGAGCGGAGAACATGCGGCCTATGCTGCCGAAGTGATGAACCGGATGGATCCGGTATGCGAGAAGTGTCACCAGGAGATCGAGAGGCGTAAAGATCTGCCGATCCGGATCCGAGAGCAGACGCTCGCCGCGGGCGTGCCGGAGGAGTTCTTCACCTGGGACAGCACGCTCGGCAACAACGACCTGCTGCGGTTCTGCTTCGATGCGATCGGGAAGTGGGCATTCATATCCGACGAGGTCGATCGGGGGAAGACGCGAGCTGTCTGCCGGTCGGTGCGGGAATTCTACCGCCGGAACCCGATGCGACGCGCCGGTTACTGGAACCTGAACGAACTGGCGGACGAATATCTCGCGGCTCTGTCAAGAAGGTTCGACCAGGGAAACACTCTGCTGCGGCATCTCTACGCGCTCGACTTCCTGATTCTGGACGACCTCGGGAAGAAGGGGAAGTATTCGCAGTCTGTCTGCTCGATGCTTTACGACCTGTCCAACAACTTCTACGCCCGCGGCGCGGATCTGTGGATCGTGGCCAATCGGAAGTTCTCCGACTGCGCCGAATACTTCACCGACGCAGACTCATTCGAAGCGATCTACAGCCGGTTCGGCCGGATGAAGAACGCAGGGAAGTACGCAGGCTGGAACTTCGGGAGGGCCGAAGAATGATCGTGCGGACCAGGGCGCTAACGATGACCGAAGCGTCGGCGTATCTCGACGCACTGGAGGCGGCAGGTCCGCATGAGGCGGCGTATGCGGCGATTTCTGCTCTGGCTATCGGGATCGGGGCGAGGATCGGCGAGGTGCTCGCACTGCGGAATGCCGACGTGCTGGATCCGAGCGGGCAGGTGCGTGACAAGATCCGGAGGAAGATCTCGAAGAAGCGGAAAGAGGTCGTTTATCGTGAGGCGTTTTTCTGCGATCCGCGGCTGCGCTCGATCGTTCAACGGTATGCGGACAGCCCGGAGCGGAAAGGGAGATTCTTTCCGGGCGAGGGGACCTTCGTCTGTTTCCGATGGAGCGGCCGGCGGATCAGTTACCTGTCCGCCTGGAAGCATAACCGGAACTTCCTGCGCGCTGCCGGGATCGAACCGGGCGGAGTCGCTTTCCATGGGCTCCGGAAGACTTTCATGACCGCCGTCTATCGACAGATCTACGCCGACAGCGGGGATATGCTGAAGGCCCTGACCTGTGTCCAGCGGCTGGCCGGTCACGACAATTTCAATACGACGCTGGCCTATCTGGATATCTCCGAGGTGGATCTCGAGACGACTATCGGCCGGGCGGTCGGAATTTTTACCGGAAAGAAAATTCGCAAAGTATAAAAACCGATTGGAGGAATTGACGATATGGGAAAAAAATGGTCAGTAAATGTTCCGTGCGGGGAATTCATGATGAATATTGGTCATGTGTCAAAAATGCTCGGGCTTAATAAAGAGTGTATAAGAAAGATGATGGCGGACGGGGTGATCCCGGCAATCAAGATCGGGAACCGCTGGCGCATCGACCGTGACACGTTTAACAACTGGCTGTCAAGCCTTTACAACGCCAGATTCAACGGCGGTCAGGTGATCAAGACGGCGACCGGCAAGGGGGATCGGCGTGAAATTCCGGAAGCGGAAAAAATCGCCGGTCCGGATGGGGATAGGGGTGGTCAATCTCAGGCGTCCAGCCTCAAAACCGTAGGGGGGAACCTTTTTACACACGAATCGAAAAAATGACGAAAAATGACAAAATGAGGTTAAAACGTTATGTATCAACGAAAAGCAAAACATAATTCGCCGCACCCTGACGAAATTCGCCGTCTTGGACATCCGGCGCATAATTTCGGCAGCAAAGACGCCGATCCGCATCTGCAGTCGCTCCGGACATCGCCGCGGTGGATCGAGTTGCGGCGTCTTATCTTGGCCGCGCGTCCGGTCTGTGAGATTTGCGCGCGCATCGGATCGGCTCCGCGCCTGGCTACCGAGATCCACCACATCGTGCCAGCGTCCGTTATGATCGCGCGCCACGGCGACGAGGGATTCTTTGAGCTCGCGAACCTCGCGCCGCTCTGCCGCAAGCACCACCAGCGGAACGAGCATGCCTGGCGGAACGGAACAGCTGCAAGCGTATTTCCAACCGAAAACCGGATCACGGAGGCGGAACTATGGCGGGCGTGAAGGGCCGGTCCGGGCGCAAGCCGGCGCGCCGCAAGTATATTCCGGTCAAGCGTGCGGACGGCTTCCTGAATGTCAATCCGCGAAAATCGAAGCGATACAACGAGCTATACAATCGCTTGTATTCCCGCCTGGCGCCGATCATCAAAGAGACAGACGAGGTCACGTTCAATCTGCTGGTCCAGAAGCTGACGAGCTGGATAGAAGCGCAGGAAGCGCTCGCGGCGGACGGCGTCTTCGACTTCGATCCGAAGACCGGCAAGAAGATCCCGTCGGCGGCATGGAAGGTCGAGCGTGGCAACTATGCCGACCTGCTCCAGGTCTGCGCGATGTTCGGCCTCGCGCCGAAATATCGGACCGTGCTGCAGCCGGACAAGGATCCGGTCAGCGAGGCGAAGACGGTCATAGATCAATACATCGATGACGATCCGGGAGATTCATTATGAAGTTATACGAGACGATCAACTGGCGCGAACCGCTGGCCGGCTTCGATCCATGGCGCAACGCCCCGGACGATTGCCGATTCTACCCGCGCCGCGCCGCGCAATACTGTCAGTTCCTCGAGACGCATATCAAGCTCAGCCGCGGCGATGGCTACATGGGTAAGTATATCGAGCTCATGCCCTGGCAGACAAAGTTCATCGGCTGGCTCTTCGGATGGCTCCGCCGCAACCCCGACGGCCGATTCGTCCGCCGCTTCGACACCGCATTCGTATACATTCCCAAGAAGAACGGCAAGTCCGAGTTCACCTCGGCCATTGCAAGCACGCTCTTCCTCGCCGATCCCGAGTCCGACAAGAAGATCTACTGCGCAGCCAACGTCAAGGAGCAGGCCGCCTTGGTCTTCAACGCGGCGAACTATCAGGTTCAAAACTCCGGAATCGATACCTCTCTGCTCAAAGGCACGCGCGACATCTCCCGCAAGCGGATCATCTATACCCCGAGCAATTCCCTGCTTACCGCTATCTCCCGCGACGCCCGCAACACCGAAGGCGTAGAGCCCTCCGTAGCCGTGATCGACGAACTCCACGTCTTCCCGGACGGCCAGCTGCTCGACGTGCTGCGGAAGGGGATGATCACGCGCGAAGAACCGCTCTTCATTATGCTCACCACCGCGGCACACCAGGGCGATAATGTCTGCAATACCGAGCTGGATTACGCCCGGCGCGTGCGCGATGGCCAGCTCAACGATCCGCGCTATCTGCCGGTCATCTTCGAACCCGGACCGAATGACGATTGGAAAGACGAGCGAACCTGGTTCAAGGTGAATCCGGGCCTCGGTCATACCATCCGCCTCGACCGCTTTCGGGCCGAATTCCAGAAGGCGCTCGACAATCCGCGCGCCGAACTCGAGTTCAAGCGCCTCAACCTCAACCTGCAGGGCAAGGATTCCGATCAGTGGATCGATCTCGAAGACTGGAAGGCGTGCCCGGATGATCTCGATCCCGCCGATCTGCTTGGCCAGCCGTGCACCATGGGGCTCGATTTGTCGGCTACCCGCGACTTGACTGCGCTCTGCCTATACTTCCCCCGCCAGCGGGCCTTTCTGCCGTATTTCTTTGTGCCGCAGTCGACCGCAGCGCAGCGGGATGATTATCTGATCTGGGCGAAGGATGGATTGCTGCAGATCGCCGGATCCGCCGCGATCAGCGAAAGCGAGATCCGCCGGAAGATCCAGGAGCTCGCCGGCGGCTGGGATGAAGAAAAAAAGCAGCGGATCACCGGCAAGTATGACGTCCGAGCGATCGCTTATGACCCCTGGCGCATGGCCGCGCTCTCGAATACCCTCTCGAGCGTGGACGAGCTGAACCTGATCAAGTTCCGCCAGGGATACATAACGATGTCCGAACCGACCGCCAGGCTCGAAGGCGAGATCGCCGAACACAAGATCCGGCACTTCAACAATCCGATCCTGACCTGGATGATCACGAACGCCGTCGCGAAGGTGGATCCCCGCGGCAATACGATGCTGGTCAAGGACAATCCCGCCAGCAAGAAGAAGATCGACGGTCTGATCGCAATGATCATGGCCCGCGGCGTCTATGAGTTCCCGGACGTCAAGGAACTCTTCGACGATACGGAAGTCCAGGTCCGCTTCCTGGAAGGGGGGTTCTTATGAAGTGTCCGAAATGCGGCGGCCGGATGACCGTCTATCGCACGGTCAGCGTAAACGGCACAATCATCCGTTACCGCAAGTGCCGCACCTGCGGAAACACCGCAAAAACCACCGAGGAATAGCCCAAAAACGAAAAAGCCCGGAAGACCTATACTTCCGGGCGGGTGCGCAGTAAACCGCGGTTTAATCGGCCAGCGTGAATGTCACATCGGCATGCGCCCAATTGTTGTTGAAGTGATACCAAACGGTGATATATTCGCCGTCATTTTCAACTGTGAATGGACGGCGGCGAAGGTCTTTCCCCTGATCGAAGTAATC
>Ga0256405_10012536_pt1 | contig 10478 bp, 13 predicted proteins | sample RumenRJG_02DNA_FD_189096 | JGI IMG/M metagenome (GOLD analysis project Ga0256405, IMG submission 189096) | Bovine rumen microbial communities from Lethbridge, Alberta, Canada - RJG_02 | ecosystem: Host-associated > Mammals > Digestive system > Stomach > Rumen | place: Canada: Alberta... | reverse complement strand
GAAATAGGCTCTAATTGTTCAATAGGCTCATAGCCAAATTCTCTTAGCCATTCACCATCATCAAAATCATTGTTAGTATATTCAAATTCTTTTGTTGGTATATAATGTTTTTCATTATTTGTGATTATATCTTTTATAAAATTAAGGATTTCATCTTTATATCTTTCATAGTCAACATCAAATATTGATATTAACCTAATTCCTTTATTTTTAGCTAAAAGGAACTTATCTCTGTGATAATATTTATCCTTATCTGCGTAAATTGCATTTTCTGTTGCATGGTAAGCAGAACCATTATACTCAATACCTAATTTTAATTCTGGTAGATATATATCTATTTCTTTGCCATCAAGACATTTAGATTTTTCTACTACTAAATCTGAATTATGGGTTAATATATATTCCTTAATCTCATTCTCTAACTGAGAACCAGCAAAATTTACGCCTATGCATCCACAAGACTTAGTATCACCATTTCTTAGTGTTGAACCAACAACACTAACTACCCTACCACAATCACATCTACAATTCCAATATGCAAATCTACACTTTGATTTACGGTTAATATCCCTACCAAGAACAAGCAATTTACCAAATCTATGTCCAGTTAAATCCTTAAGACTATGCTTACTTGTTACCTCTACGGCATAACAACCGCACGATTTTGTTTTACCTTGCAATAAAGCAGTTGTCACCACATCAGCAGAATTACCACAATCACATTTACAATGCCAAATATTTTGATTATGCTTATTTTTACCAACAATACACTCAGCTACCAACCTTCCAAACCGCCTATTAGATATATCTATAGTATGTGTTCCTACCTTTAAGCATCCACAAGACTTTGTTTGACCAGAACGTAACCTATCTGCTGTTGTCGATATTTCCTTACCACAATCACAAATACAATTCCACCAAACACGCCTACTCTTACCGTGTATAGAATTATCCCTACTAACAACAACTAATTTACCAAACCTACTACCAGTTAAATCAACAAATGCACCCAAAAACTACTCATCTCCTTAAATAGTTATTATAGCACATTTTATCTAGGTTGTCCACCGATTTTGCCGATTAATTATACATTGAGTTTCCCCAATGCACGACACCAATGTATCAACGCTACCTCATCGAGAAGCAAACCACAAAGAGTTATTCCCTGTATTAAATCCTGCGAACTCTCGTCCTTGCCTCCGAAGATGTAAAAGTAATTTACCACATTTCCCTTAATTATTTCAATGTAGTTCTCACTTCTATGCTCTACAACCTCATATTCTAAGGCTATCATCATTTGTTTTAATACTGTAAGTACATTTCTTCTAAAACTTCCTACAGATTTACCACAAAGTGCTGCGTTCATTTGATTGAAATTACTCATTACGAATAATACAAATGACAGTGCCATTGATACAGTCTTTCCACTACGAACTGAACCATCAGCAATACACATAAACTTATCTGATACTGGTGAATCTTCGTGCCACCAACTTAAAACCTTCTTCTGCTTCTTTGAGAAAGGCTCAAACTTAAATCCTTGAAGTTTTACCTTTTTCTTATTCAATCAACCACCTCTTAATCTTGTGATAAAGTCTTATCTAAATCTGCATCTAAATCTTCTTCATCCCAAGTTGATTTTAATTCTCCCTTAATAGCATCTAAAATACCACTATCAGCAGACTCTTCCTTCTTCTGTTCTCCTACCCAACCAAAGTATTTAGCTAATTTTTCCCAAGCCTTTGCCTTATCGGCCAGTTGAATAGAAATACCATCTCTACCCTGTTTGATACTTTCAACCACGCTACAATCAACAAAATCACTATTAGTTAAATGCATCTTGTTAATCTTCTTAGTTAATGGCTCACCTGTATCTGGGTCAAACATTCTACTACCATCAGTATCATATACAGGTACTTCCTCTTCCTCAAATGTAATATAATCTGAAATATCTGCGTTAGCTACTTTAAGTAAATACTCTACATAACTAGTTACATCAACATCAAAAGATTTCATCAAAATTTTCTTCAGTCGCTTCACCGCTGATTGAACTTTTGGATTCTTCAGTAACTTGCTACCCATTATACTAGCATACTGCTTCTTACACTTATATGCCTTTAAGTACGCTTGTGAAGCATTATTAGATTCAACATAATACATCACAAAATCTCTCTGTTGGTCATTAAGTTCATCGTCATTAAAAAGTTCATCCAAGCAAGCTTCATTAATATCTTTTTTACGACCCAACTTACCTATCGCTCCTTTCTTCCTCTTAATATTTAAAAAAGCCCACCCCTTAAAAAAGGAGTAGGCTCTTTAATTAAAAGGAGATTGAAAAAATGAAAGAGATTAACAGTAATTTTCTTACTGTACTGTTATTATACCACACTTTTTCATTTATGTCAAATCTAACTCATCTATAACAGAATATCTATCAGAATTAAGGACTTTTACAAGAGCCTTATATGGGTCAACCTCAGAAGATACAACCATCTCCACAAGATTCTTACTAAATCCACTGATAAGAATTACGCCATTATCATTCTGTTGAATTGGAACTACATTGTTTCTGCTGTTGACATTCCAAAATACCAACTTAGGAAGTTTATATCCATACTCAGCAAACTCTTTAGCAATTTCTTCCATAAGCGGAATATCATCACAACCCCTATCGAATTCCATATCGCTCACGATAAGAACTGTCTTAGGAATATCTTCCTGCTTATATCCGCCCTTAACTGCTGTATCAAGAATAAGCTTAAATGTTCTCTTTAGGTCAGTATTAGAGCAATCATCATACTCACCCAAAAGATTCAACTTTTCAGCTAATGTCTTGCAAGAAGTAAGGTCTACTACCTTTGGTCTGTGAGAAAAAGTAATAAACTTATTCTTAAAAGCACCTTCATTATGCTCTGCACAATACAAGCAAATAGAATCAGAAACCTCCATAGCTGTTACACTATTGGATACAGTACAAGTCATAGAAGCAGAACCATCACGAACTACAAGCACATCACCTGTAAGCTCAATAGGCTTCTGATTATTCCACAATGCCTCCAAGGTATCATCTACCCTAACCTTATGACCCCAAAGCTGTCTACCATACTTATGTACAATATCGTACAAGAACATAGAGTCGCAATTAATTTTGGCTTCGCCATTCTTAAGCTTCTCCAAATACTCAGCTCTACGCTCAAAGTCATGACGATAAAATGCACTAGCATACTTCAAGTTTGCCTTAGAAGGTACAGTGCTATAATCAATCTCATCCCAATGATTAGCAGAAGTAAGTACCTCAGTAGAAGCACAACGCTTACGCAAAGTTGCCAATGCCTTTCTGTACTGTCTAGGAGTAAGCTTAAACATCTTTCTGCAAAGTGTCTTAGCATCTTCCCTAGTCTTATGACTAGAAGCATTAATAGATGGCAACCACTTAGCCAAAAGAGTTACAGGCTTATTCTGAGATGCACACATCAAATCATCACCCAAAGTCTTATTGAGATAGAAAGAAATCAAGTCCTTAACCTTCTCATTAGTGGTATTGAGATAAAGATAGATGTAATCATCCCAACGACCAAAATCCTCAACAGCAACATTATCCACAAAATTATAACCAAGTTCCTCATATTCATCACAAAGATGCACCAAGAACTCTCTAAAAGACTTTCTCTCACCAAGGCCCTGCTTAATATCACGTAAAAACAAAAGCCACTTCAATGTGAGTGCCTTATCCTCAAACAGAGAAGCATCAAACAAATGTGTATCTGCAAACTCTCTACGGAAAGATGGTACTGCAAAATTTAAATCAACAAGCTTGCTACCTGCTGTCTTATAACCAATAGCACCATTCTCAGTCTCAATCTTTTCATTGTTTGCTAAATCTTTCATAAAATCCATAATAATTCTCCTTTTCTACTAGCCACAAAAATGTATTATCACAAAAATCTACATACCATAAAATTGCTGTATGTGACTAAATTAACTAGACTCAATTCTTTTTCACATAGCTTGAAATAAAATAATTGCTGTATGAGTCTAAATAAATGGCATTTAGCCAAATCAATATCTTCGAGTCGCTGTGTAATGGCTGTTTTTCAAATAAGCAGAAATTAAATAAATTGCTGTGAGCGACTCTAATCATACTAGGCACAAATAAAATCCACCAAACTGGTTTAACATTTGTTCATATCAAATAGCATTTTCTTCAAAGTTGCTGTATGTGCCTAAATCATATATGAGCATCGGACTTTCGCATACTTCTGTATCTGTGAAGTACCTACTAACCCAATACTATTTAACTATTTGGTGCTGATAATAGGACTCAAACCTATAACCTTCGCATTACAAGTGCGCTGCGCTATCAGTTGCGCCATACCAGCATGGCGGGGACAATAAGAATCGAACTTATACCTCTTGGGTCAAAGCCAAGCGAACTAACCTTTATTCTATATCCCTATAACTCATAAATAGTTTGACACATCCCATGACTAAAGTTAGGAGATTCTTTAGAAGAAGTTTGGTTTAAGTTTCCACCTAGCAAGCTAGGCAACCCTTATTCTTCATGGTGGTGTCAATTACCTCTACACAGTCGCTATTTGAGAGCTTCTGCTTACTTAAAATATCTTTTTGTTTAGCAGAAGTCTAACTGCTATTGCATTATATCCCCATAGCTAAAGCTAGGAGTTTACTACTGCTTATATATAGTATAACCCATAGACTCAAACTTGTCAAGCATTTTTTCAGATTTTTCTCCCTCAACCAACACATTAAACTTATCAGTTGGAAAGTTATTCTGAATCATACTATAATTCAGCTTTTTTGCCTTAGAGTTAAATACTAAAGTAATCTTGTTCTTAGCTTTAGGACATTTACCAAGAATTTCTACCAAATTACTGATAGATAATTCTCGCTTAACACCTGTAAGTCGTTTAACCTCTTTTACATCTGTAGAACACAAATCAATAAGTAAATCAAACTTGCCCTTGTAATCATAAGACATCAAATTGATATAACTATTGATATTTGTTCCTGCATATTCCTTTATGGAAGGTGTATGTCTAACAACAGGATACTTACCCTTATCAGACATCCACACCAAAGCAAATGGTACAATACTGCTACCTTCAAAATAAATCTTATCTTCATCAGTTGTCATAATCTCAGATTTAATTTCTGAAAGTTTCAGTGACTTAACTTTGTACATAATCAATCTCCTTGAATTTTTTATGTAACCCCCACATCTTTCACTTCGGGCTGAAAGATTTAGTGCGAGTATGCGTTAACTTACTCAAAGAACCCTATATTAAGTTGTCATGTGCTTATTATATCACCAGACTAAAAGGAAGTCAAGTGGGAAAGCCATATTTAATCTAATTTTAATTTTCGTTTGTTTTTTTTTCAATCTCTCTATTTTGTCTTTTTGAGTTTAAGCTTTTTCAGAATTTTTTAGTCCCTTATGCAACGCATTATACCACACTAAGAAGAGCTTGTCAAGAAAAATCTTAAAAATTTTCTAAAACTGCAAATTAAATGTGTCCTCTAACACGCTACAAGCTTATTATACCACAATTTGCTAAGAAGTCAAGACAGCCAGCCAATTTTTTTTTTCATAATTTACTAAAACCTGTGTTCGCTACAAACCACATAACGCATTATTTATTAATATTGCGATTATTAAATTAATAATATATAATAATCTCTCTATGGGACTTTTTAGTTTAGCTTTCAGTTATTTTTTAGTCCCTTTATTATTTTATAATATAATAATATATAATATATATATAATATAATAATATATAATAGGTTTTGGAAACAAGTGTTCGCTATAATTATTGATTCTAATGTAATTTTAATGTTCAATTTCTTGACTTATTTGTATTTACATGGTATAATACTCTTAAAGTTGTCATAAGAGTATATAAAAATCGAATAAGGAGAAAATGAGATTGAAGCACATATACAATAAATCAATTCGTGGATATGTCCAAATGGATAAATGCTCATTTGGGGATTTAGCAGAATTAGCTAGAGTATCCGCAGACTATGTTAGAGTTCTGTTCTGCATTTATCAATACGCAGACTCAGAAAATGTTCTAATTTGCGATATGTCAACTATCGCTAAAATTCTAAACATCAATATCGGAACAGTAACAGAGGCAATTAGATACCTCGCAGATAATGATTATATCGAGGTTGACTGTGTCAAGTTGAATAAGCACACAGATATCTATGACTATCTAAATAATACTGATTACTATAAGCGAGATAAAGATTTTTGTTGGATTACTGTGGATACGGATAAGCTTATTTGGACATTTAGTGATGAGTGGTTGTATAACCGCATTGTAGTAAATACTGGCACAACTAAATGCTCTAATAACAGAATTTCTAATATCATCATTCAGTACGAAGGTAATGAAATGTATAGTGATGAGAATACGGAGGAAATATGTTGAGGGCGCAGAATTCAAATATCAACATCAGAGTCTCAAAGGAACTTAAGGAGCAGTTTGTTGGTATTTGCAAAGAGCAAGGTGTAAGTTACAGTAAATTATTGAGAAAGTTTATGAGGGAGTATATAAGTGATAGACAAGGAAATGATACTGAAAGAGTCTCTGAATAATAATGTATTCAGCGTGACTACAGATTTGGATAACGCCTATATTTTCACACTTTCAGATTTACATATTGGTATGGGCAATCTGAATTATATCAAAGAAATTGTTAAGTTCATTAAGAAATTGGATAATGCCTATGTTATTGTTGGTGGCGACCTGTTAGACAATCCTACTAAAAATAGCTTGGGCTGTGTTTTAGAGAATTACCTAGCTCCACAGGAGCAGATTACCGAGGCTGTAAAGATTTTAGAGCCTATAAAAGACAAGATTGTAGCAATCATCGAAGGAAACCATGAAAAACGCACCGAGAAGGACAGTTACATTAGCATTACTCAGATGGTTGCTACTCTGCTTGGTATTCCTCAGACTTATAAGAGAGAATTAGCTATTGGTTACTTTACAATAAACAGAAATTGTTATGTTTATGTTGATTTGCATAAGCACCGTAAAACCAAAAATTATTATAACTTCTATAATGCAGATATTTTAGTGTTGGAACATACACATGAATATAATTTTACCGAAACACCTATTATTTACCACAATAAGTATGCTAAACAACCATCTGTTAGAATGACATATACAATTAATAATGGTTCTGCTTTAGCTTTTCCACATTATGCTAAGTTTGCAGGTTATTCAATGCAGAACATTGGTACTTATGTAGTAGAAGTAAGTGGCGGTAAGAAAAGAAATATTAAAGTATGGAAAGATGTAGACCTTATAGAGGCTATAGAACGAGGTTACAAATAATTTATGGCAAAGAAACCTATTATGCACTTTAAGAGTAATGAGCAGTTTATGGAGTATGCAAAGTGGTGGCAACACAGACTTAACTTAGATTCGTGGTTTATAAGATTTGAGTTATGTGATGAAGCTGAATATGTAGAGTCAGAAGATGAAGAAGGGGTAGTAACCTACCTTGGCATGACACAATTCAATTTTATTAATAAACAGGCAACAGTTAAAGTAACAAATGACGTTGCTTGTGGTGAGCTTAGTTTAGTACACGAATTATGTCACTTACTTACACCATTCATTGAACTTTCAGATATGTCAGAAAAGAGCTATCAAGAAAATGCCTTCAAAAATCATGTGTATCATCAATCATTAGAAGAATTGGCTAAAGATTTGATTTTAGTTAAGTATCCAGCTATTGATAGAGAGTTCTTTATGTGTGAGTTAGAGGAAATTGGTTTATGAGAAAAAAGCAAGAAGGTTTTTCTGTAGAGAATAATAAAGACCGTGATAGATTTTATAGCATTATGAGTGATGAACAGATAGCTTTATTTGATTCAATTCATAAGAATATATTCACATTCTGTGAGGCCACAGCAGGTAGTGGCAAGACTATAGTATCTGTATCAGCTATGCTTAGTTTATTGGAGCGTGGTGAAATAAATAAGATTGTGTATATTCAGAAGCCATCAGAGAGATATCTTAGTCAAGGTTATCTCCCAGGCACTATGGAAGAAAAATCACAATTCTTATTCTTACCATTTTATGATGCTATGCACGATTTGGGATTTTTTGATAGTGCTATCGAACAGGGAATTATTGATGGTACTATAAATCTTATTACTGATTGTGCTCTAAGGGGTGTAAATCTTGAAAAAGCAGGTATTATAGTTGATGAGTGCTTAGATGGTGCATCACGAATAGCAACAGAAGGTTCTAATTATAAACTGGAAACTTTATATAACATGTATACTAAAGGAAATGAATTACCAAAGGTATTAACCATAAATGAAAAAACTGGTATTCTTGAATATAAAAACATTGTGAGTGTTACAAATAAGGGCAATAGAGAGACAATGTTAATTAAAGCATCAAATAAGCAAATCAGATGTACATATAATCATCCAATTTTGACAGTAGATGGTTGGAAACGTGCTGATGAACTAAGTGAGGGCGATATACTAGTAGCTTCTAATAGAAACTCAAATCAAATGCCTTGCATGTATAATAGTGACCAAATTCAATTATTAATTGGCTCATACTTAGGTGATGGTTCATTTAATTGTGGGGGTATAAATAAATACACAGCAAAACTAGTTCAAGGGGAGAAGCAACTTGACTATTTGATGTGGAAATCACATATATTAGGGTGTGAAGATACTCTTAAGAGTGGAAGTAGTGGATATACTAAAAACTCTGTGGTATTTAATACAACTTTAAATACTTTTGTGTCTAAATTACCATTTAAGACTCAAAATGGTTATAAAAATTTAAGTATACCACAAGATATTATTGATAATATTGATGTTAAATCTATTGCAGTTTGGTTTATGGATGATGGTAGTTTATCTAAGATGTACAATTATTCTACAATTTGGTGTTGTGCATTTGATTTAGACTCTATAGAACGATTATGCAATAAATTAAATGAATTTGATTTATATCCTACAATATCACAATCTAAGGGTTATAATTATCTGAGATTCAATAAAAATGAAACTAATAAGCTATCTAAGCTTATATGTAAATATATTCCAGAGTGTATGGAGTATAAAATTCTCCCAGAGCATAGGACTTGTGATAAATATGTGTGGGATAATAACATATCAGAGCTTGGTTACACAGTAGTTACTAAATTAGTATATGATAAGGTTATAATACCAGTTTACGATATGGAAGTAGAAGATAATCATAATTTCTGTGTTGTTTCCTATAGAGTTCCAATAGATGTGGATAAACCTGGGATTTTTGTCCACAATTGCCAGAATATGGACACTCATACACTTAAGCTTATATTTACAAGATGTCACGATAATTGTCATATAGCTATGCTTGGTGATATGGCACAGAGAGATAATCGTAAGGATAATAGTAAGTTTGTAAGATATGGAGAGTATCTTGCAGATAAGAACTTTGGTAATAAGGTTGAACTTACTAAGAACTTTAGAGGTAAGTTTAGTAAAGCAGCGGAGGCGTTTGAAATTTAATAGGGTGGTTTATTCCACCCTTTATCTTTATATTCATTTATTGGTGGTGGAGGAGAAGGGGTATGAAGGACGACTATACAAAAGAAGAATTATTAGCCGAAATAGAAAGACTACAAGCAGAAAATTGTACCTTACAATGTAGTATTAATATATATCAATCTGTCTTAGCTAGTATTAGAGATACAGCTAAAAAGTATGTTCCCGAATTTTCCGATACATTAGGGAATTATAATAGTAATATTAATATGTAGGTGATTAAAATGCACAGAAACCCATACGAAGCTAAGATATACTATAAAAAGAGGTTAGCAAGATTAGGTAAATGTACCAATGGTTGGGTTTGTGGTGTATACTATAGTGAAAGAAAAGGTAGATATATAAGACTTAGCCGTGGTAGCAGAAGTAAGTGGCTAAAGAAATGCTCTAATAGAAAGATTAGGCGTTTTAAGGGGGATTTACCTAAGAATGTTCATAAGCTGTTTGACTATTGGTGGGAGTTGTGGTAAAATATATGGAGAAATGTTATTTATGTGGTAAAGAGTCTGTCTATTGGGTTGGAGATAATGAAACCGATGAATATTTTGAGACAGTTTACTCTTGTGATAACTGTGGTGCAGAAATTGTTATTTATAAGGAGTTAGATGAAGAAAATGCACATTGAAAACCGTTATGACAGAAAGAAGTACGGTAAGGATAAGTTAGAGGCTTTAGCAGATGAGCCAGATAGTGGTGTATATTTTGATGAGGCCAAGGGTCGTTATGTAAAAGATAAATTTAAGAAGAAAAAGAAGCGGAGAAGAGAAGATGCTTAAGGTATTTGAGGCATTTGCTGGTTACGGTAGTCAAAGTATGGCCTTAAAAAGACTTGGCATTGATTTTGAAGTAGTAGGTATATCAGAAGTAGATGCAGATGCTA
>Ga0256405_10012534_pt1 | contig 10478 bp, 10 predicted proteins | sample RumenRJG_02DNA_FD_189096 | JGI IMG/M metagenome (GOLD analysis project Ga0256405, IMG submission 189096) | Bovine rumen microbial communities from Lethbridge, Alberta, Canada - RJG_02 | ecosystem: Host-associated > Mammals > Digestive system > Stomach > Rumen | place: Canada: Alberta... | reverse complement strand
CTGCCGCCAGCGTTCAATCTGAGCCATGATCAAACTCTTCACTTTAAATTTTTAAGTTGAAGTTTTTCGGCTCTCTCTTGAATGACTGTCTTCTAAAATTGCTCTTAGATTTGACACTCAGCTTCTTCAAGAACCATTTTTAATTTCAGCTCATGAATTCAGCGAGTGCCCACACAGATTGTCTAGATTCGTTTTTAAAGAACTTTTTCGCTTTGCTGTTCTGCTCAGCGAGTGATGTGTATTTTACTTTTTTGAAAAATTTTGTCAACACACATTTGTGATTTTTAGCAATTTTTTTATTATTTTTGCTTGTTTGATTAAAAAACATTCAATTTTAATCAAATTGACATAAAACTATTCATTTTATTTAACGGCCTGTCTTTTTACTTTTTATTTCCGGTTTGATAATTCCGGGAAACAGAAAATATACTGAACCTTCTATCACAAAGTGCACAAACCACCTTACCGCCCACAACATAATCATTACAATAACTGCTATAACAACAGCCTTAACCTTTAATTCATCCTGCGGATGGTTAAAGAAATCTATATATCCGGCTTCGTCGATATATTCAAAGGTTCTTCTCGAAAATATAGTCCCCAAATAAAGCATACAGTTGCCCAAAAGGGTACAAAGAACCCCGAATCTAAAAGTAAGAGCTATAAAACAACATAGGAAACCAACACCGAATAGCGTAAAACCGCTATAAATCATGAATGTTTCAATATTCTCAATCATATCTTTCTGCCTTTTTTGTAGTCTTTACATTTTAAAAAAAATCTTATGAAATTTCTATTTTTACACTTAAAATATCGTCGGTTAATTCTCTTTTGTATTTAGGAATCACTTTATGTTTTTACATTGGAATGTCGATCCGATTCTGTTTACCATACCGGTTATAAACCTATCTCTGAGATGGTACGGTCTATTTTTTGCCGTAGGCTTTCTGTTAGGTTACTATTTTGCAAACCGTGAGTTCAGAAACAGGAATCTCAATACTGATGGTCTGGATAAACTTTTAGGATACATGATCGCAGGAACTCTTATAGGGGCAAGACTCGGACATTGCCTTGCCTATGATCCTCAATTTTATTTAACCCACCCTGTTGAAATACTAAAAATATGGCAGGGTGGCCTTGCCAGCCACGGAGGCGGTCTGGGCCTGATGTTTACAACACTGCTCTACTGTAAAATTTATAAATATAATTTCCTTAATCTAGCTGATCTGCTCTGTATCCCTACCGCATTTGTTGGTGGGATGATAAGAGTCGGAAACTTCTTTAATTCTGAAATTTACGGTAAACCGACTAACGCTGATTATGGTGTCATTTTTGATAGAATAGACAGTATCCCGAGACATCCTGTTCAGATGTATGAATCCCTTTCATACTTTCTCATATCCGTATTCCTCTATAGCGTATATAAGTACAGCCAAAAAAGAGGTTCAGGCTTTGTCCTGGGATTATTCTTTATAACAGTTTTCTCCGTAAGAATAGTTCTCGAATACTTCAAGCCGGAACAGGCAAGTTATGACATGAACAACAGTGTACTTACAGTCGGACAGTATCTGAGTATTCCTTTTGTCGTTGCCGGACTGGTGCTATGTATACTGAGTTCACTGCTTCCATCTCTAAGAAATAAATCAGAAATAATCTTAAATAATGATGTAATATCAAAATAATTTCTTAGATGTTGGACTGTTATTAACCCCCATTCAGCAAATCTAAAAACAGAGGGCACATTCGTTATATGTGCCCTCTGCTTTTAATGCCTCCGGCAGTAAACCGGCTTAACGTAAAATTAAAGTATTATTAGCTCTCATAATGCTTTCCCTTTATGAATTTCTTTATGATTCCCTTATGACTTCCGAAAATAAATGACACTAGGTAAAGCGTACTGAGCGAAATAATAATTGCAGGACTGCATGGAACGTTATAGTGGAACGACATTATAAGACCGACGTAAGATGAAATAAGAGCCTGAAAAACACTGATAGCAAGAATACTGGTTAATCTGTAACTCCAAAATTTAGCACTTGTTGCGGGAATAATCATAATACCAACGGCCATCAGTGTTCCTATGGCCTGAAAACTGCTTACCAGATTGAATACTGCAAGTATCATAAAACAGATATGCACCCATGGTCCTGATTTACTTACAGATTCAAGAAACAATGGATCAACAATGTCAAGAATCAGAGGTCTGGCTATAAATGATAGAACAATAAGTGTTACTGTAGTACAAATTCCGAGAAGAACTATAGTATCACTGCCTATGGCAAAAACTGAACCAAACAAAAAATGCAACAAATCCAAATTAGATCCGTTTAAAGATATAATCAGAACGCCGAGAGCCAAACTGAACAGGTAAAAGACCGCAAGATTACTTTCTTCACTGCTTTTACTAATCCTTGAAAAAACACTCGACATAATAATCACGACGATACCGGCAATCATACCACCTATGGTCATGGCAGTAACTGACAGTCCAGAAAATAAAAAACCTACGGCAGCACCGGGAAGAATGGCATGTGAAATAGCATCACCGCTCAAACTCATTCTTTTCAATGTCAAAAAAACACCGATAAGAGGAGCACTAAAACAAAGACATATAAGCGATACTGAAGCTTTCTGCATAAAATCATACGAAAGCAGTGGCTGTATCAGATAACTGTAGAGATCGTTGAACATAATTACTTATTACAAATATTTGCATCCTTGTGCGGATAAAAACTGTTGCTGAATGCCTTATCAAGGTTATCTCCTGTAAGCACCTCCTCAGTAAGACCATAAGCAACAAGTTCCCTAGACAAAATCGCCGTATAAGTGAAGTTGTCTCTCACCTGTTTTAAATCATGAAGAACTGAAATCACGGTTTTTCCGGCATCCATCCACATACGTATTATTTTTAAAAGTTCTACTATTGTTTTATAGTCAATGGCATTGAACGGTTCATCCAGAAGTATAAGTTCGGCATCCTGAATGATAAGTCTAGCAAAAAGAGCTCTCTGTATCTGACCTCCGCTCAAAGCCTTCAATGGCTCATCAGCCATTCCCTTTAATCCTACCTTATCAAGGGTTGAATTCACGAGCCTGATGTCATCCTTACTTAATCCGGCAAAAAAACTCTTTTTATAAAGAAGTCCTGATGATACAAGCTCGAGAGTAGTCATCGGAAAAGTTTTATCAACTGTGGAGCTCTGAGGCAGATACGCAATTTTATCTCTGGAAATATCAATGGTAATACTTCCTCCCATAGGCTTAATGAAAGACATTATCCCTTTTAGGAGAGAGGATTTTCCACATCCGTTAGGGCCTACAATTGCAACTGATGTTCCCTTCTCTATATGCATATTCAGGTGATGAATAACCGGATGTTTGTTGTATCCTATCGTCAGATTATTAAATGTCAGCATATTAAATAACGAGGTATATTAAAAAATAAAGTACTGCAAGTATTATAAACACGGCAGCAAGTCTGGTATAAATACTTGAAAGAAAAAGTGAGCTCATTTTTTCGGTATCCTTCTGATTTTTTATTGTACATTATGGGATTACACGTTATCTTCCGCAACAGGATTACGAATTCAATGAGTTATATGATAATCATTTTCAGTAACAAGGGAATAACAGCTTAACTGATTTTTTACAGAACGGAATCCTTTTTCCTCTGTGTCTGATTATAACCTAACATAATGATAAAACAAGAAAGACAACCGCTACCGATTGTCTTTCCCTGATTCATTAAATAATTAAATAAATGTAATTATGACTTAACCAGAATTAGTTCTTGCCACTTAACAGAGAAGCAATGAGCTTCTTATTCTTGTCGCCGCTAGCTTCCTTTGGTTCTTCCTTGGCAGCCTGCTTTTCCTGCTGAACTTCTTCAACCTTAGCTGCAGGCTTGCTGCTTGCAACTTCAGTTGGCTTTAAAGGATTCTGAATCTGGCTTGGACCGCTTGGAATTGCACTTATACGGGAAAAGCCTTCGGCTCTTGCCACTGCATAACCATTGCTCTTGGCAGCATCAACAAGATTGTCATAGTTTCTGTTTTCAGTAACAAAGGTAACCTGAGTATTACTGTCTTCTGCTGCAAGTCTTGCAATCTTGAATGCAAGGCTGATGAATAATTCATTTTCAGTCTTATGAGGAATTTCAAGGAAATCAATATCAACCTGCTGACTCTTAGCAATATTCATCAGATTCTTAACAACTTTAAATGGAAGATTATCCTGATCTTCAGTTAATAAGAAAATGCTATCGTAACGATCAAGACCTTCACTTGGCAGTTCCTGATCCGCAAAATTAGGTAAAATTAAAATCTTATTTGACATATACTCACCGTCCCTAGACTTATATAATCAACCATACACTTATGTACTTATTACAATTCTATAGACTTTTTTAAATTTAATTAGTGATCGGTATCTAAGTAACAGGGATTTTTTCACTGTTAAATCTATTTTGGTCAGTATGCGTACAATATTCCCAAACAAACAAAACATATTTAAAACAATTTATTAACAATATTTATAAAAATCATTATTCTGGAGACTTAGGAGATGCCATCATGTTTTTCAAATCTTGAATCTCTTCTCAACGAAATATGCTTATTTATTATAAAAACTGTAGTGGTAATAAAAAAATCCTGTTTTATCTTAAAAAACAGGATTTTTTATTCTGACATAAACTTTTCTTAGTCTAATCTGGAAAGAAACTCCGCAATTCTTTCTGCCAGCTGAGTGGCGTTGTTTCCCTCAATCACAAAATGCAGTGTCTGACCGTAAGAAGCCCTAAGGGTTGATACCTGCATCATGCTCTTACCATCTACATAAGGAGAGTTGTCCGAAGTGTTTTTGATTTTTACCTTTACTTCAGGATCACTGTTGCAGATTTTAACCAGAGAGGCGCAAGGTCTTACATGTAAACCGTGTTTACCATTTATTTCAATATCCATTTCTATTGCCATGGCTGACTCCTGAACTTTTTACCACTTGTGTCCCATAATTATATTTTATCTGTACGGAGTGTCAAAAACTGCCGAACAGCGTAAATATGTTACTTATAACCATGTTTTTTTAAGATTAAGCGTGATTTGTCACTAAACAGGTAATCTTTGAAACGAGTAGTGGCCTGTACGTTCTTATTATTTTTAAATATCAGATAGTAGTAATTAATCGGTTCATATTCCGTATCACTGAACAGACAGAATGAACCTTTTTTGGTTAGCTTGTTATCAATAACCATATTATAAGGTAAAAACCCCAACATGGCATAACCATTGACAATGGAAGTTAATGCCGAATACTCATTGTCACTGTATACAATCTTTTCCTTAAGTTTAGGATTATTCTTCGAATAGAGATCAATTATCTGTGCGGCTGCAAATCCTGATACGTTGTATTTGGGGCTCGGCATGATAATCTTACTGTAAATGTCCTTATTGAGGACATCGCAGTTACTGTCAATAATGGACGTTACGGAAAATAAAGTTAGGGCCGTTCTGGTAAAATTACCAAAACTGCTACTGTCAGCGAGTCCCATATTGATGTATCTTGCCGGGAATTTCTGATCATTTCCCAAAAAAATGTCACAGCTCATCTGCTTATTAATTACCGAAGCATAAATCATTGTTGATGATGCATAGGTAATGTCCAACTTACCCAGTGTGTATTCTTTTCTGTATTCTTCCAGATAATCGTACAATTGCGGAATTGCACAAACCTTAATAGACTCAGACTCCGTCACCTCATTATCAGTGGCAACTGCGTTGCCTGATATGAAAAACATCATTCCGACAACAGCAGACATTAAAATTTTTTTTGAAAAATCAAATGCAGTTTTCATTAAATGACCAACCTAAAAACAAATACAGCAGCAGGTGTCCCTGCTGCAGTATTTTTATTTATGATTATTAATTATTATTCTGCGTAAAAGTTACGCAGCATGGCTATTTCCTTGGCATATCCATCCAAATCTTCCTGAGGTGTTTCAAGATAGAAAGGAAGATGTTTAAGACGCGGGTTATTAATCACCGCCACTAAAGCTTCCAGACCGATATGCCCGAATCCGATGCATTCGTGACGATCCTTGTGGGCACTCATCGGATTCTTACTGTCATTAAGATGAACCGCACATAATCTCTCAAGACCGATTACGTCGTCAAACTCATCAAGCACGTCATCGAGATGATTTACGATATCGTAGCCACCTTCCCACAAATGACAGGTATCAAGACACACCCCGAGCTTTTCATTCAGCTCAACACCATCAATAACAGCTCTTATTTCCTGAAAGTTTCTGCCAACCTCGCTGCCTTTTCCGGACATGGTTTCAAGCAACACCTTGGTTTTAAGTTCAGGGGAAAGAATTGTGTTAAGGTGATTCTGAATCATGGCTATGCCAATTTCAGCTCCCTGCTGCACGTGAGACCCGGGATGGAAGTTATACATACCACCGGGGATTCTGTCCATTATACGCAGGTCATCAGCCATAATGTCTCGGGCAAAAATCCTTAACCCTTCATCCTTTGCACAAGGATTCAGTGTATACGGTGCATGAGCCAGCACCGAGGAAATACCATGCTCACAGCAGAATGCAAGAAAGTCGGACATGTCCTTTTCGGAAATCGGTTTGGCTTTTCCGCCACGGGGATTTCTGGTAAAAAACTGAAAGGTATTGGCATTAATACTTAATGCAGTTTCTGCCATGGCAAGATAGCCTTTGGAGCATGACAGATGACAGCCTATTTTCAACATGTTATTCAATTATTCCACGGTTACTGATTTTGCAAGATTGCGCGGTTTATCAACGTCTGTTCCCTTGATGATGGCAACATAGTACGCCAAAAGCTGCAGAATTACATTATATGCGATTGGGGCAATAAGTTCGTCAACCTCATCAATTTCGGTGAATCTAATGTTTGGATCATTGGTAAGACCAAGCTTAGGAGTACCAAACACGTACAAAATACCTCTTCTGGCACTTACTTCCTCAATATTTGAGCGAAGCTTAGCCAAAAGGTCGTTATTAGGCGCTACCACGATGACCGGCATGTCTGCATCGATTAACGCAATAGGACCATGTTTTAATTCACCGGCGGCATATGCTTCAGCATGGATATAACTGATTTCCTTAAGCTTAAGTGCACCTTCCATGGCTATCGGATACATAGCGCCCCTGCCTAAAAACAGTGCGTTACGCTTGTTTACGAATTCTCTGGAGATTTCCTCAACCTTACCATCAAGAGCCAGTGCCTTTTCAATTGAAGGAGCCAGTTTTCTTAAGGAAGCAACATAACTCTTTTCCTCTTCAGGAGAAATGGTTCCCTTAACCACGCCTATTGAACCAACCAGTAAAAGCAGGGACACCAGTTGTGTGGTAAACGCCTTGGTTGAAGCCACACAGATTTCACGGCCGGCCCTGGTAAGGAATACCAGTTCAGATTCCCTTACTAGTGAAGACCCGGGAACGTTACAAATACACAGGGTATGGGCATATCCCTTCTGCTTTGCAATACGTACTGCCGCCAGCGTATCGGCGGTTTCGCCTGATTGTGAAAGAGTCACAAACAGAGTGTTTTTCTGGGTAATGCTCTTTCTGTATCTGAATTCAGATGCGATTTCCACGTCGGTAGGAAGCCCGGCAAGGGACTCAAACCATTCTCTGGCCATGAGACCGGCATGATAAGATGTACCGCAGGCAACTATCTTAATTCTTTCAATATCCTTGAACACATCCCTGGCATTGGTACCGAAACATTCCACCACAAAGTGTTCATCGGATATTCTCCCAGCAAGGGTATCTGTTACAACCTTTGTCTGTTCGTAAATTTCCTTCTGCATGAAATGACGGTATTCGCCCTTAACTGCTTCGTCGTTTTCAATGTTTACTTCAGCAACAGGACGCTGTACCTCATTGCCGTTTCTGTCATAAATGACTATCTTGAAACGGGAAACGTCGGCAATATCCCCTTCTTCAAGATAAATGAATCTGTGGGTGATTGGGAACAAAGCCACAGGATCTGATGCAACAAAGTTTTCACCGATGCCGAGACCAATGACAATCGGACTGCCGCTTCTGGCGGCAACCAGATGATCAGGCTCATTCTTATTGATGATTACGGTACCGTAAGCCCCCTTCACATCCTTAATGGCTCTTTTAGTGGCGCTGAGAAGACTGCCTTCGGAATCAAGGTATGAATTTACCAGAGCCACAAAAACCTCAGTGTCTGTTTCAGAAGTAAAAACATGTCCATGTTCGGCAAGGTTCTTCTTAATTTCGATGTAGTTTTCAATGATGCCGTTATGCACAATTGCCAAAGGACCTGCAACATGCGGATGGGCATTACTGACTGACGGCTTGCCGTGCGTTGCCCATCTGGTGTGGGCAATTCCGAGACCTCCGGCCAGGGTATGTTCCCCAACGGCCTTAACCAGTTCATTGACTTTACCGAGACTTCTTATTCTCTGGATTTCATTATCGTGGACAACTGCAATACCCGCAGAATCATATCCGCGATACTCCAATCTTCTTAAACCTTCCAATAAAATATCAGAAACATCTCTCTGAGCTATCGCCCCTACAATTCCACACATAACATTGTCCTATCTGTATTTAAAATCTATTTCTTTTTTTCAGGTCTCTTCCAACCGCTGATTGTACGCATCGCAGCCCTGGTGATTACCAGATTGTCGGCCTCAACGTTTTTCGTAACGGTGGTGCCGGCCCCGATGGTTACGTTGTCACCAATGGTTACCGGAGCCACAATCTGGGTGTCAGAACCGACAAATACGTTATTTCCGATAACGGTCTTCCACTTATTGGCACCGTCATAGTTACAGGTAATGGTACCGGCACCTATATTAACATTTTCACCGATTTCGCTGTCGCCAAGATAAGATAGATGCCCTGCTTTAGTACCGTTCGCCAGTTTAGACTTCTTGACTTCAACAAAGTTTCCGACGTGCACCTGTTCTCCCAATACGCACCCTGGTCTGAAACGTGCAAATGGTCCGAGTGTTGCCCCCCTTCCGATTTCACTGTCTTCGATGACGGTATACGGACTGATTACTGAATCATCGGCAATTGTACAGTTTTTTAAAACGCAACCTGCGCCGATGACAACGTTATTACCCAGCTTTACGTTTCCTTCGATAATGACATTGACGTCAAGTGAGGTATTGGCACCAAATTCCAGATTTCCCCTGAAATCCACCCTTGAAGGATCCATGAGAATCAGACCATCAGTCATGTATTTTTCAGCAAGACGCTTCTGATAATATCTTTCTGCTTCGGCCAGCTGAATTTTATTGTTTATACCCTCGCATTCCTTTGAATTTGCAGCTACAGCAGAACTTACCGGAATATTTTTCCCGCATGCCAGAGAAATAACGTCGGTGAGATAGTATTCACCCTGACTGTTATTGTTCTTCACCTGCTTCAGAAGTTCATTGAGAGACTCATAATCACCGGCAATAACCCCGGTATTGATTTCATTAATGAGCTTCTCTTCTGGTGTGCAATCCTTATCCTCAACGATGGCAGTAACCATGCCTGAAGCATCTCTTTTAATTCTGCCAAGACCTGCAGGATGCTCCACAACGGAAGTAAGAACGGCCACGCCCTTATCCCCAAAACTGTTTATAAGGGCATTAAGGGTTTCACCGGTAATAAGAGGAATATCGGAAACAAGAATCAGAATCTTACTGTTAGGTCTGCAGTTTGGCAGTGCCTGAAGAACGGCATGCCCTGTACCGAGAAGTTCCTTCTGCATTACATAATCATAGTCGCCACCGATAGTATCCTTAACGATGTTACCGCCAAAACCGTACACTATATGAATCTTTTCAGGATTAAGCTTTGAAGCGTTGTCTATGACGTGACGTAAAATTTCCTTACCGCCCACTTTATGTAAAACTTTAGGCAGATGAGAATGCATTCTTGAGCCTTTACCTGCTGCAAGAATGATAACTTCCAATGACATAATTACAATCTCTCTGATTCAAAATTAAAAACCTGTTACATTATAGACTAAACGATATGTTAGCTCTACTAACATACTTCCTAATTTTACGGACCTGCCGCACAATCGTAAATTAAATAAAACCTTATGATGACTGCCTTACGTCCATGTAGTCATTTAAACCCCAAGCCAGAATTGACATTCGGAAGAAACAACATTTCCTTAATCGGAATAAATCTCACTATTTTTTTACATTGCACGCAATGTCATAACATAAGTTACTTTACAAACATGAGTACTATAAAAAAACAATAAACGAAACAAATATTTTAAATTTACGTTTTCTTCCGCAAACAGATTTTTAAGAAAAATTTACCAACATAAACCCTAAACTCCGCACACCCTAGTGTATAACTAGGGTAAATCTCATCACAAATCCATTAAATATTACACTTTTACCCCTGTTTTTTAAGAAATTCTCTTTACTTATTCTTATTACGGGTGTAACATAGT
>Ga0256405_10012533_pt1 | contig 10479 bp, 8 predicted proteins | sample RumenRJG_02DNA_FD_189096 | JGI IMG/M metagenome (GOLD analysis project Ga0256405, IMG submission 189096) | Bovine rumen microbial communities from Lethbridge, Alberta, Canada - RJG_02 | ecosystem: Host-associated > Mammals > Digestive system > Stomach > Rumen | place: Canada: Alberta | collected... | reverse complement strand
TACGGAACTGGCGTAGCACAGAAACTGATGCAAGCAGGATTGGAGGAGATAGCAACGTATCCCAAGGTAGCAGTACTCGTGCTAAAGGATAATGCACGAGCGATACGCTTCTATGAGAAGTGCGGATTTCTGTTTGATGGGTTGGTGTTTGAGGATGAGTCTCTTGAGGTAATAGAAATACGGATGATAAGGATGTAACTATTATTTAGCATTAATGCAAGGTTCCGTGTGGTGACCTTGTATTAATAAAATAGTGAGTCATTCTTTTGCAAGAATTCTGTTTGTTGTCGTCAAACATCGACTTGAATTGGCATATGTGTTTTGCGCTGCAGGCGGTTAAGATGTATCATTAAAGCGTGTTGTTTATCCGTTTAAGATGGAAAATAATCATGCCGAAAGCGACAATGCAAAAGTTCAGAGCTATCGAGATCCTGAGGATTCTACAGGAGGGAACTGATAGTAATCATCCCATTACTACGCAGAATATCCGTAAGAAGTTGGATGAAAAAGGTATCACTTGTGACCGCCGCACTCTTAGTGATGATGTCTCTGATCTGATTGGTCTCGGATATGCCATCTCGAGCAAAAGCATCGGGAAGTAAAAGGGATATTTTTACGATGGTTTCATGTTCTCCATTGAAGAACTGAAGGTTCTGATTGATGCCGTTCAGGCTTCCTCGTTTATTCCGGAGAAACAGTCAAAGGAATTGATGGAGAAACTTGCTAAACTAGGAGGGTATCATAGGCAGGAAGTTCTGAAAGGCAATATGGTTACTTTCAACACTAGGAAGCACAAAGATGAAAGTATCATGCAGAATGTAAGGATCATTAATGACTGCATTTCCAGACATAAAAAATCTCGTTCCATTACTACGACCTGGACGAGAATAAAAAGAAAAGATATAGGAAGAACAGAAAACGTTATATTGAGAACCCTGCATCTCTTGTCTATAACGACGATAAATACTATCTAGTCTGCTACTCCGATAAATATCATAACAAAGTCGTATATAGTGTAGATCGGATGTATCAGATTGGTATTACCGAAGAAAATGTTACAAGTAAAGTCGAAATCCTAAAGGACGAACTTCCAACATATACAAAGCAAACATTCAGGATGTTTGGTGGAGAAAGTGAGAAAGTTACGCTTCAGTTTGATCGATCCATTCTTGGGCAAATCTACGATCAATTTGGTGAAGAAACGACAGTAAAAGCTTTATCTGATAATATTCTAGAAACCAAAGTCCAAGTTCAGGTCAGCCCAGCATTTTGGGGGTGGGTGTTTCAGTTTGGGAATAAGATATCTATTAAGGAGCCAAACATTCTCAATGATGAGAAGCTAAGGTTGATAAACGAAATAGAGAGTTCAATTTAGTGGAGTAAGAACATGAATCAAAGTCCATATAAAGGATCAGGGCAAATAACTAGAGAACAATTTCTTTTCTATGAGATGCGAACTACAGCAAAGCTTGTTACATTAGGCTTGTCTGATAAGGAAACTATTCAACATATAGTTAATGAAAACCTGTTTCAGTATCCAACTGAAAAATCCGTTCTCCAAATTGCAAGAGGATGTGTTGATAGGCTTAATTGTCTTCAGTCGGCGGAGCTGGTTCAAGGTATCGCTGAATCGGATTATATTACGGCAAAACAAATATGCTTGTATGCCATGATGAGAAAATATCGTGTCATACGGGATTTTATGATTACTGTCATTGGAAATAAGTATAAACAGCAAGACTATTCATTCAGCAGAAGCGACATGAACATGTTCTTTCTGCGCCTTCAGGAGCAAGATGAAACAGTTGCTACTTGGTCTGAAAGCACAATTAAGAAAATAGAATCTGTTCTATCTAGATTGTTGATAGAAAACGAATATATAGATGATTCCAAGTCAACAAAGCTTAATCCAGTATTAATATCATCAATCTTGGAAAATGCAATAAGATACAATGGTGATTATTTGGCTCTACCTGCTTTTAACTGTTTAGATTGAGAGGTTAATCCATGAGTAATATTAGTGAACGGCTAGACCTTCTCAGGGAGGAAATTCAAAAAGATGATTTTCTCGACGGCAAGGGACTCAGCAACGAAGTAAATATCCGTATTTTCTGTTACGATCCTACTGAGGAAATGACGGTAACACACTTTATTGAACAGATAAAAACTGACCAATCTCTGAATTGCAGACTTATCGAATGTAACCTGTATAGAATTTTCCTATCGATCTGTGACGATCTTGATATTACAGATGCCATTCCTGAGATGGAAGAGGCTGATGGAAGTATCTTCCTTCTAGAGCAGTTGCATTCTGCGATTGGTGAAGGAGAGTACATAGATAAAATACAGTATGAACCGCACCAGCGTGGTGATGTACTGATGCTCACTGGTGTTGGCGATGTGTTCCCCTTCATGCGGGTACACTCTCTGCTTGAAGCATTGCAGCCTTACTTTTCCGATATTCCGATTTTAGTTATGTACCCCGGTGAGTTCGACGGCCACTATCTGAAATTGTTCTGCAGGCTGACACCTAACGATTATTACAGAGCTTTCAATATTTTCTGAGGAGGATGCAGACATGATGATTCGTAACATGTTCGCCGAGGACATCAACAGACAAATCAATGGTGTCATCAAAGTCGATCAGGATACAACGGACGTTATCGAACAGGAAGTTCGAGAGTACGTCATCACAAAAGAATTGAAGAAGCACTTCATCAGCTTCTTTGATTACTATAGCGACTCCTTTGATAAACCAACGGACGATATCGGAGTATGGATCTCCGGATTCTTTGGAAGTGGTAAATCTCACTTTCTGAAGATGCTTTCCTACATCCTTGAGAACAAGTCTGTGGGCGGTGTTCCTACAGTCGACATGTTCCGCAAGAAGTTTGCGGATGATCCTGCTACATTCATGCTGATCGACAAGGCTACCCGTGGCAAGACCGAGACCATACTTTTCAATATCGACATTGAAGGCCCTATTAACAAAGACAAGACCGCTGTGCTCCGCGTCTTTGCAAAGATGTTCTACAACCACCTTGGTTTCTTTGGCGAGAACCTGAAGGTTGCCATGCTGGAGCAATATATTAATGAGCTTGGAAAGACCGAAGAGTTCCGTCGCGTCTTTGAGGCCAAGAAGGGCAAGTCTTGGATTGACCAGAGAAAGGCCTTTGCATTCAATGGCAAGTTCATCATCCCTACGCTGATGGAAGTACTGGAGATGAGCGAGGAGGACGCAAAGCGCTGGTTTAATGACAAGACGGCGGTCGAGTTTTCCATTGCCCAGCTTGTTGAAGATATCAAAGCTTACGTAAAAAAACAGCCGAAAGACTTCCGGCTGATCTTCCTAATTGATGAAGTGGGTCAGTACGTTGGAACGGATACCGATATGCTCCTGAACCTCCAGTCTTTGACTGAGAAGATCGGCAGCGAATGCGGTAGCAAGGTTTGGGTCATTTGCACTGGTCAGGAAGCTATTGATGAAATCATCAAGGTTCGTGCTGATGAATTCTCCAGAATTCAGGCGCGTTTCAAAACACGCCTCTCTCTGTCTTCCTCCTCCGTGGATGAGGTTATCCAGAAGCGTATCCTGAAGAAGAAGCCTGATGTTGAGAAACAGCTGGAAGGCCTCTATCATGAAAATGATTCTGTTCTTCGCAATCTCTTCAGCTTCACGGACTCCATTCTGGATATCAAGGGCTTTACTGGAGCAAACGAGTTCGCAGTGAACTTCCCATTTGTCCCGTATCAGTTCATCATCATGCAGAAGGTTTTTGCCGAGATCCGCAAGCATGGCAACTCCGGCAGGCACCTTTCCGGTGGTGAGCGTTCCATGTTGTCTGGCTTCCAAGAAGCAGCTCAAAAGATTCAGGATCAAGATGAACATGCACTGGTTCCGTTCTTCCGCTTCTACGATACCGTACATACCTTCTTGGATAGCTCTATTCGCCGTGTGATCGAGCGCTGCCAGAACGCAGCAGATATTGGCGCGGGAATTGAAGCTATAGATGTTGACGTTCTGAAGCTCCTGTACCTGATCCGCTATGTGGATGACATTCCTGCCAACGTGGACAACATTGTTATCATGATGGCAGATGATATCCGCACGGATAAGATTGTTCTCCGCGAAAAGGTCAGAGAGTCCCTGAACCGGCTCATGAGCCAGAACTACATTGGCAGAACCGGCGATACTTATCATTTCTTGACAGATGAGGAGCAAGATATTCAGGTTGGCATCAATAGCACACAAGTAGATACTGCGTCTATCGTTGAGCGTATTGCTCAGATGATCTATGCTGATATCTACCAGACAAAAAAATATCGCTACGGCAAGTATGACTTCGACTTTGACAAGATGGTTGATGGCGTAACCACGGGTGCAGTGACCGGTGGTATGAAACTGCGCTTCCTGACGGTCGCAACCGATGCCGTAGAGAAGTCTGAGCTACGCCTTATGACGGAATCAAAGGGGCAGGCTATTGTCGTTCTTTCCGGTACTTCCTACTATGAGGCTCTGGAAAGTGCTATGAAGATCCGCAAGTTTGTGAAGCAGCGGAACGTCTCCCAGCTTCCGAAGTCCATGCAGGACATCATCCGTGACCAGCAGGATGAAGCTGGCAGGTATGAACTGTCCGCTATGGAGGATCTGAAGAAAGCTATTGAGAATGCCGCCTTCTATGTGGACGGTGAGCATGTTGAGATAAAGAGCGGTGATGCAAAGTCCCGCATTGATCAGGCGCTGGAGTATCTGGTTTCGCATGTTTACAGTGAGCTTGGCCTGATTGAGAAGAATGCAGAGACGGATGCGGACATTATCGAGATCCTGACCGGCAACTTCATTGCCGGAGCAGAACCCAATCGTGATGCAGCTGCAAAGGTCGAGGAATACCTGATCGTGCAGGATAGGACGAAGCTGCCTACCTCCATGTTTGATGTACAGAGCCGCTATCAGGGCATCCCGTATGGCTGGCGTGAGATCGACATTGCTGCGGTTGTTGCTCTGCTTATCAACCAGCAGAAAGTCACCATCAAGTATGGTGGCGCAACGATTCAGCCCAATGATCCGAAACTCCCGGACATGCTCCGCAAGAAGAGTGAGATCGGCAAGACCAGCATTTCCAAGCGTCAAGTCGTGACTGCGGTCAAGATGAAAGCGGTCAAGGATCTCCTCCGCGAGTACTTTGACGTGATGGATGTGCCGGATGATGAAGACGGTCTTGTTGCCTTCATCGTTACAAGGTTTGAGGCTCAGAAGGCTCATTATGAGGCTTTGGAGCAGCGCTATGTACCTAACCGGAAATATCCGGACAAGGACAAAGTGCAGGCGGCAATTCAGCTGGCTACTGATGTTCTGTCTCAGAAGAAAGATAACATTGCGCTGATTGACCGCGTTCTGAAGCTGGAAGATAAGCTCTTTGACAGCAAGGAAGATCTTCAGGAAGTTGAGAGTTTCTTCAAGACACAGGTGCAGGTCTTCGATGCAGCAGCCCAGATGGAAGAAGATCTCCGGAATGAGCTGGATTACCTGTCTCACGAGCCTGAAGCCAATGATGCGCTCAACAAGATTCGTCTCATCGTTGTGGTGCAGGGCGGCTTTAGCTACAAGAAGATTCCTGAACTGAATGGCCTTATGGCTACTGTCCGGGAAGGCCATGACCGCCTGCTTGCTTTCAAGCGCGAAGAAGTTAGCGACATCATTACGCAGTGCATGGGCGCAGTGCATCAGGTAGCAAATGGAGACTTCAAAGCCAAGGATCTTGTTGCCAAGGCTGATGAATACTACACTCAGCAGCGGCAGAAGGTCAAGGACTTCCAGAGCCTTGCACTTCTGGACGGCCTCATCCCTCCAATGCTCCAATATAAGGACTCTGCGGTAGCAAGGATTGAAGTGGCGATTGCGCCTCCGAAACCGGTAGACCCGCCCAAACCGCCTGTAAATCCGGTCAATCCTCCCAAACCTGCACCGAAGAAAGTGATTCGGTCTTATAACCGCTCAGTTATCTTCCCTGCGAAGACAATGGAGACCCCGGAAGAGGTAGACGATTATGTTGAGAAGCTTCGCAGTCAGCTGAAGCAGCTCCTCAAGGACTGTGATGGTATCCAGCTGAAATAAAGAAAGTAGTGAGGAACAGTTGTGAGTGATGCTTTAAGGACAGTGCTGATAAGCCTTGGAACAAGCCTTATCGTCAGTCTTATTACCTTTATCCTTGGCTTGAGATCCGGCAAGAACCAAGCGGACAGGCAAAAAATGCAGGAGCTTTACAAAAAGCTCTATAGCCATTTCTCTGAACTCAAAAAGTCTATCGAGGAAGATAGATGCAGAACATGGGAGAGCTATGATCACATAGAAAAAGGTAATCGGATCATATACACCCCGCCTGTGCGAAAGCTTGAAATGTCCGGAGACCTAATATTCTTGAAGAAGAGGATAGCTGAAAAAGCAACTGCTCTTGAGGTTAAGGTACTCAGCTTCGGCTCGGATAAGGATTATTTGGCGAAAGACATACATGTTGTGCTTCTCGACAATCTTTCACTCTTAAAGGAAGGGTATGCATTTGAAGAATACTCTCACAACAAGGGCAAAAGGAATGCTTTGAAAACGGCTAATCCAACTGGATGTAATGCGTACCGTACTTGCTCATACAAAGATTTCTTTAGCACTGATAAACTCAAGAAATTGTTGGATGAGTGGGATTCCAAGAAAGATTACGCACTGAAGTTCAGCTCAAAGGGGAATCCACCAGATTATTCTTTCTGCCTTTACCCGGATAGTTTGAATGTATCGGTCAATGATTTCATTCAAGCGCTTGTAAAAGACTTTGGTGAGAAGGTCAAGGGATACCGTGACACAGAAGCGACAAAGAAGCAGTTGCTCAAAGATATTGACAATCTTCTGAAGAAACTTCGCAAGAGGGCCGTGGAGCCGTTTACTTTTTGGGAAACATTCTTCGGTGCGTTTGCAGATTTATTCAGATAATCATGAGGTGCTAAATGGACAAGAATGCTATCAAGAAATATGCAGTATGGGCAAGACGGGAACTGATTTCCCGCGTAAGCCAGAGAGCTGCCTTGTATGAGATAACCGATAAAGGCTATGGGGACGCTTCTGCGGATAGCGTTCTTGGCCGCGTCATGTCTGCTGAAGAGAAACGTCAGCGTCAGGCTCTGATTGCTCAGATCCGAGAGAAGGGGTATGAGCAGGTCATGGAGGAGATCGCCTACACATGGTTCAACCGCTTCATTGCTCTCCGGTTTATGGAGGTCAATGGCTATCTTCCGTCCCGTGTTCGTGTTTTTACTGACGATGAGAATAACTTCAAGCCTCAGATTTTGACCGAAGCAATCAACATGGAGCTGGATGGACTTGATATGGAGAAAGTCTATGCTCTGAAGAATGCCAACGATGATGATGCGCTCTTTAAGTACATGATCATCGTTCAGTGCAATGCTCTCTCCAGTATTCTCCCCGGTATGTTCCAGCGAATCTCTGACTATACAGAACTTCTTTTCCCTGACAACCTTCTGCGTGAAGGCAGTGTGATTGAGCAGATGGTAGCCATGATTCCGGAAGAAGACTGGACAGATCAGGTGCAGATTATCGGTTGGCTATATCAGTATTACAATACTGAGCCTAAGGAAAAAGTGTTTGCTGATCAGAAAAAGAACATCAAGATCAGCAAGGAAAACATTCCAGCAGCAACCCAGCTTTTCACGCCTGACTGGATTGTGCGGTACATGGTGGAGAACTCTCTTGGCCGTCTCTGGCTGGAGGGTCATCCCAATGATGAGCTGAAGGCCTCTTGGAAATACTATTTAGAAGAAGCGGAGCAGGAACCGGACGTGCAGGCACAGCTTGCAGAGATCCGTAAAGAATATGTAGCCCTGAAACCGGAAGATATCCTTGCGATTGATCCGTGCCAAGGGAGCGGACATATTCTTTCTTATATGTTCGATGTTCTGGTACAGATTTATGAGTCCTACGGCTATACTGCACGTGAAGCAGCAGCAAGCATTGTAGCGCATAACCTTTGGGGTTTGGATATTGATAGTCGTGCAACTCAGTTAGCATATTTTTCTATTATGATGAAGGCAAGGCAGTATGATCGGCGCTTCTTTAGCAGAGGAATACAACCTCACGTATATGCGACGCAAGAGAGTAACAATATAGAACAGTCGTGCTTAGACTATTTTGTTGGGGGAAATAAAGAGCTTGCAGCGGCAATGACATCTCTTTGCAAAGAGATGTTGAATGCGAAAGAGTTTGGCTCGATATTGGATGTTCCGGAAGTCAATTTTTCCTTGATATACAGGCGTATAGATGAAATCAAGCATGAACTTGAGCCAACAGTGTATGCGATTCAAGTTATTGAGACTGTTTCGCCATTTGTAGATATGTGTTACGCGCTAGCTCAACATTATCATGTTGTCGTGACCAATCCTCCTTATATGGGAAGTAACGGGATGGCAGATACGTTGGCAAAGTTCATCAAAAAGAAGTATCCGGATAGCAAATCTGATCTCAGTACAGTCTTCATGGAGAAGGCACAAAAGATGTGTTCATCTGGCGGCTTCTGGGCAATGATAAACATTCCGGTTTGGATGTTTATTTCAAGCTATGAAAAACTCAGGGGAAAACTAATAGCTGAAGCTCAGATTGTAAATATGCTTCATTTAGGGCGTGGAATATTTGGTGCCGATTTTGGTACGACTTCCTTTGTTGTGGCTAAAAACAGATTGAAACATTACGAAAGCCCTTACCTTCGCCTATTTGAACGACAAGGTGAAGTAAACTCTATTGAGTCAATAGAGCAATCATTTTTGGAAAGAAAAAATCTGTTCCTGAGCACCCAGGATGATTTCGAATACTTGCCTGGAACGCCCATAGCCTATTGGGCAGGCAAAGAACTATTTGAGGCATACAAGTCAAGCCTGATTGGAGACGGTCATTCTGCAACTGTTGGCATTCAAACGGGTGATAACAACAGGTTTCTTAAGTGTTGGTTTGAAGTTCCATTTGATGAAATCTCGTTTGACCGTGGTCAGCAAGGCACAGATGGTTATAAATGGTATCCGCATCCTAAAGGTGGTGCATTTAGGAAGTGGTATGGCAATTTAGAGTATGTTGTAAATTGGGAAAACAATGGTGAGGAAATAAAAGAGTATAACCATGCAAATATATCCATAGATAAGTATTATCGAAATGGATTATGTTGGAGCCACACTACAAGTGGAGCGTTTTCTGCGAGAATTTTCTCGAAATATAGCATTCCCAATCTAGAAAATCCCGTACTGTTTTGTGAAAACGCGGAACAGAAATACCTGCTGGGTCTTATGAACAGCAATATTGTAAACTATCTATTAAACCTGCTGAATTCAACATTGCATTATCATGTGGGCGATATCCTCCGTATCCCATACAAGACTTCTTCTGAAGATGCAAAAGTAATTGAATTAGTTGACCATTGCCTTGCTCTCGCAAGAGCAGATTGGGATGCTTTTGAGCTTTCATGGGATTACAAACGGCATCCGTTTATTGGAAGAGCCTCTTCGATTAGTAAGGCTTTTTCCTCGTGGAACATAGAATGCGAGGAGAGAGTTCACCAACTCTGCGAATCAGAAGAAACGCTGAATTCATACTTTGCAAATCTATATGGTTTAACAGATGTTTCTGATAAAGTCGAGGATAAGTATGTTACGGTTAGACATGCAAATCTGCAAAGGGATGTTAAAAGCTTCATATCCTATGCTGTAGGCTGCATGTTAGGCAGGTATTCGTTAGATATAGATGGATTGGCTTTTTCAGGAGGAGAGTGGGATTCGACTGTATATAAGTCTTATGTACCCGACGCTGATGGGATTTTACCAATATGTGATGATGAATACTTTGAAGATGACATTGTAGGGCTGTTCATTAAATTCGTAGAGACTGTATTTGGTAAGGGTACTCTCGATGAGAACCTTAAGTTTATCGCAGATGCGCTTGGTGGCAATGGAAATCCGAGAGATATAATCAGAAGCTATTTCTTGAATGATTTTTATACTGATCACTGTACTACGTATTCAGTTACTGGTTCGGGTAAGCGCCCGATCTACTGGCTCTTCGATAGTGGTAAGAAGAACGGCTTCAAGTGCCTCATTTACATGCACCGTTATCAGCCTGACACGATTGCTCGTATCCGAACTGACTATGTGCATGAGCAGCAGAGTCGGTATCGGACTGCGATTGCGGATCTTGAGAGCCGGATTGCCAATGCCGGAACCGGTGAGCGTGTCAAGCTATCCAAGCAGTTGACCAAGCTTCAGGAGCAAGCAGAAGAGCTTAGAGTATACGAAGAAAAGATCCATCACCTTGCTGATCAGATGATTCGCATTGACTTGGATGATGGAGTGAAACACAACTATGCGATTTTCCAAGACGTACTTGCGAAGATCAAGTAAGGAGGTATAGGACATGGCCGGTATTGATTTAGGAACCAT
>Ga0256405_10012532_pt1 | contig 10479 bp, 10 predicted proteins | sample RumenRJG_02DNA_FD_189096 | JGI IMG/M metagenome (GOLD analysis project Ga0256405, IMG submission 189096) | Bovine rumen microbial communities from Lethbridge, Alberta, Canada - RJG_02 | ecosystem: Host-associated > Mammals > Digestive system > Stomach > Rumen | place: Canada: Alberta... | reverse complement strand
TGAAAAGTCCTCTGATTGTTTCACGTGAAACATTGCATTCTTTTCCGTTTGCTGGTATAATTCACGCGTGATTACAACAGGAGATTCTGAGATCTATGGCAAAAATCATTGCATTCGCCAACCAGAAGGGCGGCGTCGGGAAGACCACCAGCTGCGTCAATCTCTGTGCCGCGCTGTCTCTCTCCGGAAAACGCGTTCTTCTGGTCGACTGCGATCCTCAGGGAAATGCCAGTTCCGGCATGGGCGTCAGAAAAAGCCGCAGCCCCAACATCTATGACATGCTCATCCATGACGTTCCCAGTGAGGACTGTGTCGTCCACACGGACTTTGGAGATATCATTCCCAGCGGCAGAGAATTTGCCGCTGCGACCGTAGAGCTGATATCACGCAGCAACCGGGAAAAAGTTCTCTATACCGCGCTGCAGCGCCTTTATACCGAATACGACTATATGTTTCTGGACTGTCCTCCCTCTCTGGAGCTTATTACGGTCAACGCTCTGGCCGCCGCGGACAGCGTACTGATTCCGATGCAGTGCGAATACTACGCCCTGGAGGGCATCGCGGATCTGATCAGCAGCATCCGCATGTGCTCTTCCCGTCTGAACCGGAGACTTCATATTGAAGGTATTCTGCTTACCATGTACGACGCCCGGGCCAATCTGACCCTGCAGGTGGAAAACGAGTTACGCCGGTTCATGCCGGACAAGGTCTATCAGACGGTGATTCCCCGTTCGGTCCGCCTTTCCGAGGCCCCCAGCCACGGTCTTCCCGGTGTGGTATACGACCGCAACAACAAGGGCAGCAAGGCCTACTTTGCGCTGGCGGAGGAATTCATAAACAGGAACGAAGGAAAACGAACATGGCAGTAAAAGAAAAACGAGGTCTCGGCATCGGTCTGGAGGCGCTGTTTGGAACAGAGCTCCAGATGCTGGAGGATGAAGAGATTCTTACGCTTCCGATCACCAGGGTGGAACCCCGCCAGGATCAGCCCAGAGATCATTTTGATGAAGAACGGCTGCAGGATCTCGCCGCATCCATTTCCAGGCACGGTCTGATTCAGCCGGTCATTGTCCGCAGGCTGGACTCGGGAGATTATCAGATCATCGCGGGAGAACGGCGCTGGCGTGCGGCCCGGCTGGCGGGACTGACGGAGATTCCGGTCCGCGTTCTTCACGCGGATGATCAGAGCGTCGCGGAACTGGCGCTGGTGGAAAACCTTCAGCGTGAAGATCTGAATCCGATGGAAGAAGCACGCGGTTATCAGAAACTGATGCAGGATTATTCTCTGACCCAGGAAGAGGCCGCGGCAGGCGTCGGGAAGTCGCGTTCGGCGGTTGCCAATGCCCTCCGTCTTCTGAATCTGAGCGCTCCGGTTTCCGACATGGTGGAGAGCGGCGTTCTCTCCGCTGGACACGCGCGCACCCTGCTGGCTCTGGAAGATCCCGATCTGCAGAAACGCGCCGCAGAGCAGGTGCTGGCCAAAACGCTCTCCGTTCGAAAAACCGAGCAGATGGTCTCCCGTCTGAAAAAGGAAGCCGCCAAAGCGCTGGAAGAGCGGGATCCGGTTCCGGAGGACGAGGTGGATTACGCTTCCGCGCTGTCCGAAGAGCTCTCTTCCGTACTGGGACGGAGAGTTTCTCTCTCAGAGAAGAACAACCGGGGAAAGATTGAGCTTTTCTACGACAATGCCGATGACCGCGAAGCCCTGGTGACTGTTCTGAGAAATCTCGGATCTTGAATGAAACATCATTCCACCAGTTATTCCACCAGTTCAGCTTCCGCAAAATAGTCAGATCACCCCATTGGATGATAAACAGATCATTTCAATATAACGAGAAAAGAAGGAGAAAAAAATGCTCGATATCCGATTTGTCCGGGAAAATCCGGATCTCGTAAAGGAAAACATTCGGAAAAAGTACCAGGATGCCAAACTCCCGCTGGTGGATGAGGTCATCGATCTGGATGCGAAAAACCGCGCCGCCATCACCGAGGCCAGCGACCTGCGTGCTCAGAAAAACAAACTGAGCAAGGCAAACGGTCCTCTCTTCGGAAAAATGAAAAAAGCCACGGAAGAGGAGAAAGCCGCCATTCAGGCCGAAATCGACGCCAATATGGCCGCCGTCAAGGCCAATGACGAGCGTCTGGCCGAGCTGGAGAAGCTGGAAGAGGAATATGCCGCTGAAATATACAAGCGCATGCTTCTCATTCCGAACATCATTGATCCCTCTGTTCCTCTGGGTCCGGATGACAGCTGCAACGTCGAGGTTGAGCGTTTCGGCGAGCCCGTGGTACCGGATTATGAAATTCCCTATCATACGGAGATCATGGAGCGCTTCAACGGCATTGATATGGACGCTGCCGGCAGAACCTCCGGCAACGGCTTTTACTACCTCATGGGAGACATTGCCCGTCTGCACTCCGCCGTTCTGGCTTATGCCCGCGATTTCATGATCAACAAGGGCTTCATCTACTGCATTCCGCCTTTCATGATCCACGGCAATGTGGTGGAAGGTGTCATGAGTCAGAACGACATGGATGCCATGATGTACAAGATTGAAGGCGAAGACCTCTACCTGATCGGCACCTCCGAGCATTCCATGATCGGCAAGTTCATCGACCAGATTCTGACCGAGGATCAGCTGCCCCAGACCCTGACCAGCTATTCTCCCTGCTTCCGCAAAGAAAAGGGCGCCCACGGCATTGAAGAGCGCGGCGTCTACCGCATCCATCAGTTTGAGAAACAGGAAATGATCGTGGTCTGCAAGCCGGAGGATTCCATGGCCTGGTATGAGAAGATGTGGCGCTTCTCGGTCGAGCTGTTCCGCAGCATGGAAATTCCCGTACGTCAGCTGGAATGCTGCTCCGGCGACCTGGCGGATCTGAAGGTCAAGTCCTGCGACATTGAGGCCTGGTCTCCCAGACAGAAGAAATACTTTGAGGTCTGCTCCTGCTCCAATCTCTCCGACGCCCAGGCCCGCCGCCTGAAGATCCGCGTCAAGGGGGAGGACGGAAAGACCTATCTGCCTCATACGCTGAACAACACCGTCGTCGCGCCGCCGCGCATGCTGATCGCTTTTCTCGAAAATCACCTTCAGGCCGACGGCAGCGTCACCATCCCCGAAGTGCTCTGGCCCTACATGGGCGGGACCAAAGTCCTGATTCCGAAGAAATAAGTCCTTTTCTCATACAATAGTCATTCTGCGGTTTTGTAAACCGTAAAAATAAAGAAAGAGAGGATTTCCCATGAAAAAGTTCATTGAAGAGTTTAAGCAGTTCATTGCCAAAGGCAACGCGCTTCAGATGGCAATCGGTGTTGTCATCGGCGGTGCTTTCGGCGCCATCACCAGCTCCCTGGTCGCAGACGTCATCACCCCGCTGCTCGCCGCCATTTTCAAGAGCCCGAATCCCGACGCCCTGAACATCACCCTCCGCGCCGCGACGGCCGATTCCGATGCGATCGTTCTCGGTCTCGGTACCTTTATCGGAACCGTCATCAATTTCCTCGTCATTGCCCTGGTGATCTTCTCGATCATGAAGGCCGCCAACAAGGCCTCCGAACTCGCCAAGGCCGCAATGAAGAAGAAGGAAGAAGAGGAAGCCGCAGCCGAAGAGCCGGCCGGCCCCACCACCGAAGAGCTTCTCACCTCCATTCTCGAAGAGCTCAAGAGCCAGAAAAAGTAATTCCATTCACGCAGAATGAAGTATACGGACGGCAGGATCAGACCTGCCGTCTTTTTTCATTCACCATGTCCCGTTTCGGAATGCGCCGAACGGGACATTTTCCACAATGTAAAAATGAGAATCCTACTTTATAATAATTTTGTCTGCATTGTTGTGTTGCAAGTCTTTCCATAATCTGGTATAATATATTGCTTTAGTTTACCTCTGTCCGGAAGGGAGATCTGTTCATGAATTCACTGATGGATATCTGGCAGGAGATTCTGCGTCATCTCTCCTCTCAGCTGACTCCGACCGCGATCAATACCTGGTTTTCCGACTGTGAGCCAGTCGCTCTGGAGGAGTGCAGACTTGTCATCCGCACGCCTTCCGAATTCAAGAAAAGCATCATCTCACAGCGATTTGCCTCCATTATTGTTTCTTATCTGTCCGATCTGTTCTCCTGTGACTTTGACCTTCTGATTCTCGTCGGGGATGAGGAGTATGAAAAGGAGGCTGCGGCAGAGGACGATGATCTTCCGGAGATGGCCGGATACACCTTCGACAATTTCATTGTCGGCAACTCCAACAAGTTTGCGCACGCCGCCGCGATCTCCGTGGCCGAGAACCCCGGAAAGAACTACAATCCTCTTTTTATCTACGGCAATTCCGGTCTCGGAAAGACCCACCTGCTCTGGGCGATCGGCCACTCCATCCGGGAACGCTTTCCGGAAAAGAAGATCTCCTACATCAAGGGCGACGACTTCACCAACGAGATGGTCAAGTCCATCAAGGAAGGCAAGACGGAAGAATTCCGCAACAAGCACCGCAATGTCGATCTCTTTCTGGTGGACGACATTCAGTTTATCGCCGGCAAGCAGAGCACCCAGATTGAATTTTTCCACACCTTCAACTACATCTATGAAGCGGGCCATCAGATCGTGATCACTTCCGACCGGCCGCCGATGGAGATGTCGCTGCTGGATGACCGGCTCCGAACCCGTTTTGAAGGCGGTCTCATGGCCGATATTGCCCCGCCCGATCTGGAAACCAGAATGGCCATCGCCCGAAACAAGGCCTCCCGTCTCGGCCTGTTTCTTCCCGATGATATCATCGAATACATCGCCTCCACCATTACCGCCAATGTCCGCCAGCTGGAAGGCGTCATCAAACGGCTCACGGCCTATAAGGAAATCCTCAACAGCGATATCACGAAAGCTTCCGTCGACCGCGCAATCGAGGATGTCATCAAGAAGGGAACCGATATTCCCAAACCGGACAATATTATCCGCGAGACCGCGAAATATTACTCTCTCAAGCCCGAGGACCTGAAAGGGAACAACCGCTCCAAAAACACCGCTATGGCAAGACAGATTTCCATGTACCTCATGCGGCAGCTCACCAACCTCTCTCTCAACGACATCGGGAAGGAACTCGGACGAAATCACACCACAGCACTCAGCTCCATCCGAAAAATCGAAGATCTCATGCGCAGCGATCCGGATATGACAGGTGTGATCCGGGATATCACATCCAACATCACCACCAGTTCCGGTTCCGCCTGACTTTTGAACGTTTTTCTGTCGAAAAGTTGAAAACCGACGGTTCATAAAAATCCGACTCTTTTTTTCAACATTGTCGACAAGGTTTTGAACAATTTTATCGAACGCCGATCTGCCTGATTTTATAAGGCTTTCTCCGGGTTTTCGACAGTTTTTTTCTCTACTACCATTTCTTCTAAAAAAATATATTATCTTTTCTTTTAATGAGGTGAAGTCTTTGAAAATCAGATGTGAAAAAAAGGACCTCCTGACCGCGGTCAGCAATGTCTCCCGTGCTGCTCCGGCCAAAAGCCCCATCCCCGCTCTGGAAGGCATTCTGTTTGAAACAGAAAAGAACGGCCTGAAGCTGACCGCCTATGATACAAGGATCGGAATCTATACGACGATAGAGAGCAGCGTCTTTGAAGAGGGAAGCATCGTGATCCCGGCAAGGTTCCTTCTGGAACTGGTCCGCCGTCTTCCGGACGGCATGGTCAGCATCGAAGCCGACGAAAGTTTTTCCACCACCATCCGCTGCGGAAAGACCGAAGTACACGTGATGGGCATTGATCCGGAGAGCTTCCCGGAACTGAATGTCGTGAATGCCATTCAGAACATCAGCATTCCGGAATCCATTCTGAAGAGCATGATTACGCAGACCATCTTTTCCGTCTCCACTTCGGAGAGCAGACCGCTCTACATGGGGATTCTCTTTGAAGTCGGCGTATCCGACCTGACGCTGGTGGCGGTGGACGGATACCGGCTTGCCAAGCGCAGCGAGGAGATGGAAAACGCGCAGATGCAGCCCTGCAACTTTGTAATTCCGGGATCATCCCTCGCGGAAGTCGAGCGGCTCTGCAGCTCGGACAAGGACGACCCGGTGTCCATCGCGCTGGGAGAAAAGCACGCCTCCTTCGCCATCGGAGACACGGTTCTGATAACCAGACGGCTGGAAGGCGAGTTTATGAACTATCGCAAGTCCATCCCCTCCAGCTTCCGGTATGAGATCATCGTAGAGCGGGAAGAGCTGATCCGTGTGATCGACCGTATCGCACTGGTTATCAAGGACAAGCAGAATTCTCCGGTCAAGATGGTCGCAGAGGACGGCAATCTCGAATTTTTCTGCACCACGTCTTTCGGACACGCGGAAGACAGCATCATCTGTGAAGGAAGCGGAGAGGGCCTGAAAGTAGGATTCAACGACCGGTACTTCATGGACGCCCTGAAGGCGGCCAGCGATGAAAAAATCCGGATCTCGATGAACACCCCGTCCGCACCCATCGTAATTGAGGCGGCGGAAGGCGGAAAGTATCTCTATATGGTGCTTCCGGTCCGTCTGAGAGACAGTGAGTGATCCCATGACGGAAACTATCCTGATTCAGGGAGATTTCATCAAGCTGGATGCGCTGATGAAATTTGCTTCCCTGGTGGCCTCCGGCGGCGAGGCGAAAATGGCCATTGCGGACGGCCTGGTCTCCGTAAACGGAGAGGTCTGCACCATGCGCGGCAAGAAAATCCATCCGGGAGATACGGTCTCCTTCTGCGGACAGGATCTTACGGTTCAGAGCAATGGTCATTCATAAGATCGCGCTGAACGGATTTCGCAATTACGAATGGGAGACCGCGGACTTCTCTTCCGGCACCAACGTGATTACGGGAGAGAATGCCCAGGGAAAGACCAATCTCCTGGAAGCGGTGTATCTGTTGTCCAGCGGAAAGAGTTTCCGGACGAGATTTGACCGCGAGCTGGTCGGTTTTGACTTTTCCGAGGCGGAAATCCTGGCCGAGGTATTCAGCCACGAGCGGGAACAGAGCATCCGGATCCGGATGAGTCCCGGACAGGCCAAGCGCATCACCGTCAACGGCGTTCGGAAAACGGCGGCGGAGCTCTCGGAGACCGTCAACACGGTCCTCTTCTGTCCGGATGACCTGAATCTCATCAAGGACGGCGCCGCGGTTCGGAGAAAGATGATGGATCAGGCGATTTCGCAGATCCGTCCGAAATACGCGGCCCTGCTGACGGAATTCAACCGTCTGTATGAGCATAAGACAAGAATCCTGAAAGACTGGCGGGAAAAGCCGTCGCTGCTGGATACGCTGGACTCGTTTTCCGACGCGCTCTGCCGGATCTCGGCCCAGATGATCCGCTACCGTGCGTCCTACATGAGCAGACTGAACGAAGCCGTGAAGCCGATTCACACGGACTTCTCGGGAAAAGGAGAGGAGATCGATCTGCTCTACCACACGGTGAGCACGGTGAAAGATCCCTTCGCTCCGGCCAAAGAAATCTACTATGACATCTGCGATCATCAGGAAAAACACCGCCAGGCGGAACTGGACAGCGCGCAGTGTCTCACGGGCGCCCACAAGGACGACATCGAGATTCTGATCAATCACCGTTCCGCCAGAAGTTTTGCCTCTCAGGGACAGACCAGAACCGCCGCGCTCTCCGTCAAACTGGCGGAACGGGAGATTATCCTGCAGGAAACGGGGGAATATCCGATCCTGCTGCTGGACGACGTGCTGTCGGAGCTGGATGAAAAAAGGCAGGAATTTGTCCTCAACCGCATCGGCGGCGGACAGACGCTGATCACCTGCTGCGAAGACACGGATATTTCCGGTCGCACAGGCGGAAAGGTCTTTTCCGTCAACGGAGGAAGGATCCGGGAATGTACCTGAGCATCGGAAAAAACACGGTGATCCGGGATGACGAAATGATCGGAATCTTTGATCTGGACAACTGTTCCCAGTCCTTTCTGACGAGAGAATTTCTCTCCGTGGCGGAAAAGGCGGGTCAGGTCGTGAACGCGGCGGAAGATATCCCGAATTCCTTCCTGATCTGCGCCGGACAGAAAGAACGGTCGAACGAGGAGAGCTGCACGGTCTATCTCTCCCAGAGCAGTTCCAGAACACTGGAAAAAAGAATACATCAAATGCAAACAGAACGGAGAAACACATGTCGGAAATGAATGAACTGACCCAGAAAGTAACGGAAGAATACGACGCCTCACAGATTCAGGTTCTGGAAGGGCTGGAGGCCGTACGCAAGCGCCCCGGTATGTACATCGGCTCCACTTCCTCCTCCGGTCTGCACCACCTGGTCTATGAAATTGTCGACAATTCCATCGACGAGGCCCTGGCCGGATACTGCACCCACATCGAAGTGAGCATTGAACCGGGAGATGTCATCCGCGTCTCCGACAACGGACGCGGCATTCCCGTGGACATTCAGGAGCAGACCGGAAAGAGCGCTCTGGAAGTTGTCTTCACGGTGCTGCACGCCGGCGGCAAGTTCGGCGGCGGAGGCTATAAGGTATCGGGCGGTCTTCACGGCGTCGGCGCCTCGGTGGTCAACGCGCTTTCCGAATGGCTGGTGGTTCAGGTCCACAAGGACGGAAAAATCTACGAGATGCGTTTTTCCCGCGGCGACATCGTTGAAGAGATCCATGTGGTCGGAGAAACGGATCACACCGGCACGACGGTCCGCTTCAAACCGGACCCGGAGATGTTCGACGACACGGTGTACGATTATGAGATTCTGCATACCCGCATGCGCGAACAGGCCTTCCTCAACGGCGGCCTGAAGATCACCCTCGAGGATCTGCGCGAGGGACAGCAGCAGAAAGAGAGCATGTGCTATGAAGGCGGCATCCGCGAGTTTGTCACCTGGCTCAACAAGCACAAGACACCGATCCACGAGGATGTCATCTATCTCTCCGGCAGCAGGAACGACGCCATCGCCGAGATCGCGATGCAGTACAACGACGGCTTCAATGAGAATCTGATCTCCTTTGCCAACGACATCCACACGCCGGAAGGCGGCATGCACGAGACCGGCTTCAAGACGGCCCTGACCCGTGTCATCAACGCCTACGGCCAGAAAAACAACATCATCAAGGGCGAGGACAAGGTCTCCGGCGAGGACGTCCGGGAGGGCATCTCGGCGGTCATCTCCGTCAAGCTCCCCGAGGCGCAGTTTGAAGGCCAGACCAAGCAGAAGCTCGGAAACGCCTATATCCGCACCCTGGTCGACTCCATCGTGAACGAGCAGCTGACGGAATATTTTGAGGAGCACCCGGCCGCCGCCAAGGCCATTCTGGACAAGGCCATGATGGCCAACCGGGCCCGGGAAGCGGCGCGGAAGGCCAGAGAATCCGTCCGACGGAAGACCGGTCTGGAGAGCGGGCAGATGCCGGACAAGCTGCAGGACTGCAACGAGAGAGATCCGTCTCTGTGCGAAATCTATATCGTCGAGGGCGATTCCGCCGCAGGCTCCGCCATTCAGGGCCGCGACAGCCGCTTCCAGGCGATTCTCGCCATGTGGGGCAAGATGCTGAACGTCGAAAAGGCCCGCGCGGACAAAATCTACGGCAATGACAAGCTCTATCCCCTGATCGTCGCGCTGGGCGCCGGGATCGGAGATGAGTTCAACATCGACAAACTCCGTTATCACAAGATCATCATCATGGCGGATGCCGATGTGGACGGCTCCCACATCCGGACCCTGCTGCTGACCTTCTTCTTCCGCTATATGCGTCCGCTGATTGAGCGGGGCTATGTCTACTCCGCCGTGCCGCCGCTCTACAAGCTCACCAGAGGCAAGACCCAGCGGGTGGCCTACTCCGACGAGCAGCGTGATCAGATCAGCGCCGAGATGCGCGGGGACAACCCGAATGTAAAGATCGACATCTCACGCTTCAAGGGTCTCGGTGAAATGGACCCGCACGAACTCTGGGAGACCACCATGGACCCCGAACAGCGCTCTCTGCGGCGCATCACCCTGGGCGATGCCATCCAGGCCGACCAGGTCTTCACCGTCCTGATGGGCGAGGAAGTGGAGCCGCGCAAGGAATGGATCGAGCGCAACGCCCAGTACGTGGGCAATCTGGACATCTGAGGCTGAAAGAATATGGCACATAAAAGAGATTATAAACCCGAAGACATCGCATTCCCCAATCAGGTCATCACCGAATCCGAACTGGTCGGTGAAATGCAGCGCAGCTACATCGACTATGCCATGAGCGTCATCGTCGGCCGTGCCCTGCCGGACGTACGCGACGGTCTCAAGCCGGTGCACCGCCGCATTCTGTACACGATGTACGAATCCGGCCTGACCTCGGACAAACCCTTCAAGAAATCCGCCACCTGCGTCGGCGACGTTCTGGGTCATTATCATCCGCACGGCGACGCGTCGGTATACGACGCGATGGTGCGTCTGGCGCAGGACTTCTCCATGCGCTACATGCTGGTAGACGGCCACGGCAACTTCGGTTCCGTGGAC
>Ga0256405_10012530_pt1 | contig 10481 bp, 7 predicted proteins | sample RumenRJG_02DNA_FD_189096 | JGI IMG/M metagenome (GOLD analysis project Ga0256405, IMG submission 189096) | Bovine rumen microbial communities from Lethbridge, Alberta, Canada - RJG_02 | ecosystem: Host-associated > Mammals > Digestive system > Stomach > Rumen | place: Canada: Alberta | collected... | reverse complement strand
ACAGCAGCAGCAGCCTCTTCTTGTAATATATTTTCAACACAAGATGAGGCTGCTGCTGCTGTTGCTGAGCGTGGTGTTCCGGTTTTTGCATGGAAAGCAGAGAGCCTTGAAGAATATTGGTGGTGTACAGAGCAGGCTTTGACATTTGGTGAAGGTGTCGGTCCGGATTTGATAGTGGACGACGGTGGTGACGCTACATTGATGTTGCATCTTGGTATTGATGCGGAAAACAATCCATCAATCCTTGATGTTGAACCATCCGGCGAAGACGCAAGAGAATTATACAAACGTATAAAATTCGGTTTGGAATTTAGCAAAGATAAATGGCACAATTTGGTAAAGAATGTTCGCGGTGTTTCAGAAGAAACCACAACCGGAGTTCACAGACTTTATCAAATGCATCAAGAAGGCAAACTTCTTTTCCCGGCTATTAATGTAAACGATTCTGTTACAAAATCGAAATTTGATAATCTTTACGGTTGTCGTGAATCTTTGGCTGACGGTATAAAACGTGCTACAGATATTATGATTGCCGGCAAAGTGGTTGTAGTTTGCGGTTACGGCGATGTCGGTAAGGGTTGCGCTCGCAGTATGAGAGGTTTTGGAGCAAGAGTTCTTGTTACTGAAATAGATCCAATCTGTGCTCTTCAGGCTTGTATGGAAGGTTTTGAAGTTACAACTGTAGATGACGCACTTCCTTATGGCGATATTTATGTAACATGTACCGGTAACCGTGACATCATTACAGCTGACCACATGAGCAAAATGAAAGATAAAGCTATCGTTTGCAATATTGGTCATTTTGATAATGAAATTATGGTAGCTGATCTTGAAAAAATTCCGGGTATCAAGAAAGAAAATGTAAAACCGCAAGTAGATCAATACATCTTCCCTGACGGACATTCTATCGTTCTTTTGGCAGAAGGCCGTTTGGTAAATTTGGGTTGTGCTACAGGACATCCGTCTTTTGTAATGAGTAATTCATTTACAAATCAGACACTTGCACAATTAGACTTGTGGCAGAAAAAATATGAGATTGGTGTTTATAGACTTCCAAAATATTTGGACGAAGAGGTTGCAAGACTTCATCTCGGAAAATTGGGAGCAAAACTTACTACTTTAACCCAAGCTCAAGCTGACTATATCGGTGTAAAAGTTGAAGGTCCTTATAAAGCTGAACATTACAGATATTAGTCTTTAATTCAATCGTATTATTTATTGCCTGCTATACACGAATCCGCCCGATGAAATGAAAATTTCTGTTGGACGGATTCTTTTTTTATTTTTTGTTAACTATATTTAAAAATCTTTCCCAAAGAATCCAAGCCGTCTTTCTGAAAAGTTTTGGATTTTTTAGTAAAAATGTATTTTTAAGACATCTTATTTTAAGATGCGGATATATTTCGATAATTTTATTTAGTTTCGTTAACGCATCGTCTTTCAGGTGTTTATCCAGGTCGTCTGCAATTGTATATAGAAGTGTTTTGATGCAACTCTCTATCCATTTGTTGTTTATCTTTGTTAATTCTTTTTGTTTAAGTTTGTTTTGGAGTTTTAGTCTTACTATCAATTGATTGTAATCCATTCTGAATTGATTGGTACTCATTGAGTTAGAATGAAATCTTATTCTTGCCGCTGAATTTTCTTTGTCGATAAAATAAAATTTATATTTCTCTGAGACTTGTAGCCAAAAATCCCAATCTTCGTATGATGTTAGTTTTTCATCAAAAATAAAATTATTGTTTTTGATTATGCTTAAATTTAACATCGGAGCGCATGGAGGTATCGAGTTTTTATCAACTAATCTTTCGTAATATTTTTCTTGAAGCCCTTCTTTGTAATTATAATCTTTGTACCATTCATAATCTTTTTCACCGTCATCAAAGAATTTGATGAATTTTTCAAAAACGACTGACTCTTCGTTTAAACTTTCCAAAAATGTTGATGAGTTTTTGAAATAATCGCTTTCTAAAATGTCGTCGGCATCTAAAAAACAAACATATTTGCCTTCTGCATATTTTAAACCGTGATTTCGTGCAGAACTGAGTCCGCCGTTGGTTTTGTAAAAATATTTTATTCTGTTGTCTTTCTCTGTAAATATCTTTGCTACGGATTCTGTATTATCGGTGCTGCCGTCATTTACAATCAGACATTCCCAATCTTGAAATGATTGATTTATTATTGAATTGATTGTTTCCGGTAAATATTGCGCATAATTATATGCCGGTACTATAATTGAAATTAGTGGCATTATTGTATTTTTATTTAAATAAGTGTAAAACAAATCTGAATGGTTTCAAGAGCAGATTTCCTAATTTATAATCTTTGGTTTGAGAAAAATCACATGTTTTTGATGCGAAGTAATATTTATATTCAGAATAAAAATCCTCTTCGCTTATTCCGCGACGTTTCAAAGCTGCAAATCGGCATAGCCATGTCCAATATTCTGCTTTGAAAGAGTTTGCATTGTTGGAGATGCTGTTTGTATTTATTCTGTAATAATATAAATAATCTTCGATATGTTTTGTCGGGGCAACTTCTTCGTATTTCAAAACCAAATCTCTGTCGATGGCTCTTTTTATTGAAAGATTTATGCCTTCGGTTTTGTTGTAAAATTCTTTTTTGAAACTTGAAAAATGGTTTGGTGAAAATCCGTAAAGTAAAAATTTTGATTGTTCTACGTCTTTAGGATTTTCGTATTTTACAATTTTTGTTTTGTCTTCGTTTACCAAATAAAAATTAGAATATATTAATCCCAATTCCGGATTTTTTAGATGAAGATTTACCATAAATTCTACGGCATTGGGTTCCAAATAGTCGTCGGGATCCACAAATCCAAAATATTCGCCTTCGCATTCACGTATCAATCTGTCTTTTGTAAATGCCACGCCTTTGTTTTCCGGGTTGACTAAAACTTTTATTCTTGTATCCTGTTTGGCAAATTCTTTGAGTAGCTCAAGAGAGTTGTCGTTACTACAATCATCGCAAAACAGAATTTCCAAATTTTTGTATGTTTGATTGTTGATACTTTCTATCAAGTCATTAAAAAACTTGGAATTATTGTAGTTGGCTACTAATATTGAATATAAAGGTGTTTGTGACATCGTTTTTACAAATTTCTGCAAAGATAATGTTTTTTAATGAATTTTAATAAACATTTTGTTTTTGCGGACGTTTAAATACTTACACAAAAAAATAGGAAGCATCATGAAAAAAATATTATCAATTTTATTAGTATCTCTCGTTCCGTTAGCCAATTATGCACAATCTTATGAAATTGGCGAACAAAATAATTACAGACAAACTTATAACGACGATGAGGGTGAAGTTACAACTTTCGGTGAAGAAGTAGAAGTAGAACCTCAGAAAGATTTTCTTGGGTTTATGCTTTTGCCGGGTAGCAACGATTTGGTACGTTTTTATGAAATTCATATCAATCGTGATGGTACTTACAAGTATACCCAACTTACAATGGATAGTTTTGTAAACAAAGCTACCGGTCGTGAGCGTAGTTTGGCAAATCCGGACAAGTGTAATTTTTTCGTAAATTTCGGAATTAAAAATCCCGGTATTGTTAGTCAACTATGGAAACTTCGCTACAAGGAATATCCTTACTCATCTCCAACCGGAATAGATTCTACACGTTTGGGCTGGGCTAATAATCCGGATTGTGATTTGATGCCTTCAGAACAACAATTCGCTATCCTCAAGAATTTTGGAATTGAAAAAGTAAGCAGTATGTGTTACGGCGATCAGGCTTTCACTCTTTTGAAACTTATGGAACAGTCTGAATGGATTGAAAAATATAAAGGTGCCGCCGGACAAACAACTGCTGTTTCTACCGGCGGTACCAATTATCAAGGTGAAACTTTTATTGATTAATCAAGATTTTCTTTCTGATCAACTCCTTCTGGCATCATTATATATGTTTGCTTTTTGGAGTTGGTCACTATTGTTTTTAATAAATCTTGTAAATCTTTTACTGTAATTCCGTTTACGATATTTTCGTAATTGCTGTGCATATCGTTATTGTAAATATATTTTTCGATAAGCTGACCGAGCCAGTAATTATTATTTTTCTGCTGTTCGATATTGTGTTTTATCATAAATGCTTTTACCTTTTGAAGGTTTTCGTCTTCAAAACCGTTTTCGCATACGTCTTTTACAATATCATTCAACATCTTTTCTGCAAGTTTTGCATATTCCGGTTTTACAGGATTTGTAAGTATTACTTCAAGCATTGCATCGCCCTTGGTTTCTGAATGTTTCAACGAGCTGTTGCATCTTGTTGTATAAGCTATCGAGCTTTCTTCGCGCACTTTGTTGAGTTGTAATGTTGTCATTATTTGTGACAATATATTTAGCTTCAACGAATTTTCCAGATTGTATTTGAAATTTTTATTGAGGAAATATATAGAAACTGTGCTTTCAGGCGTTTCCATCTTGCGTTTGAATTCTACATCTATATCTTTCATGTTGTATTCCATCATTCCTTTCTTGAATGTTTCTTTAGAATTCTTTGACGGCAACGATGCAATATATTTGCACAATCCGCTTTTTAATTCTTCCTCGTCGTAATTTCCTATTACGATATAGATAAAGTTGCTTGCATCCGCGTATCTTTCTTTGTAAATCTCAACAATTCGTTTCAAATTGAGCTTATCAACATCTTCTGTTTCAAACGATTTTACTCTGATGTTGTGATTGTAAATGTTATTTTTGATAGTGTCGCTGAGTGCTGCTTTGTGTTTTTGTTTACGGTTTTGAATGCCTTGTTTCAAGAGGTTTTTGTAATATTTGAAATCTGCTTTGTTGTGACCCGGATTTGTAAAGTAGCAATAAACCATCTGCATCATGAAGTCAAAATCCTTGGGGGCGCATTGTGCTTTCAAACTTTCTTGAAGGTTAGAAATCGAAAGATTTACTCCGATTGATTTTCCTTGAGTAAGTTTCTCAAGTTGGGTTTTCGAGAAATTACCTAAGCCGCAGTTTTGTACAATATCGTCAGCGTAAACAAAATTGTAATATTCATTGTCATCGTATAGCGAAGTTCCGCCTTCGGAATATGCGTAGAATTGTATTTCGTCTTTCTTGTAATCGGTTTGTTTGATTATAACTTTTGCTCCGTTAGAAAGTTGCAAAATCTTGGCGTTCATTTCTTTGTCGAAGTCTTCTTTTACAATAGAGCCTTCTTTAGGAGTTTTTTTCAACAGCGGTTTCGTTACCAATTCTTCCTTGTAAGGTTTTATCTTTTCTGCCCAAACTTCTTCTGAGGCCTTCTGATAGATTTCCGGCGTGAAATAGAATTGTCCTTCTTTCTCCGGTGCAAAGTTGAATACTACGAGATTTTTTCCGTCTTTGGTAATTACTTCTTCTACCAAATTATTGAGCTCTGACAACGATACTTTCTCAAAATATGCTTTTACAAAATCGTATTTGTCTTTTATTGACATCAAATCTTCGTGTTCTGTAAAATGGTCAACGCATCTTTCCACCAAATCACGGTTTTGTTGTTTATCTTGATTTGTAACTTCGTTTTCGTATTCTGTAAGCAAATCGGCTTTGGCTCTTTCGAGTTCGTTTTGTGTAAAACCGTATTTTTTTATTCTTAACGATTCTCTCAACAATTTTTTGTAAGATTCAAGCTCTTGATGGTCTTTGGCGATACCAATTACCGAAAGAGCATCCATAGTTCTTACATAAACTAATTGTGTCATATAACCGTCTGCCTGCAACAAAGGACTGTCTTCTTTCATGTCAGAAATACGGTTGCTTATCATATTTGAAATTAATTCCTTGCTAAGGTCGTATTCAAGCGATTCTTTAGTCAGTCTTTTGTCTCGTGGAAACTTTTGTGCAAACTTGTAATAAAGATAAATTATGGTGTTTGTTTGTTCTTTATCTTTGGCACTTGCAAAAATCGGTTTGTCGTTGAACGGGCAATAATGTTCTACTCTCGGAGCCTCGTTTTCCGGATTTTTGTATACTGAGAATATCTTTTTGATTTTTGATTCTATTACATCAACATCGATATCGCCAACTACAATAATACCTTGCAACGACGGGTGATACCATTTCTTGTAATAAGCGCGGAGTTCGTCGTAGCTGCATCCTTCTACTACCGACATCAATCCGATTGGCATTCTTTCGCCGTATTTACAATCTTTAAGTATTACAGGAAATAATGCTTCCAATTGCCTTTGACTCGGAGAATTCCTCATTAGATATTCGCTCTTGACAACGCCTCGTTCTTTGTCGATTTCGTCGTCCAAAAGCGAAACTCCGCCCGACCAGTCTGCCAAAATCTGTAGACAAGAATCTATAAGATTGTCGCCTTTGTCGGTTGGAAAGTTGTCGATGTTATAAACTGTTTTGTCCAATGAAGTGTAGGCATTGAGCTCGGCACCGAATTTTATTCCGTTTCCTTCCAAAAACGAAATCATTCTGTTGTTCGGAAAATGTTCTGTACCGTTGAATGCCATGTGCTCCAGCAAATGCGCAAGGCCGCGCTGCGATTCTTCTTCTTGCATAGAGCCTACATTTTGGGCGATGTAGAAACATACTTGATTTTTAGGCAGCTCGTTGTGCCTGATATAGTATGTTAATCCGTTTTCTAATTTGCCGATCCTATATTCTTTGTCTATAGGCAGTTGTTTATCGGATTGTGAAAATCCTAATACCGGCAATAATAATAGTAAAAATAATAGTAGATTATGTTTCATATTTTACAATTTGTTTTTTGTAAAATTATAAAATTATACACAAATTGCAAATATGTTAGTGATTTTTTATATTGATGCCATTCTGTAAATTTCGTTGTATTTCATGGCGATAACCGGTTCACTGAAATTTTCTTCTACTTTGGCTCTTGCGTTGTGACAAAGATTGTCGTAATCGTTGGAGTTTACTATTTTTAATATTCCTTTTGCCAAATCTGCAAAGTCTTTGTATTTAGCAAGATAGCCGTTTACATCGTTGTCTATCAATTGTGGAAGTCCGCCTGTATTGAATGCCACGCAAGGGGTAGAGCAGGAGAGTGCTTCCATTACTGTATTTGGCAAATTGTCTTCAAGACTTGGTGTTACGAATACATCTGCTGCCGAATACAAGTTAACAATATCTTTTTCACTTTTGATGTAACCTGCCATTTTGTACGGGTAAGGCAATGTTGATAGTATCTTTTTGTCACCTTGACCGAATATTAATAATTCAATTTCATTATCGTATTCCGGATGTTGGGTGTGGATATATTTCAGTGCTGACAACAAATATTCAAAACCTTTGCGTTTGTCGTTGATATTGGCTGCTCCGAAAAGTATTACTTTTTTTTGGGTTAAGCCGAATTTAGCGCGGGCTGCGTCTTTGCTTGTCTGTTTAAAGATATTTGTGTCAATAGGATTCGGTATTGATATTACTTGAGTTTTTGTAAACATGGCAGAGGTTTTTGCAATATCTTTCAACCAATTGCTGCATGCTACAAAAATCAGATTTTGTCGGTGCTCCATATTTAGTTTCTTGGTGTACCAACGTTTTGAGAAGTCTTCGGGATTATGACTGTTGTTGAGGAAAAAGCAACTGCCGCAACCTTTTTCGTAATTTTTACATGTACGGGCATAATGACAGATTCCGGTAAAATAGTGCATATCGTGCATTGTAAAAACGATATGTTTGCCGGCGTCCATCAGTTTCTGCAATTGTTTCAGCGAGAGCATACCTTGGCTTGTCCAATGGAAGTTTATTACCTCAGCTTCTTTTACTAGAGGGTGGCTCAACAAGTTGGCAGCTCCTATATTGTCAAAACTTATTTGAAAGAGATTTTGTTTCTTGAATTTTAGTCTAAACAAAATACAAAGTCTCTCCAAGCAGAAGCTCATGTAGTTTAAAAATTTCCAAAAGATATTAGTGTTAAGAGTATAGATGTCGGGATCGTTTGAAACCTTGTCGCGCACAAGCATTTTTACTTCCGTGCCGTTTCTTTTCAATGCGTTGAAAATACGGTTGCACGCAATTGCAGCTCCTCCTATGCGGTCAGAGGTTGATACTAATAAGATTTTCATGATTCTAAGATAGCAGCAGTGTTATTTCTAATGTCGTTTTCCTTATTATTGTTTTGCAAATTTAGTTCTTTTTTGTCCAATGATGTTTTAAATGATAGTTAATCATTAATGAAAAAAATGTATTCTCTAATAGTTTGTTATTATGTGAAAATTCAGTAATTTTGACGCCGACATTAATATATTAATAATACAATATGAATATCACTATTATCGGCTGCGGCAATCTTGGCTTTTCTATTGCGAAAGGTCTTGCCAACAAGCAGAAAGAATTTGATCTGAATATCACTGCTACTGATCCTGAAGCAGATCTCGAGTCCATTCGTGCGGCAGGTATCAATGCTTCAAGAGATAATATTCAAGCTGTAAAAGACAGCGAGATTATTTTCCTTTGTGTTAAACCTTGGATAGCCAAAGATGTTATCGAAGAAATCGCTCCGGCTCTCAACAACGACCAGATTCTTATTTCTCCGGTGGCAGGTCTTAGTATCGACCAAATAAAAGGTTACTGCTCCAAGAAACTATCTGTTTTCAGAATCATGCCTAATATTGCGGCTTCTATCAACGAATCTACTACTTGTGTGGCTTACGATGCTGAAGACGAGGTTGTTGAATCTACTCTCAAGATTCTTGGTATTTTAGGTAAGGTAATTGTTATCGACGAATCAAGAATCAATGCGGCGACTATTCTTACAGGTTCGGGTATCGCTTTTGTTCTCAGATTTATGCGTGCGATGGTAGAAGGCGGTATTGAAATCGGTTTCAAGAGCGATATTGCCAACGAAATTGTTTCTCAGACTGTAAAAGGTACTGTAGAATTGCTGATGAAAGAAGGTGCTCATCCTGAACAACTTATCGATAGAGTTTGTACTCCGTCTGGAACTACTATTCGAGGTCTCAACGAAATGGAAAAGAACGGCTTCTCTTCTTCTGTTATCGAAGGTATTCTCTCTGCTTACAAAGTAATTTCTAAATAAATTATGTTTTCAGGTATAGTTGAAGCTGTCGGCAAGGTGGTTGATATCCGTCACGACAGAACTAATATAGATTTTACGCTCGAATGTCCTTTCGGTAACGAGCTTGCTATCGACCAAAGTGTTGCTCACAACGGCGTTTGTCTTACTGTTGTAAAAAACGACGGTAACAAATATGTTGTAACGGCAATGCAGGAAACTCTCAACCGTTCTAACCTCGGATTGCTGAAAATCGGAGATGAGGTAAACCTCGAACGCAGTATGAAACCCGATTCTCTTTTAGACGGTCACATCGTGCAAGGTCATGTGGATCAAACCGGTGTTTGTACAAAAATTGAGGATATGGACGGCAGTATTTATTATACTATCGAGTACGATCCTTCCCAAGGAAATATTACCGTAGAGAAAGGTTCGGTAGCTGTCAACGGTGTTTCGCTTACTGTTTGTAATTCTGAGGAAGGCAAATTTCGTGTGTCAATTATTCCTTATACTTACGAGATTACCAATTTTCATAATCTGAAAGTCGGCGACAAAGTTAACTTGGAATTTGATATCATCGGAAAATACATCCAAAAGATTGCAAGCGTATATATCAAGAAATAATTTTGCAGAATTAACATAACAAAACAGGCTGTCTGAAAAAAAGTAATCATCTTCTTTCTGACAGCCTGTTTTATTTTTAGCCTAATATTGCTTTCTCAAATGTTGACTTAAACTCGTTGAGTTTCTTATCATCCTCAAAACAATAAAATGGCATTGCGAGAAGTCTTATATTTGCCGTATTTGTAGATTGCGAACTTATTTCATTTAAGAAACGCTCTTTCCATCCGTCACGCTCTATTAGTTGCGGACCTTTGGGCTCTACAAAAACTTGAGTATATTCTTTTTTACCATTATTATTTTTACTCAGAAACAATACAAAATCCGGCTCAAATGCTCTTCCGTCGTAAAAAGCATGTAATTGAAAATCTCGCTCGTTTCTTAGTAAGTATATTTCTTCGTATTTTGCTTTCAACTCCTCGTAGATACTATTGATATATAGTACAAACGATTTCTCTTCCGAAGTTCCGAAACAATCTTCTTGTGCGTACCATTGCTTTTCGTTGATATTGAGTGGCATTTTGGTTTCTGATTCGTCAAGCATCGATTTGCCGAACTCCCTGTCGGATTTGCCGTCAAGCGTAAAGTTCATTTGTTTGCTCTTGAACACTTCTTTTATTGCAAACGCTGTGAAATCCTTGGAACCGATACTTTCTATTTTGTCGGAACCTATTATCGGAGCTATCGTGTTCAAAAGATTAATCGTAACGCGGAGTTTTTCTTCAGAAGATATATTGTTAAGGTCTGTGTCTTCAGCTTTTATTTTTACACGGATTTTTCCGAGATAATTATTTGAAGTTATAAACTCGCTTACTGATTTCAGATTCGGCAAATATTTCTTCAGATTGTCAAA